>Ga0256406_1007161_pt1 | contig 10759 bp, 1 predicted proteins | sample RumenRJG_03DNA_FD_185986 | JGI IMG/M metagenome (GOLD analysis project Ga0256406, IMG submission 185986) | Bovine rumen microbial communities from Lethbridge, Alberta, Canada - RJG_03 | ecosystem: Host-associated > Mammals > Digestive system > Stomach > Rumen | place: Canada: Alberta | collected...
AGAATCTTCAGACACTGCCTGTGTTTTCTGCTTGCCATCTGCTGCATCGTTCCGGTATGTTCCGGATGCCGCAGACAGGAAGAAAGGCGCAACCTTGGCGTGGATGACGGCATCGAGAGTTTCCTGTTCAATTTTGACTCCAGAGACGAAGTTGCCGCACTCGTGAAAGACGTTAAGAGAGGCGTCATCCCTCAGTCACTCTCCTGGCACTATGACCGGAATATCATGGCAAAGAAGAATCACCAGGTTCCGCTCCGCTTCACCGATGACGCAGAGACAATCTCCGACGTCTATTACGCGCTCGGAGACGCGATCGTCGTCGGCATCGCAGGCAGCCAGACCTCTAAAACTCCCATCGATCTGACATTCACGCTGGACGACGGGACAGATTGCACCTTCCGTTTTGCCATGGAGAATACCATCCGGATCAGCGGGCAGAATTATATCCTGGAGGCAAACGGCCGGCTCTGGAATCTGCTTAGTGAGGCATCCGCAGAGACAGAGAGCGAAACCGCAGAAACAGAGAGCGAAGCCGCAGAGACAGAGAGCGAAGCTGCAGAGACAGAGAGCGAAGCCGCAGAGACAGAGAGCGAAGCCGCAGAGACAGAAAGTGAGCATCCGGCGCAAATAAAAAACTGATCTCCAGTTTCCTGAAGACCAGTCTCTGTGCTTTACAGGCTTCGTTTACACCCATCTTCTTCTCCTCCACAGCAGTGTGCCGCTTAAGAGGATCAGGATGCTGCCAAGAATCGTGAAAAGCCGTGTTCCGGGGCCGCCGGTAGAAGGAAGGGCCACGCCGGGTTCATTTTCCACTGTCAAAGTCTTGTTTGCAAAGCTGAACAATCCCTCATTGGCTGTCGAGTCGCTTGCCATCGTTCGCTCCGTCCAGTTTTCCGGAGACACATCCTTTTCATATGTCAGGAATGTGATCTTACCGGCAATAATCTTGAAGTAAACTGTATTGTCCCCGGTCATCACATAGCCGTCTGGGCTCTTTGTCTCCTGGAGCATATAGTATCCAGATATCAGTCCACTATCACCGGTAAAGCCTGCTGTTCCACCATCACCGGTGGTAACCGGTTTTTCACTGCCAGAAACCTTACTGATCGTGGCAGAGGTTTTATCGATCTGCCACAAGCTGAACTCCGCACCCTTTAATGTCGTTGACGGCTTGTCCAGCTCGATTTTGACAATGGACAGTTCGACCTTTGGCAGGTTATTCGTGACGGAGAAGCCTTCTGCCTGATCACCTGTAACGGTACCATAACCGGTATCACCGGAAGTGATTTCTGTGAATTCTTCATCTCCGGCGAGTTTGATCGCGGTTTCCTTCACAGTATAGCTTCCGGAACGATCCAGCCCTGTCCAGGTAGCGGTTCCATTTCCGGTGATCGTCTGTTCAGATACCAGCGTCTCACCGTTATACAGCGCCAGTTTCACCTGCAGCTCATTGGCAATGTTGCTGGCGCTAATGACTGTCCCATCCGAATCCTTCCAGACCTTGGTGGCACTGACGTTAATTTTGCCTTCCTCCGTCGGTGTATTCTGAATGACAATCTTCTTTCCATCCTCCGTATCCGAATAGGTATGCACTGCCGTCATGGATGTATAACCGGTCTGCGTATCCACGCGCGTTTCCACCACATAGTAGCTGATCTTTTTGCCATCGGCAGTTACTGTCGGAAGGTTTGACCAGCTGGTCGTCCAGGAACCGGTCCCGCTGTAGGTACCCACTACCGTCATCTGACTGATATCCGGAACCGTCACGTTGGAGGTCACCGTCAGATCATCACCGGTATAGGTTGTCGGGCTGCTTGCTGCGGCGGCGCGGAGCGGCGCTACAGCAAGTGTTTTTCTTACGTTCAAAACACTATTTGTGGTCAGGTTTTTCACGACGCTGAATGAAACCGGAGTGCCTGTGACAGTAAACGTCACATCAATTTGACCGCCTGTATCTGACCACCATGTCTTGCTGGTATTCGTAATGGTAGCATTCGTCGGAACAACAGTAAGGGCATTAACATTTGCGTCATTTCCATATACTTGGATATTCACAGTGTAACTCTGTCCAACTGTCAGATTTGAGTTTGCCCCTTCACCATAGACTACCGTATTGCTCAGATCCAAATCGCCAAATGTCACATTTGCTTTATCATACCGTCCAGTTGTCCCGCTGCCACTTCCAGAGCCACTGCCGGAACTGATAGTTATTTCTACAGTCACATTCTGAGTACCTGCAGGGACATCAACTATCAGTTCATTTTTATGGTTGACATTAACCGTATAATCAGATGTCAACGTAAAACCATTGAAATCAATGGATCCCTCACCATTGCCATAACCGATCTGAAGCATGAATGCCCTGTCAGTCGGCAAGGAATTCGTAGCAGCTGTCAGCACATGATCAGATACACTCTTCCCTCCAATTGTGCAGTTTTCATTATTATCATTCGTTCCTGCCGAGCTCCAGTTCTGACCGAACAAATTTAACCAGAGGTCATTTAACCGGCTGTCGTCCCAGTTAATCTTCAGTGTGATCGTACGACCGGTCGATGGTGCAGATGTATTCGCATGAATCGTCACCGTATCTCCAGCCTTGGCGGTGGTCACTACACTTCCATTTCCGCCAGCCCCGCTCAGTGTCACGCTCCCCGCAGGTGCATAATTGATCGTATGGTTATCATCATCCGTCACCGTGAAGGTTACCGTTGGATTGCTGCTGCTGATGGTCTGCTCGACACCGTCAATGGTAACCTTAACGGTGTCAGAACCAAGATCGGCAGGATTGTCAATCGTAACTGAAATCAGCTTCTCGCCTTCGATATACCGGTACAGTGTTACATAAGAAGTATCACTACTGTGGTCGCCGCCATCACTCCAGGTCTTCTGTGCCTCGACATCCATCAGGTCATTCGTCAGGGTTGCTTCATAGACCTTTGTCTGTTCATTCATAACAAAGGTGATGAGCTGATTTTCCTGGAAGGAATACTCCGGTGATCCGCTCGGCACATTGACCTTGGTTTCCTTCACCTTATAGGTATAGGTAACAGAGTAGGTTTCACCCTCCGTCAGCCCTTTTTCGGAATCCTCTGCCGTTGCGGTATACGTTCCGTCGGATGGCAGCTTATCCCACTGAACAGACTGCTTGGAACTGGTCAGAATGTCATTCGAATTTGTTGTGCCGCTGACTACTCGCCAGTCGTCATCGGTCTCGACCACTGTTCCGTTTTCCAGAACCGATTCACGCACGATGGTATATTCCACCGTGTAGTCTGTCGGCCAGAAATTATCCTTCTCCTGCCCGTTCTTGGTCCATTTCTTCGTCAGCTTCAGGCTTGTGAATTCATTCTTCAGCGTAGCGGTATAGGTGTTCTCTTCCGTCTTGCTCGCCTCAGAATCAATCGTCTGAGCCTTGAAATCCTGCTCTACACCGTTCTTTGTTACTTTGGTTTCACGTACACTGTAGGTATAAACTACCGGATAAACCGTGCCTTCCACAAGCGTTACGCCGTGTTCTGCCGCCTCTTCCACATCTGCCGCAGTCGCTGTCAGGAAGCCATAGAGCGGCAGTCCGGTCAGCGTCATACCATCCGTGTTTTCGATGGTGCTGGCAGCGCGGGGATTGTACATATCGGCATTCGTCGCGTCCGTCGGACTGGAGGTCATATCCACTGACTTAAATGCGTCGCCGTAGGAGTAGCTTGGATCAATATACGTCAGGCCATCTTCCGTCTTTGTTCCGGATACGTCCGCCGCTGCCAAGTGGTAATTCTGAACCACCTGATAGTAAACAACATAGCCTTCCGGCCAAGTCACTCCCTCACCCAGGCCGGTCCATTCCTTGTCAATTTTCAGCGTGGTCGTGCCCTGGGTATTGGTAACCGTGTTGCTTTCCGCACGGATTTCGGCTGCCGTCTGGGAATCGTCATCCACAGCCTTATGGCCATCGGCATCGTCCGTAATCACTGTTTTGTCAGTAATCGATGTGTTCATCCATTCCGGTGTGCTGGTTTCCACAGCGCGGTAATACAACTGCGCTGTCACCTTCTTATCCGGATCCGAGTCATCAGCAATCACCTTGACCAGATCCAGACCATCCCAGCTATAGGTCCACGCTGCCGCACTGGCATACCACTGGGCATCGGTCAGGGAAGATTCTACCGGTTTAGAACGCGGCAAAGCAACACTCACAGGGCTTGCGGATTCCGCACCCTGCCAGTCAACGAGCCACTGATTATCTGCGTCAGAATCTGTTGCAAGGATCCACTCACTGTCCGATGAAGCATCCCAGCCATCTGCTTTGATTCTTGCAAAGGCCTCCTGCAGGCTCGTCGTGTCCTTATTCAGAACATAGGTTACTCCATCCTTCGTATATTCATACCGATACCGCTGCTGCAGCTCTACCACAACCTGTTTGGAGCCATCCGTCGGATATCCGCTGCTCATGGAACTCTGGGTTCCTGTCGCACTCACGGATCCCGCGAAAGCCTTTGTTACAGAGTAGCTGGTAGAAGGCGTTGAGCGGTTGATGACGCGCAGCTTATTCGCACCTTTTTCTTTAATCGTAATTGCATTGCCTGCATAATCATTGGCTCCAACCGGTGCGCTGCTGTAAGCACCTTCTTCTGCAGTTCCCTCCCAATGCGTATACAAGGGCTTGAATTTAGCGTTGACATTGGTCTTGTAAGTGCCGTCCAGCGTCTTGTATCCAACTTCCTGAATATAATAGCTGTACCTGCCTGTCTCGGCAAGCGCACCCAAAAGCGCACGATTGACCGTCATAGAGGTCGTCCAGTTACCACTGCCATCATCCTTCAGAATCAGGCACTTACGGTATACGTCCACCGTGGATGTGTCACGGACATACATTTGCCAGTTATTGTTATAGCGGATATCATCTGCAATCACAGCTGTGAAATCCTCAGGATCCTCATTCCCGGAAACGCGCCACAGCTTAACGTACACTTCCGATGCAGCCACATCGCCGATCCACTGCTTGTCGATAACAAGGTCGGAAGCCTGGAAGTTGGCGACGCGCATAACGTCCTGCCCATGGAAAACCTTATCAAAAGCTTCAAAACTGCCGCCTGCGCCATAAGCATTCACCGGCGTGATGGAACTGAACCAATCCCAGTTGTCATACGGGGTGCGGTTCAGATCCTTATAAACATTGGTCTCTCGGTAGGAATAATAATACTCCACCGGGATGACCTCACCATTCTCAATAAAGAATCCGTATTTGGGCAGACCCGTTCCGCCGGCGTTGATGTCATTGGCATCGCCCTGGTTATCCTCGATACGGAATGCCCAGTCGCCGCCTGCTCCATGCAGCCAGAAATTATCTTCTCCGCTGTCCCATACCTGCTGGCCATTTTCATCATAGCCGCAAAGCAGCTCACTGCTATAGTCCATCCAATATGGCTCAGCAACTTCTTCACCCTTGTCATTCAGCCATCTGCTATCGGATGTCTTAATGGCGCGAATCACCTTGAAGCCAAGGATCGTGCTCTTCGTCCGCTCCTCAGAAGCCGTTGTGTTGTACCAGGAGCCAGCGTCCCGAAGTTCAAAGAACTGCTTCTGGATATCCAGCTGCATGTAAGCATCCATCTTGTTACAGATCGTGATAGTGCCGCCATCAGCCGCAAGATCAGAACCGGTCAGAGCCACATTGTGCCCCTGATGACCAGCATTGGTCTGCGCATCCTTGGAATTCAGGTAATAATAGAACTGCCATGATGTCGTTATGCTGCCATCCGTCACGGAACCGGAGCGGGTGTTTTCCACCACATAATACTTGACCGCACGGGAAGTGCTGCCATCAAGCCTTGTTGTCGGCAAAACCTCCGGGCAGATCCATTCCAGAGACTGACCCTTTAACTCAATATTTTCATAGGTTGTTCCGCTTTCACTGGTATAAATCCAGCCATTTCCGTTCTGGTCGTCCGCCCAGGTCTGGTACAGCGTGAAGGTAATACCCGGGTAACCGGTAGTATCCGGCACGCCACGCCATACCTTCTTCACGATCAGTCGGTTAGTGGGACCATTCACTGCAATGATCGATTCGTTGGAATTGATCCGATGATCCGCATCGCCGGCCAGTGTTGTGGTCAGATTCCCATTATTTGCGAGGAAATACTGTGCGTAACCTTCCGGATAACTCTCCTTCTCCACAAGATAATATTCGTAATAGACGACGTTTTCATTGTCATCATCATCGCCTGCACTGGTCTCGCTGACAATCAGATTAGACAGATCCACATGCCAGTTGTTGTCTTTGTTCAGCGTAATCTCCTGGCTGAAGGTCTTGTCCGGAAGCGGGCTGGTTCCGGCGCTGGTATCCAGCACCTTTGCCATGCTGCTTCCTGTTTCGGTTACAAGGTTATCAGCGCCGCTGGTCAGCGTAAAGACAGTATCCTCCGTCAGGAAGAATTCCCGGGAGCGAACCAGGGCATTACTCTCATTGCTTCCGTCCGCTGTCACCGTGATGGTGTTCGAGCGGCTGTCGTTGGCAAAACGCACCTGCTTATCCGCCGTAAAGGTGATGGTCTTCGCTTCGCTGTGCGGTTTGAAATTGCCGGCCAGGTACAGACCTATATTCGGCTGCACCTGAAGTGTGTCCACAACGGTATCCCCGTTCTTGATCGTGATCGTGATGGGATCAGCCGTCTTGTCGGAATCGGACATATGGCTTAAGTCGCGGTACTCCGTGCGGGCATAGCGCCGCAGCTCAAACTTCGCGTAGTAAGAATCGTCGCGGGTATCAAGCGTCCCATCGTTGTCCCCGTCCCACTGTTTGTCGAGCGTCACATCAATATACGTTTTCTCGCGGATCTGCTTCTTCGCGTTCTTGACGCTGACGTAATAGTTTGTGTTCCCCTCATTCTGATCGTCCGTGTTGCCGGATACCTTCTCGCCGGCGTCATGGAGGTAGAACGGATGATAGTGGGATTCCTCATCACCCGTGTTGTAGCCGCCGTTTTCATCCCAAGAATACTGCACCACGCCGGAGGCGCTGTCTGTTACGGTATAGGAAATCTCCTCCAGGGAGTACTGAATGCGATAGGTATCGCCCTGGGCGTCCGTTCCGTACTTTGGCAGATCCTTGAAGGTCACGGCCTCGATCTTGCTGATTTCGTCCTGTGTGAGGGTCTCGTCTCCGGCAAGATAGCGGCTCACCAGTTCCTGTGTAATGCCATCCATCTTTGCCTTGGTAATGGTAAGGGTCTGCTGCGGCGAAACGTCCTGGAAGCTGGTACTCGGTGTAGATTCGTCCTCATAAAGCGGCGCCCACTGGAGCTTAAACTCCGCCTGCCAGTCGTACCCTTCATGTCCCTCACCATCAAAATCCTGCCAGGACTTGATCACCGGGACGTCAACCTTCGGAGACTCATAGACGTTGTACACGTAGAACTCCAAAAAGTCGTTGGTGTAAGGCCCGTCGGTGCCGTTGTAGCCGTAGTGATCGCCCAGGATCTCGGGCACGGCGGCGTATTCCTCCTCGCCCCCGGCATAGGTCGGGCTGACGTGCATGTAGTTGTCGTTGGCGTGATTACGCCAGGCGTACTCGGTCAGGATGTACGTTTCCTTGTAGTCCCAGGTCTTGCCGGAGGTGTCCGTGATGACCTCAAGGACGCTTTCGGGGTCCTCGGAAATGGTATACAGTCCGGGTCGCACGTCATAATCGTAGACGGTGCCCATGCCCTCCGCGCCGACTGAGAGCGACTTTGTGTGCTGCAGCGCATAGTCGGACAGATCCATCGGCTCCGTATACGCGCCTACGTTCAGGTCCTTGACGAGTCCGGCGTCCGTGGAAGGATTCTTGTAAACATTGAACGTATTGCGGCCCGCGTTGTTCGATTTAATGCGGTTGCCGTTCTCGTCCACGACCAGCTTTGTGATCTCGACCGCGTAGATCTTGGTCTCGCCTTCCGCGCCGCCGCCCAGCCTGAAGTCCATGCCGGACATATTGTGCGTCGCGATATACCCGTTCCGCCACTGAGCCCAGTCGTTATATTCGCTCTTGAAGATCGGCGGGCACTCATTGCCGGTGTAGTGGTATGTCTTACCGTCCTTCGTATAGGTGGCGTTTTCCTCATCGCGGTTTGGGTCGTCCCAGTAATCGGAATCGACGCCGTCCCAGTAGGCGAAGCTCGCAGAAAAAGCCACATCGGCCATGATTTTCAGGGGCTTCCCGTCGGCGTCGTACAGCTGGGTATAGGAGACGACATTGCCTTCGCCGTCCTCGACCGGCAGACGCATCCGGAATTCCACGGGCTTTGTGACCGTGAGGTTGTAATGCACCTGATTGTTCAGTCGGGCCTGATGGACGGCTCCCTTGTACCCAAACCAATCGTTGTTGTATGCGTTCACATCGACCGCATCCAGCGGCCAAGTACCGCCCGTCGGGATCGAAAAAGTTTTGCCATCCAGCTGGGCGACCTTAAAGGCGCCCTCAATGCGCACCTGTGCCGATTCGCCCAGATAGGTCGGATTGGCCGAATAGCCTGTGACATAGAAGGCGTCGTCCAGGTAGGTGCCGTCGTCCAGATAAGCGCTGATCGAAGAGTTCTTCATATCAGCCGGCGTGACGACCAGATCATCGGAGTTGACGACAGAGGCCTCATCGAGATGCAGCTTCTGGAACGACGTCACATCCATCACGACTTCGCCGTTTTCGTCGTAATACTTGCCGTACGCCAGGGGGACATCCACAGCTGCCGTGCCGTCAATCGAAATGTCGATGTGGTTCACGACGTGGCGGGCCCAGTCCGGAGCCGTGACGTTCACAGCGTCGGCGAAGAAGACCTCAACGGCCTCGCTGGCGTCGGACTGTCCCTTCAGCATGAGCTTGCCGTTCTGTTCGGTTACGCCGATGTAATAGCCGCCATTCGAAGCGCTTTGAAGCTTATGATCGGCGGTATACACCAGCGCAGTCGTGCTCCAGAGCGCACGACTCGTGATCTTCGGGCCAGCTCCCTGATTGTCCGGTGTCCCGTCGGTCGTCGTATTGCTCGCGTCATCCTCGTTCAGTCCGGTCTCGGAGGATGGGTCGATGTATTTGTAATAGTATGCGGAAGGCAGCGCCTGGCCGGTGAAGCCCACCTGCGTGGAGTTGTGATGGATGTGATCGCCCGTGTAGTGCCAGAGCATCGGGTCTTCGACCGTGACAGATCCGTCTTCCGGATTGTACTGAACCTCTTCCAGCGTGCCGTCGTTCAGGACGATGTAATAAACATCTTCTCCGTCCTCCTCCAGCTTCACCAGAACCATATAATCGCTGCCGGCCTGTGTGGTCAGCTGTGTGAAGTTCAGCGTGAGCGCGTTGTTGCTGCCCGCGATGTACCAGCCTGCAAAGCCGGGGCCGGAAGCGCCGTTATGCTCGTCCAGGTAATAGGTAGTGCCGTCTATCTGCGTCGATATGCGGTATTCGTTGCCAACCTTTTCAACCGTGAAGACCGTTCCGTCATCCGTCAATGTGGCGTGCGCCCTCGTATTCTGCTCCGATTGCGCCTCGGGGTTTTTCGTGAACGTCAGGTAGCTGCCGTTATTTGTATCGACGATTTTATATGTACTGCCGCTTACCTGCTCAAAGCGCCACTGGGCGGCCCCGGAGGCGTCGGTCGTCTTCCCAAGGCCGTTTGTGTTTGAGGAATCCCCAAGCAGTGTCACCGCCTGATCTGTCACGTAGCGCCCGCCAATGCTCATCGTGAAGGCTCTGCCGTCCAGATCGTCTGCGCCGGTGGGCGCGGGCATCGTGATGACGCCGTACACCGAGAAGGACTCCGCGGTGAATTCGACATCCTGCAGCTCGTTCAGCTGAGCGCCGTCGACGCGCTGCGGGCCCTCCGGCAGGAAATGGACAACGGACAGGGCGTCCTCCTGCTTCAGCTCCTCCTTCAGGGCGATCGTCACCTTGACCGGCGCTTGGGGCTCGAGTTCGCGCTCTTCGCCGTCGACGATTTCGACGATCCTGAGATCGAAGAACCGGGCGAGCAGGATGCTTTCGCTGTCTGCGCCGAGCTCCTCCGCGGAGGCGGTCAGGTACTCCCCGTACAGGTCCGAGCCGGCCGCGATCTCGGTCGCTCGCAGGTGGGCGCCATCGGGAATACGCGCGTCGTCATCATACTCAACGGTGACAGTATAGGTCTCCCCACCCGCTGTCAACACATCCGCGCTGATCTGCGCGTCCGTCACCTCAACCGTCCAGACTTCCCCGTCCTTCATAGTGACGGTCATGGTCTCTTCCGTATCGAATGCCTTCAGGCTGATCAGGATCCATTCACCGGCGGACACGGTGTTGCCGTTGATCTCTTCAATCTGTTCCTCGCTCAGTTCGCCGCTGTATTCGCACACCAAACCAAGCCCGTCTTTCAACGCGCCTAAAGTGCAATCTTCCTCAACCTTCCCGACCCAGACAAGCGAAGGATCAGAAAATTCGACAGTCTTTATATCGGCGATGAACCTGTCGATATCCGCGCCGTTCGTATCCTCATTTATATCTAGCACTTCTACCAGCTGGTGAAGGGTCATATATTCCCCTCCGGGAAGGCTGAATTCATACATTTTGCCGTTCACGGAGTACTCAAAGTCCACCCACTCACCAAGCATAAGGACAGCCCCTACATACGGCAACGAAACCCCCGGTTTATTTGCGATTCCGCCCAGATTATTGCGTCGTTTTAGCAAAGAAGTGCTGCTCTATCAGGGCTTTGAGGACGGTATACATTTCATGATGTCTGAGCACGGTCTGTATGATTAA
>Ga0256406_1007162_pt1 | contig 10759 bp, 10 predicted proteins | sample RumenRJG_03DNA_FD_185986 | JGI IMG/M metagenome (GOLD analysis project Ga0256406, IMG submission 185986) | Bovine rumen microbial communities from Lethbridge, Alberta, Canada - RJG_03 | ecosystem: Host-associated > Mammals > Digestive system > Stomach > Rumen | place: Canada: Alberta | collected...
GTGTACCTTTGTTCATAGTTACTTAATATTTTGCAATTACAAAGGTAACTAAAAGGGCCGATACCTCGTGAGAAGTGTCAGCCCTAATTTTGTACTATCAAAAAAGTTTTAGCGGACAGCAATAATCTTGAAATGCACCCGTGGACAGAGCACACGCTCCAGACCTTCTGCCAGCACAGGATAGCGATCGAAGTCCTCGCGGAAGTTTGGGCCGGGCTCTTTGGCATGGACAAGGCGCACGGAAACGCCTTTTTTAATCAGACCTGCCAGTATTCCGAGGAAAGGAATTCTCTCCTTTCCCTTCTCAATGTAGAGATCTTTGATGTCGGCTGTGCCTATCCAAAGGGCAGTTCTGACAGAAAAGCCCCTTTTGAGTATTTCCGTATAATGGTCTGTATCTGATATGTATTGTATCATCCTTCCGTTTCCTTCTCCAGCGTTGTAATTTCATTGTATTTATTGATACAGGCGTCGAGTTGGCTGATTAGCTTGTTGGCGGAGTCAAACTGCGGCACATTCCCACTTTCCATATTAGTGGAATAATATGTATGTAATGATTGGTACTTTGCTCCGAGGTCTTTTTGCCCTGCTTCTTCCAGCCTTTTCCCCCGGTCCCATAGCTTTTCATTGTTTTCATACATGTCTATCCATCCCCAGCCGTTTGAAGCGAATACATGGTTATGGTAGGAGAAGGATATTTCAGGGGAACATCTGAAGTATTTCTTGCCGGATTTGCCAGTGAGATAATAATCTTCGGGGTTCCCTGTGGGCTCGATGATTTTTTTGTCTATCAATTCTCCCATAATCTCATCAATTCCCTTGCTTCTCAATCTCACCGTCCAGTAAAGGTATCTCTTGAGCCATATGCATGGCGCCCCAGAGTGCCAGGCAAGGACGTAGTCCTCCATCGAGTCTGATCTCTTTATCATCTGCCAAATGACATCTTCCTTGATAAGCTCATCAACCACATCAGCATACTCACCAGCATGGCTACTGTCAATGGTTCCTTTAGTGAGCAGGAAATGTACAGGAGCTTTGTAATCGTCGCTTTTCAGTATGGTGAGCCAATTAGGAGCTTTGCATCCGAATATGGTTTTTTTGGACAATTGGCCATCCCACTTATCACAGTATGATAACAAAACTTTGTTAGTATCCGGCCAACAACTATCTCTGAGGCCAGAGGCATCGAAAAGTTTTTTAGCATGGTAATACTTTGTCTGGAAGTCTTTCCAGTCGGTTTTACCTTCTTGATCTCTATACAAAAATGCGATGGCTCCATGGAAGAAAGCACAGTTTTCTGCATCTACAATCTCATCTTCATTTGGGCCTATAGTTTCTGGCGAAGCGTTTTTCAAATTGATCTGATGTGCCTTGGCAGCCTCTTCCTTGACCTGTGGTGTGGAATGCGTTAGGAATTCTTTAGTATCCAGGAGCTTATAAATATCTTTACATCCCTCGGACAGCCTGTCAATTATTCTCAGAGTCCTAATATAACCTTGGATCGATGAATTCTCATTGGTGTTTTCTGCTATGTTCCATACTACGCGCATCCAATGTTTGAAACTATCAGCCTCAAATGAACCTGCCTTTTGAAGATATTGGCAGATGCCATAGAATACCACCCTCTGTTTTAAACTGATGGGAGATATTTCCTTTATAACCGTCTTGTGGAAATCAACAATATCCTTCCCGGTATAGGAAGGAATGAAAAAATCTTTCATATCTTCATTCAGCCATGAAGGGAAAAGAGAAGACATTTCTGATGGGGGACGCATATTTTCAAATATTTTCTGAAGATTTTCCAGAACATCAAAGGACAGCAGTTCCTCATAGACCGCAAAATCACTGTATGCAATTCTTCGGTCATCTCCGTCTCTTCTCACATCCCCAAAATAGATCGCTCCATACAGATGATCAAATAATAACGGTCGGGGCTGAGTTTTTTTTCCTGTGCTGTCTGTCCGGTCTTGTCTGAGAAAGAAATCATCTACATACATTTTCCCTGTCTTCGGGTTCTTGTAGTTCAGTATCAGATGATTGAGAAGGTAGCGGTTGATGAATGCGAAATACAGTTCGTCAATACGCTTGTATTCTTTCCCTGACTCCCAGAAAATGTCAGTCCAGCTGTTGTCAAACAGGGATGTAAACTCAGCCCTGCGTCTGTTACGTTCTTCAGTCGTCTTCCCAAATGCTTCTTTTTTTTCTTTGTTTTCTTCGCTGTACACCCATTTAACCAGATCTGCCTTGAAGTTCTCAAAACTGGTCAGTGCCTTTCCACGGGCATTCATCTTGATGTACAGGTCATCAGACACAGGGAGCTCACTAGAGGAAAGCGGCAGAAAGTTGAAATGTATCGGGCAGTCTTCACCCGTTAGTTTATTCCATATGTTTTGAAAGTCCGAATCATTAGGAAAAAGTTCTTCGACGCCATCCACGAAGTCACTATTTTTACCATCAGAGTTATCAGTGCCACTGAGCATACGTAGCATGGAAGTTATCGTGGGGTCCTGTTTCCAAACAGAGAAGAACCATGACTGTCGCCGTACGGTGTCTGCAATATTTTCTCCTTCTGACTGTGGCATGGTCAGAGAGCAGAGCTTTTCGCAGAACTCTCGGGAGGAGGTTCGGGTCTCATAAGAGAATCTTTCTAGCGTTTCCTTAACCACAGGTTGTGCTAATATGCCCGATTTGTAGGCTACATACCAATGCATAAGCCATAAAGTGGTCAGACGCTGCTGGCCATCAAGAGGGTGCATCACTACAGTCTCACCTTCCTCTGTAGTCTTGATACGATATTCAGTACCATAAATAAAATCCAGCTCGGTATTTTCACCATTAAAAAGAGATCGTCCCAATTGAGTAAGGAAGTTCTTGCGGATATATGCCTTGTCCTCACGCCCCTGGGCATAATCTCTCTGGATGATTGGAATGACTATTTTCTTTTCAGAAAGTAGTTTCCAAAAGGTATATCGATTAATCATTTTCTATTTTCTCGTTATCTTTATTATAAGTTACGCCAAAGTCCTTCAGCGTGTTGTAAATGGCGTTCCTGTAGGCAATCGCATCATCCTTTGACCATGCTGCAAGTGATTTGGGCATATCTGTGTATGCCTTTACAAACACATTCTTCGTGCAAGGGGGCACAAAGGCAATGGCCTTAGTGCTTTTGTCGATTACGATGCCGTGGTCTCCTTTCCCCTTTTCATAGCTGAGAACTGCCTTATGTCCCTGTTCTTTTGTGAGGACACATATTCTTTTGATGGGGAACGGGTCGTTCTGATATTCCTCATTAGTGCCAGAATCCAGCAATGCGTAATTCCATATTTTTTGCTTATCAATTCCCTTAATGGGATTTATTTCCATGTCACCCAGTTCCTGCACAATAGTGCTGAACGGCTTATGTTCATTTGCATCATCAAGGAAGTCATTAATATCCTTCAGCTTGTTAGCATTTCGAATATATTCGGTAGTGGATGCCAGCCAAACCTTTTGATTCTCTGGAGAAGTCACCTCATCTCCTGAGTTAGATGCGATATGCTCTACTTCCCAGCCTTTTTTTGTTTTTTTATGTCCTTCTTTCTTGAACAGATGAAAAGGAAATTTATAGAATGCCCCCAGACCATATTTATCATCATTGACCATTTCCTTGTTCTGATCTATGACGGTCTGGATATTGAATAAGAGAAGCAGTGGCCTGCATTGAGTTTTATCCTCTCCATTTTCTCCATAGTTCCTATCTAGCTCTTTGCACTCTGTGATAGAATCCTTTATCTCTTCTATGAGATATTCCAAGAATTGATTCTTGTCCCCTTTGTAATGCTTCTTCAACTGGGATGCTGTTACCCGGCCGAGAGCGATGAGGTAACCTACGTAGTGGTAAAGTTCCAAGTCGTCGTACCATTCTTCGAATACCTGGTAATATTCCTTCACTGACAGCCACGTTTTATGTAACCATCCAGAGCTTATCGCCTTGCCCTTCCTATGGAATAGCTCATAGAAATAACGAAATGTTACATGACCATCATTACCAATGGTCTCGTCGTATTGATCACCAAGCTCGTTTCGAAGTTTGAACAAATCATCTTCACGAATCAAGTCAAAAATGTAATCTATACGTGTCGGTTTACCATAGTTCAGGTCATGGAAGAAAAGCCAAAACTCATCCTTCTGCAATGCATATTCTATTTTGTCCCATTCTGCAGCTATCTCTATCTGCTCCAATTTAATCTGAGCCTCATACTCAGACTTAAAATTTGAGTTGTTTAGGAAAAGGGCCTTGATGAGTTCGGCGTCAGTAAGGGCAATCTTACCAATATTCAAACGTGTAAAAACCTTGATGGCATCATCCTCCTGGGATTCATACCAGATAAATTTTACTTTGTCCTTCAGTACTTCCAGCATTTTGGCCTTGAACTTATTATCAAATTCTGTATGCATGCCAAACCATTTCTGTATTGTGTCGTGTGCTATATACATGTGATAGAAATCGATGTTTCGCTCTGCTGCTTCTTCCATTGGGATCTCCTTATCGCCCAAGGAAATGACAGTATTTGTTATTTGCTTCAGGAAATCCCTAGATCCAATATGATCTAATGAGTTATTCGACGTCATATTTCCTTTCCTGGTTTCATATTCGATGGAATAGGTCTTGTCGCTATGTAAATATGCCAACAGTATGAAAATTGTAGTAAGACGTTGTTGTCCATCAATAACATCCCATCGTAGTTTTGCCCGAGATAGTTTGGCGTCAATGCTGGCGAGGTCTTCATCATTATGAATCTCTTCTATCAAGCAAGGATTCGCTTCATAATCTTTCTTTACGACAAGGGGCTGGATACAGTAAATACCAATAGCCCCTTTCTGTATGAATTCCAATAAGTCATCCAACAAATCCTTAACTTGCTGCTTATCCCATCTATAGCCACGTTGATAGCTAGGGATATAGAAGTTGGCACTCAGCAACTCTCCTATTGACTTTAATTCTATTTTGTTTTGCATATTATAATTTTCCATTGCAGTAATTCATATTTTCTAGTTCCACCCATCCTGCGTCACTGATCTCTTGGAGGAAGAGTCGTGCGCACATCTCAGCATCGTCGCCGGCGCGGTGGTGCTGACCGTAGAGTATCTCGAGCTGGTCACAGAGATAGTCCAATGAGTTACAACCGAAATCATACAGATGACGGGCAGCACGGAGGGAACAGTAGTAGGTAACGTCGGGCGTGGGCAGATTGTAGAGCTCCAGCGACCGACGGATGCAACTCATGTCAAAGGCGGCGTTGTGGGCAACGAGCACGGGGCATTCATCCAGATACTCGCTTATTTCTGCCCATACCTCAGGGAACTCCGGCGCATCGGCGGTGTCTTCGGGATGGATGCCATGAATCATGATATTCCAATAGCTGTAGCGGTTGCCATCGGGGCGCACCAGCCATGACTTGGTCTCTGCCACCTTGCCATGACGTACTACACAAATACCGGCCTCACAGATGGAGGCGCGTTGTCCTGTGGCCGTCTCGAAGTCAATGGCTATGAAGTTTACGTCGTGCATATCAGTCATTCTTGTAATGGTTCAACATGTTTTCAGTGAAGCGCTTCATCTCCTTGCGCACATCGGAAGGTTCCAGCACCTCCATCATATCCGTCTGAGCCAGCAGCGCCTGATAGAAGTCGAAGGTTGGTCGTACATACAGCTCGAAGGTGATGCTCTCGTCGTCCCTTGCGATGACACGCTGGGAAGGGTGCAAAGGCAGGCTCTCCATATAAGCACAGTGAGGGTACCATGCTTTCAGCACGATGCGCTCAATCTTTTTGTCCTTCTCCGTGATGACACCATAGCAGCCTTCAAAGTATTTGTCGATGCAGAAGCCCCTCTTCATCTTGAAAGTCTTGACCGTAGGCTCCACATCATGCAGCCTATCAAGGGCATAGAGCAAGTAGACGTCCTCCGGCTCGATGCCTTTCTTCTTGTTCCGCTCTGAGTAATATGGGCTTCTTGCCAGCACATACCACCGGCGGTTGAAGACTTTCAGGCAATACGGTTCTATGTCGAATGTGCTTGGCTCGGGTTTTTCGTATCCCTGATGGGTGACCGTCAATACCTGGTTGTTACGCATGGCATCCGCTATCGTTGTCAGCCACTCATGCCCTGAGGGTATATCCTCAAAAATAATCCTACCCTCCAGTTTCTCATCAGCCCGCACCTGGTTCAGTGTGGCATACGATTCGATGAGCCATGTCCTGAGGCTGTCGTTCTCCAACTTTTCCGGATTACCTATATAATAACGGAACTCATGCTTCTTGTCACACTCGATGTCGATGCCGAACATATCCGTAATAGCAGCGATGTGGTTATGAAATGTCCTGAGTGGCAGGTCATCCGTCTCGCCATAGCTCAGCCCACACTGTTTCCAGAGTTCGTTGATCCGCTTGAAGGTGATGCCCTGCCTGTGACGTTTGATCACATCTACAAGCCATATATACCGTGCAAAGAGATTTGATGCCATAGACTTATGCGGTTTTGTTGTTTCATGTTGCAAAGATAGCAAAATCTATGTGCCAAATTAAAGCACAACATAAATTTCTTTAGAAAAATAGCCAAAAAATGTAGGATTAGTCTATCGTTATGCTGCGATTTGGCATACTCGTATATGTAATTTTGCAGCATAATCAGAGATCATATCTGATTTTTCACTAAATTTGCAACAGTCATTCATCAAAAAGTGCGACTATGGAAGAAGAAAAAAATTATAAGATGGTAGCGATCGGTCTTCCTGAACTGAAGGAGATTTGCCGCGAGAATAGTTTCTGGCTGGCTGGTGAAGAGATGAGTTTCATGCCGTTTGCGCTTGACCCTGCGCTGGACATCCTTGTGCGCTATGTAAGGGATGAGGGATATTTTGGCTATGCGTCAATGGGTGATTTCTTTTTCTGTGGCGATTGTATGTATGTGACCACTAATGAGGACTGGATCAACGATTGCTATAATGAAGACATCGCTGAGATCTTTCAGGCAGAGTATGGCATCGAATTCAAACGCCCTAATCAGAAATTTACCCGTGTCTTCTATGCCGGCATAGCAACGCCATTCAAGGATGAGCAGGGCGACTGGGTGTTCACTGGAGATCTCGTACATGTCAAATACTTCTTTGGAGATGAACTCCAGCAGTATGGAAAAGGTAAGGGTAATCGTGCTAAGCCGACCTTAGAAGTTAGGGGCAGATGTTCTGAAGATCCTGAGTTGTTTGGCGCTGTGGCTCCCATAAAGGATTTGCGTCAGCGCAAGGGAGAAGCGACACCGAAATATGGCATCGTGCTGGACAACGACTACATCACGCTGAGCCAATGTACGAGAATCGACCGTATCGGGACATTGATGTTCAAGATAAACCCGAGCCAGGAGGAGTTCTGGCCTGACTTCGTCGATCCCACATCAGATGGCTACAGCCGCAAGTTTCTGAATATGGCCAGGCACACACCGTCGTTTGAACAGGAGGACAGTAAATACACAATTCTGGAATCATTGGATATAGAATATAATTGGAGGAAATGAATATGAGCAACATGCAGCAGATTAAGTGTGAAAAACCGTTTAGCGATAAACAGATAGGAGAAATTGGGGAACACGCTGTAATACAGAAGCTGATGGAAAACGGCTGGTATGCCATGAACTGGAACATGGGATTCAACAATATGAAGAGTGTGGATATCGTGTGTTTCAATCCGGACGAACGCAAGACAGTAAACATACAGGTCAAGACAGCTTGGATCACTACTGATGATGCCGACCCTAACATTATCACAGGCCTCATTTCTGATTCCGATGGCAATATAACGCCAAAGTTGGATGAAAAGATAATTGGACCGTGGGTCTTCGTGACTGCCACAGGTGAAAAGGGAAACATGAGATTTCGTTACTACATCCTCACTAAGGATGAAGTGAAGAGGCTTATAAATGACACAAACCATTGGTATGTCGTTGAAACACAGAGAGGCGAAGACGGCAAAGGCAAGTTGAAAGGAAATGTCCTGATTGGTCTGTATCTACATTGGATTAAAGGCGATCCGAACACAAAATTAGATGACACCGTCAACAGGAAGGCATTCAAACATGGACCATTGAAGAATCCTTTGCATGGTATTCCTGATCCTGAAAACAAATGGGACAAAATCTGGAAATGAAGATCATTAACTATAACATATCGCAATTCAGACAAGAAAAAGTCGACTATCTGCTTTCTCAGGATGCAGATATTTATGTCTTGCCTGAATGTGGTAACGAAAAGCAAGTTTCTCTTCCCGATGGTTATCACATGCTGTGGTATGGTGATGAGAGTTGTCAATGGAAGGGCTTGGCTGTAATCTGGAAAAATAGGCTTAATGTAAATATTGCCAGACCATTAACAGTGCATAGCAATAAGATACCGTACTCCTTGCCTTTAGTGATAGATGGAGCTGGTTATCCAAAGTTTCTATTAGCTGCATGGCCGACACGATTCAAGGATAATAGATCCTATCCTCAGCTACTTATGGATACACTGAAACAAAACCACTTTTATCTGTCCAGATTTGATTCAATCGTCATAGGTGATCTTAACTGCTATATAGGACAACAGGTTCCGAAAGGATCAGCGACCTTCTTAGATTGCATAAAATATCTTGCTGACCATGGACTGCGAAGTGCATACCATGAGTTGACAGGCGAGGCTTTTGGCAAAGAAAGTAAAGCTACATACTATCATCAGTACAAAGCTGACCAGCCAATGATGCTGGATTATGCGTTTACTACTGTTAAGCCTAAATCCTTTCAAATAGGAGAATGGAACAGTGAATTTAGCGATCATTGCCCATTGACGCTTGAGCTTAATGAAGAGGATTGGGATGGTAATCCATAATCATTGAAACGGATAAAAATGGAAGAGCAAGTGTTCCTATTCCTGGATAAATTAGGCATCAGCTATGAAGTCTTTCCTCATGCTCCAATAACAACGATGGAAGAAGGAAAGGCTATCATAGACAAGTTGGGATTCATGCCTTGCAAAAACTTGTTCCTGATGAACAAGCAGGGACAGTATTTCCTTTTGGTGATGCAAGGAGACAAACGCTTTTCTGCTAAGGGATGTAGCCAGGCAGATTGGCGGTGGCCATCTGTCGTTTGCATCATCGGAAGAGATGAAAGCTATGCTTCATGCAGAACAAGGTGCTGCAAGCATCCTGGGGCTCATCTTCGATGTTAAACAGCAGGTGCAGGTGCTCATTGACAAAGATGTGTTGGCCGGTGAGTATATGGCTTGCCATCCGTGTGTGAACTCCTGCACCATAAAGCTGAGGATGAAAGATATTATCTCCGCCTTACTTCCTACTGTTCATCCTAGGTATCTGATAGTAGATCTTCCAGCTCCTTGTAGACCTTCTGCTTCAGGTAGATGATATACCTCCCACGGATGGCATTGATATCCAATGGCAGTTTGATGCCTTGACTTTCAAACAGATCTTCTAGTTCCCTGACCTTTTTGGGACCCATGAGCTTCAGTTCACTCAGCTTGAACGGTGAGAGACGGGCCACATCAATCGCCTTCAGATCATCTTTGTTCAGACCCTGCCGGATGGTATTGTAAAGGCAGAGGGAAACGTTGCAACACCTCCATGGTGTGGATAGGAAGTCAAACGTTTGAATCTCCTCCTTAGTCAGGGGCTCCACGTCTTTCAAGTCGGGATCCTGAGCCATCTCTTTGGCAGCATTGTACTTTTTCATAAGATATTTATTTTCTTCATTAAGTTGATCAACGACCGCCTTCTGTTCGATATAGGCCTGTCTGTAGTTCTTGCAGGTATCAGAGTTGACGACGGCTGTAGCGATCTTGGCCAATCTGACGATAACACTTTGTGGGGAATAACTGGCTTCCTTGGCGATGACACGGGTATCAAGGCCATCTATGAACCCATTCACGACATGTTCATCTCTTATGCTGAAGGATTGGTCCTCAGCAATAGAATAACGCACAAACTTCTTAAGCATCTCCCGCAAGGATCTGGTGGTATTATCGCCATACTCCTTGAAGATCCTCAGCAAGCGGCGATAGTCAGTGAGTTCGATTTCCATCGAGCGGTTGAGCTCCTTCGTCTTCTCCAGGAGTGCATCACACTTCCATTTGGTCTCTTGTATCTCTTTAGGCGTGTCAAGAAGTGCCTCTATGCTCTTACGGTCGATATACACATCATGATTTACCCAACGAGTGTTCAAGACACCTTTACGCTTCAAGTGACAGATAGTATCAAAGCTCACGCCGAGGATGTCAGCTGCTTCACTATAAGTGATCAACCGGCTGTTTTCATTCTTTGCTTCCATATTAATTTTCAATTATTCCTTGATACCATACACAGTCGTGATTTCCTTCAGATTTTTCTTCATGAGCAAGGCCTTAGTGGCTACCTCTTTCTCCAAACGGCCATTGATACACTGGTAGTAGAAGGCTTCTCCCTTGCTGAGGGTCTTCGGCGGAAAATGTGTGTGCTCATAGAGACCACGCACGGCCAGGTTGCGGTCAGCCAGCTCGAAGACATGGGCATCAATGGCATCGGTGGTACGGCTGCTAAGCAGGTTAAGGAAGCATGGCATTAAGCCCAGACTTTCATCGTCGGGCTCCTTGATATAGTCCACGACGAAGACACGGTTACAGTGTTTCCGCAGCTGAGCCAGTGCATCCTCAGGGAAGATGACAGTTGGCGTAAGGCGGCCATAGCCCTTGGAGCGGAACCA
>Ga0256406_1007163_pt1 | contig 10759 bp, 11 predicted proteins | sample RumenRJG_03DNA_FD_185986 | JGI IMG/M metagenome (GOLD analysis project Ga0256406, IMG submission 185986) | Bovine rumen microbial communities from Lethbridge, Alberta, Canada - RJG_03 | ecosystem: Host-associated > Mammals > Digestive system > Stomach > Rumen | place: Canada: Alberta | collected...
AAGTCATACTACTGCGCCCCCACGGAGACTGGCGGCATACACTGCGAGTGACCATGAAAGAACCCATCACCATCAAGGTTGACGGCAGGGAATACTCCTTCTGGGATTCAGCCGACATCGTGAGCGAGGCTTACAACATCTGCCGGGCGTTCACCGTAGGCATGACCGTCAAGGCCCCCGGCATGAGCACCTTCGTGGACACTTTTCATCCGGGACAGTCCTGCGAGGTGTTCATCGGCAATGACCTTGTTTGCACCGGCTACATCGACCAGACCCCCGTCAACTACACCGCCACGTCGATGCAGGCGCAGATCATCGGCCACAGCAAGACCATAGACCTTGTGGAATGCACGGTCGCGCCGCAGGGCGAGAGCATCAAGGCGCTCACCGGCATGAACAGTGCCCGCTGGAGCGTGCCAAAGCCGCCAAAGCCACCCCTTGATGCGAAAGGTATGGCGTCAATCAGCGGTAAAAACAGCTTCGAAAGTCAGGTTTAATGGTGCGCCAGCAAAATGGCCCGCAAGCTGCGGGCCATTTTGAAACGAGATCAGGTGTTCTGCTCTACGGGCTTTTCAACCGTGATCCAAGGGACAGACTTGCGGTCCTCAAGCGGCGGGTTGATGCTCTGGGCCAAGGGCAGGGCTTCGTTGTGCGCGCGGATCTTCTCGAGGATCTCGTCGATGCTCACCGGGCGGTAGCCGTTGACATCCACGCCCACGTTGTAGGCGTTTCGCAGGTGGGATGCCCAGGCGATGTCGTGGGCGTTGTTGTGGATGTGGCCATATAGGTGGACGAACTTCGGATCGTAGTCGCCGCACCAAAACATCATCGGGTAGTGGCAGAGGATCAGCCTCTTGTCATAGCTGGGCAGGCGCATCAGGTACAGATCGCGCATCGAGGCGAACACGTCGCGGAAAAAGTAGCGGTGGCGGGCGATCTCGTGATCGTGGTTGCCGAAGATCAGGTGCTTGCGCCCGTTGAGCTGCTCGAGGATCTCGTGGATCACGGGCATCTCCAGGCGCAGGGCGAAGTCACCGAGGATATACACCTCGTCTTGAGCGCCCACGGTGGTGTTCCAGTTCTCCACCAGCTTCCCGTTCATCTCCTCAACGCTGCTGAAGGGGCGCCTGCAGGCCTTGATGATCTTCTCGTGGCCAAAGTGCAGATCAGAGGTGAAGAATAACATTTTGCTCCCAAGCCCGGTGTCAGGCCGGGCAGTTACATCCCCCTATTATCCTTTATATGGGTAGGATCATTGCGAAAATTCTTATCATGAGCGGTCCGGGGCAAGGGCAGGGCGGAAAAGCCGGAAAGGAAGCAGGGGAGAACGGCGCTCCACCATCCCATGAGAGAAGTAATCGCCAATATGCACGCCCGGCAGTTGGAAAACTCATCTTTAAAAGTAATATGCCGGACAGCGGGGTAGTCGAAGATATAAATAAAAAACAGCAAAAACATGGTAATTGGAACTCATGCAGCGACAGAGGTCAAATTTTGGCAAAAAAGGGTATACATCGGCAGGTGAAAACCTTAGAATGAAAACCGTAAACAGAATTACAAACGGCTTTCAAAAGCAAAGGCGCAAGGCAGTGAAGATCACGCCAGTCAACGACTGGAGCTGGAATTACAACGGCGAGAAGCTCGGGATCTACCTGAGGGCGGACGACGGACGCTTCTTCACGTTCAACACCCACTTCGTGATCCGCGATCTGCTGAACCTGCCGAGGCCAGGCGAGCATTTCTGCTGTGAAGACGCAAGGTTGCTCACCGTGTACCAGGAGGGGCTTTCTGACACCCTCAGGCTCAAGGAAGGCGAGATCCTCGATCTGGGGATCAATGCAGTGGCTTGCGAAAGGTTTGTAAGGCCGAGCATCCCGCTCTCGAGGCTGTTCACCAACATCGGTAACAACTACTACTTCGAGGCCGGAAGCATCGTCACCGTCTACACCAAGGAAGGATATGGCGGCGACTGCATAGTGCTCGAGGAATGCGATGTCGATGGGCTGGCACGCTTGATGCTTCTGAATCCAGAGTTGAAGCTGGGCAACGGGCGCGTCGTGGAGCTAGGGCACATGATCCGGGTGAATCCCGCTTATCTGTGCAGCTTCAGGGCCTTGTCGAACAGTCGCTGCGACATGATGAGGTACGCGTAATACAGGTTTCATGATGGCTGCGTGACATGGGCCATCAGGCACGGTCTGACCGCTGCCTGGAAAACCGGAGGTTTCTCCGGGATGTCATCCTAAGTTGCTGTAGTTCTTAACCTAAAAGTTAAGAAATTCCACCCCTGAGGAAGCTCCATTCTCAGGGGTTTTTTTTGATCCAATGATCCCAAAAGCCAGGAAGGAAGCCTTCGATGCAGCTCTTGCCTGGAGCGGGATCGAGTCTCGGCCTTCAGCCCCTTCATTTGAGACTCCCGTCCGTCATCAGAGGTAATTCCAATGCCCGCAGGGCATGGAAGCTTGAGCATTATCATCCGCGCTCGCCTGAGAGCGTCATGGTCAACATGTCCATGATCGGGCGTAATCTCAAGCCTTTGGCATGACCGCCTGCGGTAATCGACGGTGATTACTCCAAGGTTTTCATCCCTGCCTCGCGAAGGCTGCGCAGGCCTAGCTGGCTTTCAGAAATGCCTCGGTCTCCGAAAAATTGGAAGCCTGTCTCGGGGGGTTCCGAAATGATTTTCTGCAAGTGAAAGAATGCAAGTAAATTATTTATATAAACTGATATAATTTAACTGTAATTAATTTTAACCTCTTGATTTACTTTAAGTTAAATGCAAGTGATCAGTTAGATCTTTAAGACATATGAGATGATTTTATTTGATATGAAAACCACATATTTCAACTTATGAAACTTAAATTTCGTAAATTACAAAATTGAAATCAATTACTTTCAACTTTCTTTCATTTCATGAAAGCCTGTCCGGGGCCGGTCTTTCATCCGTGTAAATGCGACCTCATTGTCTCCTTGCCTGATTGAAATCAGGATTTTACAAAAAGTAATGATCAAGCTTTTTATATTTTTCACAAAGTAACCAGATTTGGATTTGAATGTAATAATTTATGATTACTTTATGCGTGGACAACTGTGCTGAATATAATCCGATTAAGATCGATGACTAATCTGATTAGATGCCGATTTTGGCTTGCGCTGATTACTCGGCAATCTGGCAGACTCAGGCAGTTTTGTCCTTGAAGCGGCATGAATTTGCCGCAATGACGCATGATGAAACGAACTCTCAAGGCCGCTCATGTGAGCTCCTGTCACCGGCTCTGCGCCATCGCCTGAACTAGCATAGAGAGGCCTTGGCCTGGTAGAGCGATCCTGACTGTGCGGTGACTCGGGTTGGGATCGGCGCCTTCCTTCCCTTCCAGTTGCCATGTCTTGAAAGCCCGATCCGTCCAAAAGGTCTGGATCCGTGTTCCACGGCCCCCGCCATCCTTGAGGCGATCCCATTTGCCTTCGGCAGTTGCGGATTGATGCAAATTGCAGCCAAGGCCTGCCTTGCCGCCCTCCCCTGCCGCGTGCGCATGAGGGTATTTGCAGCATGGCAAGGCATCATGCCAACACTAACTTATTGATCTTGAATGCATGAGCTTCATGAGAACTGGACTTTGCCGATTTCGGGCGTTCTTTCGCTGTGGCGCACCGGCATGGCGCATCAATTGAGTGAATTTTGCGGATCTGAGCAAAATCCTGTTGACAAGCAGCTTGAAAGGCGGTCAAAGTAAAAAGCGCGGATGCAAAGAAATTGTCCCGCACCGAAATCAATCTGGTTCAAACATGGAAAAATTGCTTAAGTCACTGCTGGCGGCTGTTGCCCCAGTATTCAGCGCCCCGGACCTCAAGGCCCCTGGTATTTCCACCCCTCAAAACCTGGCCGCTCGTGCTGAGCGCGCCGTCATGTGCTGCATGCGCTCCTGCATGCGAATGCCTCGCTGAGGCAGTACCTCCGCAAAATCAGGGACTCGTTCCCGTTCTGAACTACTGCAAGGGCTTCCGCATCCCTGAATAGATCTGGAATGCCATTGCTGGATATTTTCTTAACACATCAGACATGTAAATTTTTTGGAATAAATTCATGAACAAGCTATTTTCAATCGCCCTGGCCTCTGTCTTCTCCTTAGGCATCCTTGCTCTCCCGCCTGCATCATCGGCAGCAGGCGGCCGAATCCCCGAGACCATCAAGTTCGGCTTCTGCCCGGGCCCTTACCGCGAGATGGTCGAGAAGTTCATCGCCCCCAAGCTTGAAAAGCAGGGCTACAAGGTCGAGTACCACGACTTCACAGACTACGTGACTCCCGACAGCGCCCTTGAGTCCAAGGACATCGACGCCAACCTGATGCAGCACCAGACCTACCTGTCCACCATCGTCAAGGATCAGGGGCTGCACTTAACCTCGGTCATCAACGTGCCGACACTGGGCCTTGGCGTTTTCTCTGACAAGTACAAGAGCCTGGACGAACTTCCCGAGGGCGCGAAGATCGGCATCCCCACCGACGCGGTGAACCTGGCCAGGGCGCTGCGCATCGCATCGGAGAATGGGCTGGTGAAGCTTGGCGGCAACGACGAGAAGTCCGAGATCAAGGCCTCGGTCGCCGACATAACCGAGAACCCCAGGAAGCTCGAGTTCATCCCCATCGAGGCGGCCCAGATCTCCCGCTCGCTCGACTCGCTTGACGCGGGCTTCGTGCCTGGCAACTACGCCGTAGCGGCCAAGCTCGACTACTCCAAGGCCCTGGCAGTTGAGAAGGTGCAGGAGAACATCAAGAATGTCATCGCCGTAAGGGACGAGGACAAGGACGATCTGGGCGCGCTGCTCAAGGAGATCGTGACTTCCAAGGACTTCAAGGAGGAGCTGGAGGCCGACCACTACTGGGATTCCTTCACCCGTCCGGAATGGTGGGGCAAGTGATGTCCGAGATCATCAAGTTCGACAACGTCGAGGTTGAGTTCACCCGCGGCAGCGAGCGCTTCACTGCCGTGGGGGGCGTGAGCCTTTCAATCGAAAAGGGCGAGTTTTTCGGGATCGTAGGCGCCTCCGGCGCCGGCAAGTCCACGCTCGTGCGCACCATCAACCTGCTCCAGCGCCCGACCTCGGGCCGGGTGCTCGTGGACGGGAGGGATGTCACCGCGCTCAAGGGGCGCGAGCTCTCGGCGCTCAGGCTCAAGATCGGGATGATCTTCCAGCACTTCAACCTCATCAGGAATGCCACGGTCTTCGACAACGTGGCCTTCGCCCTGGAGGCCTCCAGCACCCCCAGGGCGCAGATCGCGCCGAGGGTGGTGGATCTCCTGAGGCTCGTGGGCCTTGAGGACAAGATCCGCCTCTACCCGGGCAGCCTCTCAGGCGGGCAGAAGCAGCGCGTGGCCATCGCCAGGGCGCTTGCCAACAAGCCTGAGATCCTGCTTTGCGACGAGGCCACCTCGGCGCTCGATCCCGACAATACCGCCGAGGTCGTCGAGGCGCTCAAGAGGATCAAGGAGAGCTACCCGATCACGGTGGTCTTCATCACCCACCAGGAGCAGGTGGCCCGCTCGCTCTTCGACCGCATCGCGGTCATGGACAAGGGCAGGGTTGTGGAGGTGGGCGACGCCTACGACATCTTCGCGCACCCCAAGTCCCAGCCTGCGCGCGATCTCGTCGCCCGCGCGGCCGACTACGAGCTGCCCAGGGAGGTGCTTGAGCGAGAGAAGGATCTGTTCCTCCTCACCTTCAAGGAGGAGCACGCCTACGACGCGGTGATCTCCGAGGTGGCGCGGCGCTTTGGCACCGACCTCTCGATCATCGCAGGCAAGATCGACTACATAAGGCACAAGCCCCTGGGCGTGCTGCTCGTGAGCCTGAGGACGGTCTCCGAGCGCAAGCGCCAGGAGGTGCTCGCCTACATCCGCGAGCGCGCCTGCATCACTGAATACAAGGGGGCTTCAAATGCTTGAGCAGACATTGAGGATATTGCGCAACGAGCTGTGGAAGGCTTTCTACGAGACCGCCGTCATGATGGGGATCTCGTTCGCGCTTAGCCTGGTCCTCGGACTGCTGCTGGGCTTTGCGCTCTACCTGACCGAGACCGGCGCCTTCTTTAAAAACCGCGCCTTGAACTCCATCGCCTCGGGCATCGTGAACTTCATAAGGTCGATCCCATTCATCATCCTCGTGGTGTTCACGCTCCCGCTGACCTTCTACCTCGTCGGCACCAAGATAGGTCCCGTGGCCGCATCGGTGCCGATGACCATCGCCGCGACCGTCTTCCTGGCCCGCCTCGTCGAGGGCGGCCTCAAGGAAGTCGACGACGGTGTCATCGAGGCGGCGCTCGCCACCGGCGCGCGCAGCCTGCTGATAGTGAGGAAGGTGCTGCTGCGCGAGGCGGCCCCGCCGATCGCCCGCGCGGTGACGGTGGTCTTCATCAACCTCATCGGGTGCAGCGCCATGGCCGGCATGGTCGGCGGAGGCGGCATCGGCAACCTGGCGGTGCAGTACGGCTACTACCGCTACGAGACCGGCGTCATGGTCTTCACGATCGTCGTCCTGGTCGTCATCGTCCAGATCTCGCAGCACCTGGGCGACTACGTCGCATCGAAGTTCACGCACTGAGGAGCGCAAGAAAATGGCAGATTTCGCATCTGAGCTGAAGGAGGCCGTCAAAGGCCAGGTCATCGAGGGGGATCGGATCCCGCCTAAGTTCCTCACCGACTTCGTAGGCGCCTTGAAGGGCCGCGCCGACGCCTACCTGAAGGCCGCCGGCCGCGATGACGTAATCGCGGCGGTCAAGCTTGCCTTCAAGCACAAGGTCCCGGTCGTGGTGCGCTCAGGCGGCACCAACCTGGTCGGCGCCACCGTCCCCGAGGGCGGGCTGGTGCTCGACATGTGCGGCATGGACAAGGTCATGAGCTTTGACAAGCCGACCATGAGCATCACCGTGGAGCCCGGGATCACCTTGAAGGATCTCATAGCCTACGTGGAGGCGCGCGGCTGCATGTACCCGCCTGACCCGGCTGAGAAGCTCGGCACCATCGGCGGCAACGTCGCGATGAACAGCGGCGGCATGAGGGCGGTCAAGTACGGCGTCACCCGCGACTATGTGCTCTCGCTCGACCTCGTGCGTCCAGACGGACAGCTCGTGACGCTGGGGCGCAAGGTGCGCAAGAACGCCACCGGGCTCAACCTCAAGGAGTGCGTCATCGGATCGGAGGGATCGCTTGGAGTCATCGTCTCGGTGACGCTGAGGCTCGTGCCGCTGCCCGAGCACTCGCTCAGCGCCATCCTCGCCTACCACTCCCTGGCCGACGGGATCAGGAGCGTCAACGCCATATTGGACGCGCACCTCGATCCGACCGCCATCGAGTTCCAAGAGAAGAAGGTGATAGCCTGCGGCGAGAAGTTCCTGGGCAAGCAGTTCCCGGTGCCATCTGCAGTGGCCTACCTCATCGTGACCTTCGACGGCACCCGGAAGAGCGTCGAGGAGCGGCTTTCAAGGTGCGGTGAGGTCGCAAGAAAGAGCGGGGCCTTCGATGTCGTGCCGCTTTCTGATCCCAAGCTTGCCGCCGAGGTCTGGGAGATCAGGGGCGCGCTGGCCCGCGCCGTCAAGGCCTCAGGCCCCTGGGAGCCGGTGGACACCGTGGTGCCCCTCGACCAGATTGCGCCCTTTGTCGAGTCGGTCAACCGGATTTCAGAGGAGGAGGGCGTGCGCATCGTGGCTTTCGGGCACGCCGGCGACGGCAATGTCCACCTGTGCGTGCTCAAGGATCAGATCCCTGACGCGCAGTGGCCTGCGCGCCTGGATCGAGTGCTGCGCCGCGTCTACGACAGCGCCTACGACAAGGGCGGAATGCTCTCGGGCGAGCACGGCATCGGCAAGGCCAAGCGCCGCTATTTCCTGGAGCATGCGCACAAGGACGAGCGTGAGCTGATGCTCAAGGTCAAGGCGGCCTTCGACCCAGACAACCTGTTCAACCCGCACGATGGCTACGCGCTCTGAGGTTTTGGCAGAAACAGATTAAAATGGCCGCGGAGAAACCGCGGCCGCAACCATGGACATAACGGAAAATGATACCCACCAGCGAAAAATCATCACACTTCACCGACTCCGTCATTAGGCGCATGACCCGCATCTGCAACAAGTACGGCGCAGTCAACCTCTCACAGGGCTTCCCGGACTTCGATCCGCCCAAGGCCGTCACCGAGCGCCTGGCCCAGGTGGCGACCACCGGCCCGCACCAGTACGCCATCACCTGGGGCGCGCAGAACACCCGCGAGGCGCTGGCGGCCAAGCTCAAGCGCGACGCCGGGCTTGACGTCGACCCAGGCTCGGAGCTTGTGATCACCTGCGGCGGCACCGAGGCCATGATGTGCGCGGTGCTCTCGACCTTGAACCCAGGCGACAAGATAGCCATCTTCTCGCCCTTCTACGAGAACTACGGTGCCGACGCGATCCTGGCCGGCGCCAAGCCCATCTACGTCGAGCTGCACGCCCCTGACTTCACCTTCGACCCCAAGGAGCTCGACAAGGCCTTCGCCGACGGCGCCAAGGCGCTCATCCTCTGCAACCCGTCAAACCCGTCAGGCAGGGTGTTCACGCGCGATGAGCTCCTGGAGATAGCCAGGATCGTGCAGAAGCACGACGCCTTCGTCATCACCGACGAGGTGTACGAGCACATCGTCTACGAGCCGTTCCACCACACCTACTTCGCAACGCTGCCTGGCATGAGGGAGCGCACCGTGATGTGCAACTCGCTCTCCAAGACCTACTCCATCACCGGCTGGCGCATCGGCTACATCTTCGCGCCTGCAAGGGTGATCGAGGCGTGCCGCAAGGTCCACGACTTCCTCACCATCGGGGCTGCCGCTCCGCTGCAGGAGGCCGTGGTCGCAGGCCTCAAGCTGCCGCCTTCCTACTACGAGGATCTCAAGGCCGACTACACCCACCACCGCAACCTCTTCTTAAGCGGGCTGGACAGGATGGGCCTCAAGTACTTCAAGCCCCAGGGCACCTACTTCGTGCTCGTTGACATCAGCGAGTTCAACTACGATTCCGACTACGAGTTCTGCGAGGATCTGGCGAAGATTGTGAAGGTTGGCGCCGTGCCAGGCTCGAGCTTCTTCGCGCGCGACGAGCGCCGCTACATCAGGTTCCACTTTGCAAAGAAGGACGAGACGCTCAACGCCGCGCTGGAGAACTTAAGTCACCTCAGGGAGCTCATAAAGCCCAAGGCCTGATGAAATGCCCCGCGCAAGCGGGGTTTCACAATCTCCATAATTTCTCCACATTTCCTGCAAGGCTTCTTCAATGCCTAGGACCATGATGCGCCATGGCAGGATCCTCCTGCCATTTGAATATGGAGAAGCAAGCTCATGGCAATGACCCACTACATGGAATGGCTCTCGCAAAGCCAGCCTTGGAACCTCATCCTCTTCATGCTCGTGCCGATGGCATTGGCCGAGCTCATCCTCGCCTCCGAGATCTTCCTGCAGTGGTGCAGGGGCGGGGCCTCAGCCGCCTGGAGCAAGGCCGGGTCCGCGCTCAGCGCCATCATCGGCCTTTAATTCGCGGCGCTGTGCGCCTACTGGTACCTTGAGCATGTGTGGCAGATTAGCCGCTGGCGCGGGGCGGCGGACGCGCTTCCTCCTGGCTGTTCCTCGCGGCGGCCATCCCCTCGCTGTGCTCCAGGGATCGGGCGCGCGCGGGGTCCTGGGCGCGGCCCAGAGCCGCGCAGCAGGGGCAGTCAATGGATCAGGCAGCGATGCATGGCATGGGCATGGAAGGAATGCATATGGACGGGATGCATGGCAAAGGGGAGTGAGGCCGGCCGGGGCCATGCCCGGGATGCGCGGCGATGAGGAGAAGGCGGTGCGCAAGCAGAAGATCCTTGTTGTAGACGACGCCAGGCTATCCGATCTGGTCGCGACCTATCTTGGGCGCGCAGGCTACGAGGCGGTGCTGTCGGAGGACGGTCCGTCGGCGCTTGGCAAGCTTGCGTCAGGCGGGATCTCGCTGATTGGTTCTCGATCTCATGATGCCGTGCATGGACGGGCTTGAGGGTGTGCGTGAGGGCCAGGCAGATGAGCGACATCCCGATCATCATCCTGAGTGCCCGCGACGACGAGCACGACCGCCTGGGCGCGCTCGGGCTTGGGGCTGACGACTACGTGACCAAGCCTTTCAGCATGAACGAGCTCATGGCCAGGATCCGCGCAAGCCTGAGGCGCTACAACGGCGAGCTCAGGCGCGACGCCCCGGTCTGCGCAGGCGGCCTCACGGTGGACCGCGCCTCCATGAGCGCGAGCGTGGAAGGGCGCCCTGTCTTGCTCACGCCCACCGAGTTCTCAATCCTCGAGGCCCTGGCCTCGGCTCCAGGGAGGGTGTTCACCAGGATGCAGCTCATCGAGAAGGCGCAGGGTTGCGCCTTCGAGGGCTACGAGAGAACCGTCGACTCCCACGTGCGCAACCTAAGGCGCAAGACCGAAGCCGATCCGGCAAATCCCCGCTACATCCTCACGGTGTATGGCACAGACTACAAGTTCGGAGCCTGGAAATGAAAGCAGCAGGAACATTGGCCTTCAGGCTGACCGCAGTGTCGTTCGTCCTGAGTCTTCTCGATCTTCTGGTGATCCTCGTGATCATGAACGCCCAGATGGCAAGCTTGGGCGCAGATCCACATGGAGCGCCGCATGGCATGCTGCTCGTCGCAGTGTCCGCAGGCGCTAACTTCGTGGTGTTCAAGAGAGTGTCGAGGCCATTGAAGCGCCTGGCCCTCG
>Ga0256406_1007165_pt1 | contig 10757 bp, 11 predicted proteins | sample RumenRJG_03DNA_FD_185986 | JGI IMG/M metagenome (GOLD analysis project Ga0256406, IMG submission 185986) | Bovine rumen microbial communities from Lethbridge, Alberta, Canada - RJG_03 | ecosystem: Host-associated > Mammals > Digestive system > Stomach > Rumen | place: Canada: Alberta | collected...
TGGGCGAGGAGAACGCGAAGCGGACTCACCACCCAGACTCCTCCACAAAACAACAATAGGCTTTAGCCTAAGCGCTGAGGATGAGATTTTCCTTTTAATCATCATCCACGGAAAAATTCAACTGGTCGAATTTTTTTGCTATGACGCAAAGTTATGAAAAATATACTAACGGGCAAATAAATTAGCGGGAAATTTCCCACACAGTGAGCATGGAGTGAGATCCTAAATTTCCCTAATGCGCTCATCGAATCTCTTGGCACCGCCTTTCTCATCGAAAATCTTCAGCAGCAGGTGAGCGCGCAGGTTGCTGACCACTTGAGGCGTGGACAATAGCAGCACGGCTATCTCTGATGGAATGAAGCGCAGTCGAATCAGTTCGCATACTGTCTGCTCGCGTTGCGAGAGTCGGCTGCGGGCATTCACCGTGGAAAGGAAATGAGGCAGATATTCGTCGAAGAGGTCGTTGAGTTGCTGCCAATAGCTGCTGTCGACGCGCTCACCTCTCGCCGCAAGCGCATGCAGACGGAACACCAAGTCGGAATTGAGCAGTTGGCTGTCGTCGTTCCAACCTTTGGGACTCGCCACATCCTCCTGGTATTCGGCTATGCGCCGTTGCAGTTCGCTCACTTCCCGCTCTTTCGCTTCCAGCAGGGAATGCTCGGCATTGCCGCGGCTTCGCAGTTCTGCGAGTTCCCGGTCGAGCGTGTGATAGCGTTGCAGGTCGGCATTATACCGGCTGTTGAGTTGCTCCAGTTCCCGTAGCAATCGTCTGTTGCGGCGCTTCTGCCAATTGATGATGGCGAAGAACATCAGCAAGACAGCGCCCACGCCTATTGCGGCTCGTCCAATGATCCGGCGGGTGTTGTCCTGCCGCCATTGTCTGTCGAACTCGTTTTGAGCCAGCGTGAGCTGTACGGGATCAATCGACTGCCGCCATTCGTATTGACTGACCAGTCGCTCGAAGTAGAATACCATGCGCCGGTTGTTTCCGTTTTTGTTGAAGTATTCCACCAGTCGCTTCAAGGCATGTACACGCGTCTCAAACTCGTCGCACTCTATGGCTTGATAGTAATAAGTTGCGGCGCCGTCGAAATTTCCTTTGTTCCATTCCATGTCGCCCAGCAGCCGTGCAGCGCGATATACCAGTCCCGTCTTAGCCACGCGTGCGGCATAGTCCATCGATTTAGTTGTGTCGCCTCGCTGATAATAATATTCGGCCAGTGCGCTGAGAGCCTGTGCCCTCATCTCTTTGGCCTTAACCAGTGGGATGCTGCGCTGTATGCATCTGTAGTAGTTGGCCGAGTCGCCCATGCGTCCGTAGGCACGGCCCAGTTGCATCAAGCTTGCCGCATATCGTTCCTGACCGCCCGTGGCTCGGGCCAGTGAGAGCGCTGCTTTCCAATGTTCTATCGATAGTCCGCTGCATCCCCATTCTCCATTGCTTTGCCCCAGTGTCGCGTGTACCTTATATAACAGGTTATTGTCGCCCTGCTCCGTGGCCAATCGCTCAGCCTGCTTCAGCATCTCCATTCCCTGCATCTCCTGCGACATTATTCGGCATCGGCTGTGCAGATACACGGCCCATGCATGCCGGCTTCGGTCGCCCTGCTGTTCATAGTAGTCCTCGCAGGCGGAGATGGCCGAGTCGCTTGCTGTATAGAGTCCTTCCTCTTCGAGCGCTTCCTCATAGAGCAGGGTGTAGAGGGCGCTGTCGGCCTTGGTTGCAACCCGTCCGGCTGAGGCTAGCGAGTCGAGGACTTCGAAGGCACGATAGGGCTTTGCGTGCACGTAGTCCTCTACCGAGAGCAGAACAGGTGCCGTCTGAGGAGCCTTATGGCATCCACAGACGACAACAAGAGAGAGACTGAGTAGGAGTTTCTTCATGAGAGAGATGGTTTTCAGATGGGAAGTCTGAATTTCAGTTTGCTATTCCAATTTGAATTGGATGGGCAATACGTAGTGTACGTTCACATACTTGCCTTTGTCTTTTCCGGGAATCCACTTGGGCATACTCTTCACCACCCGCAAGGCCTCCTTGTCGAGCTCTGGGTGAACCGATTTGAAGAGTTTCACGTCGGTGAGGGAGCCGTCTTTGCGTACGATAAACTCAACCAGCACCTTGCCTTGTATGCCTTTCTTGAAGGCAGCCTCGGGATAGTGCACGTTGCTTTTCAGATAGGATATCATGGCCTCCATGCCGCCTTTGAAACTTGCCAGCTGGTCGGGATGCTCATAGACAGAGTCGCCGACGGCTTTCTCCCAGTTTGTCGAGGCGTTGGCCTGGCCAAACACCATCAGGGAGAACGAGAGAATGAGAAGGAAAACTTTCTTGTTCATAGTTGCTTTGTTTTAATTTTAAATGTTTGTATTAGCCGATCGACGCTGCAAATGTATGGAAAAAGACCTAAAGCAACAAGGATTTTATTACACAAAGTTTCACAAGGGCATTTTTCTCGACATCGCAGAGGTTAGAAGAGTCAGACTCTGCTCATTTGGCTTATCGAAAAGGCAAGCATCTGTTGGTCTTGAGGCGTTGGGTCTTACCAGTCGTGTAGTCCATACAAAAAGCATTAGACTACACACTGTTATGGCGAACTATGTCTCGTGACAATTGTCACGAAAGTGCGTGACAGTTGTCGCGAACGAACGTGACACTTGTCACGCATGAACGTGACAGTTGTCACGCACAAACGTGACACTTGTCACGTGACGTTCGTCACGAGACAACGTGACGGTCATCACGCACGACAACGTGACGTTCATCACGAACAAACGTGACGGCCGTCACGGATGATCGTATCAGCCAACCACAAGAAAAAACGGTTTCGATTCACGCGTGTCGCCTCGCCCGCTTACTTGGCTGAAGGGCACAAAAAGTTACGATTTCCCCTCGACTGCTTATAATTAGCACATAGATACAATTCAAAATTGTGAATTATGAATCAATCGAATGTATCTTTTTCGGAAATTATTTGTTGAAAACAATATTTTTATTAATTTTGCAACCAAGCCCCCAATTTAGTAACATTTGGGGGACAAAGCCGATTTTAACTGCCTTGTAAACCTCAAATTTAAACAGACACTACAATAAACAAATAAGCAATGGTAGAGACATTTCAAAAGAAACTGAGCGACTCCGCAGCATGGCGGTGGACGGCTCTCGTGCTATTGGCTTCGGCCATGTTCTTTGGTTACATCTTCGTCGACATCCTGTCGCCGCTGAAAGACCTTCTGCAGATCCAGCGCGGTTGGGACTCTGTGGCTTTTGGCCACTACGCAGGTTCAGAGCCCTTCCTCAACGTGTTTGTATTCTTCCTCATCTTCGCCGGTATCATCCTCGACAAGATGGGCGTGCGCTTCACGGCAATCCTCTCCGGCTCTGTGATGGTGCTGGGTGCTGCCATCAACTGGTATGCAGTGACCGACTCCTTCGAGACGAGTGGTCTGAAGACTTTTATGGATGGCATTCTCAATCTCCCCAGCTCCTGGTGGAACGTTACGCCTTGGTATGAGGGCATGCCTGCCTCAGCCAAGCTGGCCGCTATCGGATTCATGATCTTCGGTTGCGGTACCGAGATGGCCGGTATCACGGTGAGCCGCGGTATCGTGAAGTGGTTCACGGGCCACGAGATGGCTCTGGCCATGGGTGTTGAGATGGCTATCGCCCGTGTGGGCGTGGCTGTGGTGATGCTCGGTGCTCCTGTGCTGGCCCACCTCACTCCCGTCAGCGTTTCCCGTCCTGTAGCCTTCTCGTTGGTGTTGCTCTGCATCGGCTTGATGTGCTTCATCACCTACGGCTTCATGGATAAGAAACTCGACGCCCAGGGAGCAAAGGAAGAGAAGGACGATCCGTTCAAGGTGAAGGATATCGGCAAGATTCTCTCGCTCAGAATGTTCTGGGTGGTAGCCCTGCTCTGCGTGCTCTACTATTCGGCCATCTTCCCCTTCCAGAAGTATGCCATCAACATGCTGCAGTGCGACCTTGGCTTCACAGCCTCTCAGGCCGGTCTGGTGTTCTTCGTCTTCCCGTTGGGCGCTGCTGCCATCACGCCGTTCCTTGGCAACTATCTCGACCATAAGGGCAAGGGCGCAACGATGATGATTCTCGGTGCTATCCTGATGATTGTCTGCCACCTGACCTTCGCCTTCGTCGTTCCCGCAACGCAGTCGGTCATCATCACCTATCTGGCCATCATCCTGCTGGGTATCTCCTTCTCGCTTGTGCCTGCTGCCATGTGGCCCTCCGTGCCGAAGCTCATCGACAATAAACTCCTCGGAAGTGCCTATGCGCTGATCTTCTGGATTCAGAACATCGGTCTCTATGCCTTCCCGATGATTATCGGTAGCGTGCTGGCAGCCTGCAACCCCGGTGTGACAGACCCCACAAAACTTGACTACACTGTTCCGATGTGCCTCTTCGCAAGCCTCGGTGTCTTTGCCCTCTTCCTCGGTATCTATCTGAAGGTGCTCGACAAGAAGGGCGGCTACGGACTGGAAGAGCCTAACATCAAGAGCTAATGATTTCTTCTTTCTGACTGATCGGACTGGTCGGACTTTTCTGACTGGTCCGACCAGTCCGACTAATCTGACCAGTCCGACTAATCTGACCAGTCCGACTAATCTGACCAGTCCGACTAATCCGATTGGTCCGACCAGTCAGAAAATCCGACCAGCCAGAAACAACTGAAAACTCCGATACTCTGACTATGACCGCGAAAACAAAACGGTGGATGGTCTTGCTGTCCGTATCACTGGTAATGATGATGGGCTACGTGTTTTGGGACATCGTCTCGCCCGTCTCCACACAACTGAAAGCTCCTCTCGCTGAAGGCGGCATGGCATGGACATCGGCCGAATACGGATTCTATGCCGGCAGCTACAGCATCTTCAACATCTTCTTCCTGATGCTCTTCTTTGGGGGCATCATTCTCGACCGCTGTGGCATCCGACTTACTGGACTTTTCGCCACAGGTTCCATGCTTATCGGTGCCGTTGTCAATGCGTGGGCCATCGTCAATGTCAGTCCCACAACGATGGTCGACATGCCTTTCACGCTCTTCGGCATCATTCCTGAACAATTAAAACTGCAAGTACTCATCGCAGCCATTGGTTTTGGCCTCTTCGGCATGGGCTGCGACATCACTGGAATCACCGTCTCTAAAATCGTCACCAAATGGTTTAAGGGTAAGGAACTGGCTTCGGCTATGGGCGTACAGGTGGCCATGGCCCGACTGGGTACGGCCTCGGCCCTGAGCATGAGTCCGCTCATTGCGCAGACGTGGGGATTGCCGTCGCCCATCATCGCCGGCACGCTGTTGCTGCTCGTGGGCTTCGCCATATTTGTGGGCTACTGCTTCGCCGATAAGCATTTCGACGAGCACGAGCCGGAGAACTTCGCCGAGCAAGTCAACAACAGCGAGCCTTTCCGATGGAAGGACTTCGTAGCCCTGCTTCGCAATCCCGGATTCTGGCTCATCGCCCTGCTCTGCGTTAGCTACTACAGCAGCATCCGTCCGTTTATGAAGTTCGCCACCGACCTGCTCGTGACCAAATATCATGCCGATCCACTCACCGCGGGCTGGCTCGTGAGCATCATTCCTTACGGCAGCATCGTGCTGACGCCGCTCTTCGGCATCCTCTACGACCGCATCGGTCGCGGTGCTACGCTGATGCTCATCGGTTCGGCCCTGCTCACGGCAGTCCACGTCTGCTTTGCCCTGCCCATCGCGTGGAGTGGCAGTGCGGCCATCGTGCTGATGGTCGTCTTGGGAATCGCTTTCTCCCTGGTGCCGAGTGCCATGTGGCCTTCTGTACCCAAAATTATTCCGCTGAAGGAACTCGGTACTGCCTACAGCATCATCTACTATATTCAGAATATCGGTCTGATGCTTGTGCCGATGATTGTGGGCGATGTGTTGAAGGCCGACACCACTGCCGGTGTGCCCGACTTCACCCGCACCATGTGGATCTTCGCTGCCTTCGGTCTGGCTGCCGTCGTCATCGCGACGGTCATGCTCATCGCCGACCGCAAGAACCACTATGGACTGGAAGAGGCAAACCTGAGTAATTCATAATTCATAATTCATAATTCATAATTTTTGCTGCGCGGCAGGAGGGCATCATTCTTTTTTGCTATAGGGGCTATAGCTGCTATAGTCGCTATAGGGCTATGGGCTCTATAGCTCCTCATTATCATTCTTGTTCTATGGTTTCTGAGGCGAGGCGCTTCTTGGTGGTGCCGATTATCATCAGCCAATAGGCCACGGGCTGCACGGTGAGGATGAGCAACATGGTGATGATCGTGCCGAAGAAGATCACTACGCCCATCGGCTCATGCCCTCGCCATCTTGCCCCAGGAGTTGTCCTTCTCCTCGCCGTCGATGTTCTTGTTGAGCTCAATCTGAATAATGGAAAGCCCGTTGCGCGAATACGACTTCGTCTTGGTCTTGTCCACCTCTTTATAAGTGAAGATATAGTTCTGTAAGAAAGCCAATAGTTAGGACTGCTATAACTTCAACTTCTCCACCGTCATCCCGTTGACACAGCGGTTGAGGTCCACGCGCGTGGAGATGCCATTGACGCAGCCACGCTCCGTAAACTGCCAGATGTCCACCTTTCCCTTTCCGCGAATCTGCGGACAGCCCTTGCTGTACTTGGCCAGGAAAAGATGATAATTGTTGAAGGCAGGGGCAAGGCATTCATTATAATATTGATACTGGGAGTAGATGACGGGCGACTTGCCATAGTGGTCGGTCATCAGCTGAATCATCTTCTTCAGATTGAGGCGCACCTCTTTCTGGCTCCAATGGCGCATGGCCTCACGCTCCACGTCGATAACTGGTCGGAGGTCTTGGTCTTTCTTCTTGGCCACGCGCTTGAAGGCATTGAACTGGTCCTTCACCGACGAGGAAGAGGACAGGTAGAGATAGGCTCCGCAAAGAATTCCCTCCCGGCGGGCGTTGCGGTTGTTGTAGCTATAGCGGTCGTCGACGATGGTGGAGCCCTGCGTGGCCTTGATATAGACAAACTTCACTTCCCCACTGCGGGCCACGCGGTGCCAGTCGATACGGCCCTGATAGTGGGACACGTCGATGCCCTGATACCAAGACGAGGCCTTCTTCGGCTTCTTCTTGCTCTTGGCCATTCCAGCGGCTGAGGCTCCCAGCAGTGCTACGACCAGGCAGCAGACGATGAGGATGATGTTCGAGCGCTTCATTAGTCAGCAATCACTTTCTTCTCCAATCTTGCGGCACGCTGCTCCAGGGCGGGCGTGAGTTTTCCCTTGAGATACAATTCCTGCATCACCGACGCCATCGGGGCAGCGAGGTCGGCTCCGAAGCCGCCGTGCTCCACGAATACGGCAATGGCAATCTTCGGATTCTCCATCGGCGCGAAGCCGATGAACACCGAATGGTCCTTGCCGGGGTTTTCCACGGTGCCCGTCTTGCCGCAGACGGGAAACGAGCAGGCTTTCAGCGCTGTGCAGGTGCCGGTCAATACGGCCTGTCGCATGCCCTTGATCACCATCGGATAGGCGTTGGCATCAACCTTCGTCCAGTGCTGCTCGGTATACTTTGCCGATGCATTGGCATGAATGTGCGGCGTGATATACCATCCCTGATTGGCTACCGAGGCGGCGAGGTTGGCCAGTTGGATGGGCGTGACGGTGATGTCGCCTTGTCCCATGCCTACCCACATGATGGTGCGTGCGTTCCATCCCTTGGGATAGCGGCGGGCCAAGTAGGCTGCATTGGTGAGCAGACCGCCCTTCTCGCCTGGGATATCGATGCCCAGCGGACCGCCCAGTCCCATGCTCTGCATATAGTCGTGCCACTGGGTGATGGCGTCGTTTTTGTCGTCGAAGAGAAAACGGTCGTTGAGCATGGCCATGAACTGGGAGAGGAACCACGTGTTGCACGAGATGGCCAGGGCCTGCACCAGTCCCAGCGGAGAGGGATGGCGATGGCAGCCAACGCGGATGTTGCCGTCGCGGAAGCTGCCGTAGCAGGGCACGCGGGTGTTCTCGTCGATAAGGCCCATGGAGAGCAGCGTCAGCGCATTGGCCACCTTGATGGTAGAGCCGGGCGCATAGGCTGTGGCGATGGCCAGATTGGTGTCGGGACCTTCGGGCGAATTGGTAGCCAGACAGAGAATCTTGCCCGTCTCAGGGTCGATGGCCACGATGCTTCCGGTCTTGCCCGTCAGCAGTCGCTCGCCCATGTCCTGAAGCAGTGGGCGCACGGTCAGATCGTCGCCCCCGGGCAATTGCGCTGCGGCGTTCGAGATACTGACAATGAATATACAAATGAGTGATAAGATGGTCTTCATAAATCCTTTTACCTTAAGCCTCTAAAGTGCGGGCGGATGCAAAGGTACAATTTTCTTCCGACATTTCGGCCTTTTGGCGCTAAGCATTTTAGGGGTAAGCCCAAACGCACCTTTATGCAACGGGAGAAAATCTATTGGTTATTATTCCTACTGGCATATAATCGGTCACCAGATATTTCATCTAGGTAGGAATATGTTATCCCCAGTCTGCGCTTCTATCGTCACTTGACTGAGTGTTATCAAGAGTGAGCCCATTCTGGGCTGGTTGCGCTATTCGTAGATGTGCATTCTACAGAAAATACTTGGTGAGTTTTTATAATTCGGGAATTTTTATCTAAATTTGCATATAGCAAGAAGACGTATTTGGCATCAACACGCAAAAGCTGGATTTATGACGCACGACGAAAGATGGATGAGCATGTGGCAGAGCTACATGGACTTTATGAAGGAGAATGGGCGCAGACCCTCTAAGTATAAGCCGGAGGAACGCACGCTGGTGAACTGGCTGAAGCATAACCGCAAATTGGTGAATAAGGGCGAGTTTCCGGAGAGCCGCAAGAAGTTCCTGGACGAGCTTCTTCAGATGGGGGAGAAGTTGCACCGCGTCAATCAATGGTCATAATCGGCTTCCTTCGGCTATCGCGTAGGGGTGAAGAAAAACAGCGGATACCCATGCTTGTGGGTGTCCGCTGTTTTTGTCAGTGCTCACGAATGAGCGTTTAATAGAATTGTATGCAGACCGGCGAGTCCATGCGGATATCCTGATGAGTATCTGTCAGGAGTCCGGTTTCCTTGTCGATGGCAAACACTTGAATCACGTTGCTGTCGCGGCAGGCACAGAGCAGATATTTGCCGTTGGGCGTGATGGCAAAGTTGCGCGGATGGATGCCCGTCAGCTGATAGCCCACCTTAGTGAGCAATCCCGTGTTCAGGTTGACGCGGAAGATGGAGATGCCGTCGCTCTTCAATCGGTTGCTGGCATAGAGATAGCGGCCGTCGCGCGAGAGATGGATGTCGGCCGAACCATGTCCGCCCACTGAGTCGGACTGAATCTCCTGCAGACGCTGCATCTGTCCGGGACCGTAGCGGAATACGCTGACAGTACCCGACAGTTCGCTCACCACATAGAGAAAACGCTTGTTGGCGCTCCATACGAAGTGGCGGCAGCCAGAACCCGATGACAGTCGGGCCACGACTCCCTGCGGAGTGAGCTTCGTGCCGTCGAGCTTGAAGGCCAACAGCTGATTGGCGCTGAAGTCAGTGGCCAGGACGCGCTGGCCGTCGGGCGTGAACTGCGTGCAGTGGATATGGGGCGTGGACTGCTGGGGCAGGAGCTGCGGGGCCAGGTGACCTTTGAACTGCTGACTCATCGGCAGCACGTTGCCTTGGGCATCGAGCGGGAAGACGCTCATAGAACCGCCGGTGTAGTTGGCTGTGAGCAGCAACCGGCCATTGGAAGCGATGTAGCAGGGATCGGCGCCGTAGCAGGGCAGGGTGTGGCGCAGCGTCATCTTTCCCGTAGCCTTGTTGAAGTCGATGTCGTACACGGCTGCTGTAGAGTCGCTGTTCTCCGATACGGCATATATCTTGTTGCCGGCCCTATTGAGCGTGAGGAAGGAAGGGTTGGACAGCCGCAGCGTGTCGAGAGGTGTGGCTTTGCCAGTGAGTTGGTTGAACGAGAAGGAATACATCCCTTCGCTGTTGTGGTGGGTATAGGTACCCACGATCATGTTGAGTGTGGTCTGCGCTTGGGCTCCCAGGCAAGGGAGGAGGCAGAACGAGGCGAGCAGACGCCCCCAGTTGTAGATAGTCTTTGCGGTCATAGGATTTGATTTTTCTGCAAAGGTAATCATTTTGCAGCAAAGTCGATAATCTTATCCTTTCAAAATAGGGGATTCTCTAATTCTCCAATTCTTGACTTAATTTATTTAGTTATTATAGAATTTATAGTCGTTCCAGATGTTTTCGTGTTTGGGAGAGTTTCTGTTGAATTTCCGTTTCCTGAGGGTATCATACAGCTCCGCCATACGAAAAAATGCGTACTATTTTGGTTGCTGACAATTGAGAGCAGATCTGCTGACAGTTGAGAGCAGACCTGCTGACAGCTGTCAGCAATCATCAACTCTCGGTAATCTCTAATTCTCCAATTCTTGACTTTATTATCTATCAGAGGATTAGAGGATTCTATCTTTACTTTTGCCGGTTATAGTACTGGGGAGCATAACGTCGTCCGTCTCCAAACTTCTTATCCGAATTCTGGGGGGAGCGGTGTATTTCTTCTTCATTCTTTTTAGTTAGTTGATTGGCCCAAGGGGGATTGTCCGTGGCGGACGGATGCCGCTGCCTAACCAAAGAACTTGATATGATAGCGTGCTAAAACTATTTTTTTTGCTTACCTTTGCGGTCATGGAACAAGAAAAGATAGACTT
>Ga0256406_1007166_pt1 | contig 10757 bp, 9 predicted proteins | sample RumenRJG_03DNA_FD_185986 | JGI IMG/M metagenome (GOLD analysis project Ga0256406, IMG submission 185986) | Bovine rumen microbial communities from Lethbridge, Alberta, Canada - RJG_03 | ecosystem: Host-associated > Mammals > Digestive system > Stomach > Rumen | place: Canada: Alberta | collected...
GGAACGTGAACTTAGGTCACCTTGCAATCGCTGGGTATGTGCGAATGCTGCCGTTCGCTCACTTTCGCTCAGTTGCTGCCATACGCCAAAGGCTTGCGATTCGTTGTCACCAATCTTCTTGTAGATGACTTTCATTCGGTCAAAGGAAGAAGTGACATCGCTAGCATTGAAACCGTCAATACTGGTTGCATTGTCGGATTCCGGTGAATGGATGCCATCGTTAGATTGCTCAGAATCATCTGGAATGTCAACAACATTAACGCAATCAGCGTTGGATGATGCTATAGCTGGGTCTGCAATCGCTTTGGGGGAAGGTGAAGTAGTTGCGCTCGCTACATTCACTTTTTTTGAAGGTTCAACAATAGGGTCAGTTCGCCAGCTGGACTTGTTCGGCTTGCGCTTGTGCGATGCAAGGATTGCAGCATTCTGCTCCTCATCCGTCAAAGGGATGGGATTCTTGCGATTCGCTTCCAGCCATTTGTCAATCTCGTCAAGATAAATGACCCATCGCTTGCCGGGTTTGGAGCCAGGGATTTCCCTGTTTGCGAGTTTCTGATAGATGGTCGCAAGGGGAATGTTGGTGTACTCGGCAACCTGCTCTGGCGTGACAGGGCGGTGTCTGTTCTCTCGCTGCTGAGTTGGTCTGTTCTGAAGGTTCAGCAGTAACGCCTTCATGCCCGATACTTCATCCCGAAGTTCGGCAACGACCTGCGGAAGGTCATTGAACGTGATTTGATTATTTGTCATTTTACAACACGACCCTTTAGTGGAATCGTGCTGCAAAGGACCCCCGTTACGAATCGGAGGGTAAGCCACTTTTCCATAACTTGTGCATCACGAAACAATCACGCAGTTGAGCCTCGTTTTTGGTCGTTTTTCATGGATATAACCAGATTTTTAAGCGGATTTTGATAACACAGAATATGTAAGTATAATGAGTAGCAGTTAGGATTTCTAATGTTTTTCGAGTAAGATTTCAATGTAAAAGGGAGGACAGACACAAAAAAGCCACACCGGGACTTGGATTCCGATGTGGCTTTTTATCAGACGGATTAGTATTCTACGTTCGTCTAGGATTATTGGATTGTGACATAGGATCAGTAATCCTTTGTACCAAGCCGTAAAGGGATATGGAAGAGCAGTCCGTCTGCTCCCGGATAGTCGCAGTGAATCAGATCGCTATTTGACGTGACAGTAAGGTTCCTGAGTGTATTGTGTGATAGCGGCTCTCCACTGGCAGTTACGCACAATGAGGCAAAACGTCTCTCAATATAGCAGGCGCAATCATCGTTGCTGTAAACCTTGCCTTTGCCAAGTCCCAACCTTATGGCAATGCTCCATACCAGTGACGGACATCAAAGCTGTAGTTTACTCAATGTGAATAAAGGCATTATTTCTGTCTTTTCCTTGAATGTCTTTCTTTTGAGCGTAACAAGGATTAATCAATGATTGATTTTGGTAGCAACTTATGGAATTTGTCTAGAACAAATTTGCAAGCATAGACAAAACCTTTTTGAATACTTTAGATATTGGTTCTAATTCATACACAATCATGCCCCCAATAGATATCCACATTATTGCCATTGCCACATAAGATAAACGTGGGTATTTACTCTTTAGAGTTTGTTTGTCAGTCTGAACTCTCACGTTTTCTAACGGGTATGCAGGCTGTTTGTCATTCATTTTTACATTGACAAACTGGAACAGGCTAGTAATTGCATAGACTGTCAAAATGAAAAAATCAAGTAAAAAATAGATTAGTAAAAAACGAACTATGACAATAACTATAAGCCTGATTGTTAACAACAAATCTACATCTTTAATACTTGTGGCTAATGTATAATCGGAAAAATGAGTCTCATGTCCAAATAGTAGTGACCCAATTAGAATCGTTATAACTACAATTGATATGAGAATGGCATACGAAGTAAGGACGCTGAATTGCCGTAAATAATTCCATAGCTTGTATTCTTTAACTCGCCCATCTTCATCATTTGCATGGAACTCCATCCCCATGTGTTTTTCATAGACCACCACTACAAGAGCTAGAAAGAACCCGGTCATAATACTGAGTGAACTGAGTAAAAAGTCCACGATTTCATTGTTTAGTCCGGATGGTTTTGTAATGATAAACATCAATGCCAGTCCCAACGCAACCCATTGAAGTGTGGTGAAGTAAAAACGAGGGGGCTTGTTGGTACAAGTGGCATTTTGATACTGCCATTTGTGCCCTTCAACAATCAAATTCAGTATGTAATAGAGTAGATTTTCTAGTCCCATAATCAATTTGCAGGATAAACTTCTTCCATAATTTGAGCTAAAACTTCATCACACATAGTTTTTATTTCATCACGCCTCAGAATACTATTGTCCTCGTCTTGTAGCTCATCGTCAATTGGAATCATTGGTTTTATCTTTAAGTCATCACCAACCTCAAAGCTATACTTTTTTTCTTCTTTTTGAAGAGAGCCTTTCTTCTTCCCGAACTCTGATAAATGCATTACAGAATTTCCCAAACTAATAGCACCGTTTCCAAGCCACTGCAACATTTGTTGAACGACATCAAATTCTGGCCGTTCATCCTCTGGCAGAGTTATTTTTATTGTAACGCCATATCTTTTCTCTTCAAGTTCTATCCCTTGCCCATCAATTACTGATGTTGTAATGGCATCAGTAAAGGTAAACGAATCAACGACCCCTTCATCTTTATACTCATTTATAATAGATTGAGGAACAAAACGCTCTATCTTAACAGCATAGCGTGGAGTTTTAAACACTTCTGTTATAAACAAATCTACGGCTGTATGAATATTCAGACCTTTTTTCTTTTCCAAAAACATTATCCCAACTTTCGCATCTATTGGACAGTATAGGTAAATGTAATATCTATCCGTAACCATCTTGTCACGTCCCAATCTTTCACGGGTTGCCACATTATTTGTCTGTGCAATTGTTCTTAATTTATCATAGTAACCACCATCAATGTAACCTTCTATAACAAAATGGCCACTATGATTTGACAGAATTCTATTCACATCTTCTCCGTCATTTGAAAAGAGTGCTAACCCCAGTTTCGTTCTATCCGAAGTCCATGCTGCATTTTGGGTGAGTTTACTTAAAATGTTTTGGAATAATAACGTGAACAGATTCTCATCCGTCATTTCTTCCTCTGTTGGGATATTGTTCTTTTCTCTGACGATTTCCTTGAATGTTCTCTTACCAAGAACAATTCTGTAAATTTCAAGTTGACTTTCTGTTGCCATGTCTCTCTATTTTAGGTAAGTGCTGCCTGAAACCAAATGGATTCAGACAGCAAAAAGGAATAAAACGTTTACAGACTTTACCCTTCAAGTTCACCGCTTGGAGGTGTAGTTCCACCGCCGCCAGTGTCGCCACCATCGGTGATGTCCTCTTCTTCGATGGCTGCACCCGTCTCGTCAACCTTCTGCCAAGATACTTCCATGGCAAACTGCTTGCTGAAGTTGATGCTCACCGATGCACCCAGACGGCTCTTGCCCTTCGAGGCTGTCACCATTTTAGATGTGGCAGCTTCCTTCACCGTGCCGTCCTGGTTCTTCGTGTCCTTCACCGATACGTTCAAGTTCGGGTACACCGTGATGAACTGGTCACCAACGGGAACACGGAAGCCTTTCAGCACATTCCGCTTCACCACCTTCATGTACTCAGTCACCGCAGCCCGCATAATAGAAGGCTCGATGCTCGTGTTTTCGCATGCTTCCTGACAAAGTTCGTCGAAAGTCAGCGTACCATTGGGCACCGGGACGGCATACCAGCTGTGGGTGCCCAACTTAGTGTTCTCTTTGGCATAATACTTAACCTTTGCCATAATTCCTATTGTTTTTAGTTCATACTCTGAACCACTGCCCGAAAGGTCATCGTAGGATGTGTTTTTGAGTTAGTGGGTAACTACATTTGAGTTAGTGGGTAACTGCAAAGTAGTTAGTGGGTAACTCTAAATTGGCTCTTTTTGAAGTCGCGATAACTTGTTATTATAACTCACTCCATCCTTTCATTGTTGATTCAAGTGCAAATATAGCGAATAAATCTCAAAATCATGTATAAGTACTTACACATTTTCGTTTAAAAGCCGTATTTTTAGCATTTTTTGTACGATTTCTGCCCAATACTCAATAAAATTGAGTAAATTTGCAACCGTATTAGAGCTATAAGCAGATAATTATGGTCACATATCAAAGTATAATTCAAGAAATCAAGATGCGTTATCCAAGGTTTAGTAACTTTGGAGAAATGCTATTCTATTCTTATACAAATCTGCAAATACTTTGTGCTGACTATCCGCAGTCTAATTATTTTATGTAAAAAAACGACTAAATATGAGAATACTTTTTTTTGATACTGAGACTTCGGGATTAGATCCACAGTGGAATGTTATTCTTCAGCTTTCATATCAGATTGTGGATTCTGATTCATGGACTACACTAAAAAGTGTAAACCACTATTTCTTATGGCCTGAGAATAAAGCAAGGGTCTCTTATGGGGCTATAGAGGTAAATGGTTTAACTGAAGAATTTTTGGCAGGCCAAAAACTATCGGAAAGGAAAAATGCTCTTGAAGAGTTTGTGAAAGACAAGGATTCTTGCGAGTTACTTGTTGCTCACAACTTGGATTTTGATAAGAAATTCATTATTGCGTCTTGCCGTGAAGAAGGCGTAAAGTTCGCAAATAGCGGTTGGGCACAATCTTACGACACAATGAAGCGCATGACAAACTATTGCCAGATTCCTAAAGATTGGGGCAGTGGATACAAATGGCCAAAGCTAACGGAGTTGGCAGATTGTCTTGATATAGACTATTCTCATATTGCTCTTCACGATAGTTCTAGTGATGTAGAATTAACGAAACAATGTTTCAAAAAGATTGTCAATCAAGGCCTTTATGGTTTGCCCAAAGAATCAGATACTACCATCGCTTTGCATGTGGAAAGTCCTGATGACCTTCGCTTTGAAATAAGGAAAAATGGAGAGCTTATAGATGAATTATTACTTACTACAATATATGGCGTAACTAAAAAGGCTTTGAATGCGGCGCGTCAAGAGTTGATAAGAAAATGGTCGGAGGAGAATGATGAAGAAAGAAAAGACCTGATACAAATCTATCGTAAGTCGCCAAAGATTAAAACAAGAGAAGTTTTTAGAAGTGAAATAGATGGAATAAAGCCCAATCTATACGTTAGGAATGCTTTTGATGAGCAACCACCTTCTAAGGATAAGATTCAGCAAGAATTGGAGCAGGAGGCAGAACGTGAAATTTCATCTTGGATGTTTTGGACGGTAAAGAAAAAACGTCTGGAATATGTCAATAGCCGCTTGAATCAATGCTATCAAGAACAACTTGACTCGTATAATCAAAGGCTTGCCCAGCATGAAGCATATGAGGACAAAATAGAAGAAGAGTATAACGTACAGAGCCAAAAACGATGTGATGAGTACAAAAGTTGGCTAGCATCACTTATTGAGGGGAAGAATTCAAGTCTTGAAAAAGAGCTACTTCGCGTGCCTGAACTTATGAGCCTTTCTTTCCCTTATCATATTGAGCCAACTCTTAATGGGAAAGCTGTCAACATAAGCCTTTCGCTTCCACAGCCTAAAGATTTACCAAACTTGGAAGGTGTACGTTTGGCCAGTGGAAATTATAAAATCAAGGAGATACCAGATAAGAACAAGAAAATAGATTATTCTAATTGGGTTTGGGGAATCTCATTCTATGTGGCTGCCTACTATTTTAACATCTCGCCCCAAATAGAGCAGGTTAGTATTGAAGGACATGTCAAAACTGAAGATTCCAATATTTTATCCTTGTACAACATTGTTTTTGAAAGAGAAAGATACAGCACTTTGAACTTAGAGGATATGGAAATCGATGCTGCATTGTCAATGTTCGACGCCAAGAACAAAATGACTAAGGATGTTTTAGCGCAATTATTTGTTGTGAAAGAAAAAGAGGGGAAGCAAGAAAGAAATAACGCCATCAGTCTTAATAAAGACCCTCGCTTTACAAAAGAGGCTATAGATTTATGGAGTCTTACTTCACCGATCAAAGACTTTGCAGATAATTATGAAATCTGGGAAGCCAACTTTTATACAGTCTATGAGACTTTAGGTGATGATTTCAAGGGAAGTATCTTCGGCTATGTTGAACCCAAAGAGAATGAAGACTATAGTGTAGTGTATGCTTCTGGTCGTTATAAACTTACTGCATTTACTCCAAAGGGAGAACCTATCCAACAACTTGATGCCATTGCCGATAAGTTTGTTCAATGGGTGGGCATTCATAGATGTCCATTTGTCGGCTATGTTTATAAGAAAGATAAAACTTCTCTACCTGAAGGTGTTGCTTGGATAATAGCTCCTAAGAATAGAGAGCAAGTTCTCTCATGCGCTTCTGCATTCTATAAACGCAGAAAGAAAAAGAGCGAAATTCCAAATATAATTGATTTGCCGACGTATTTAGAAAGCAGTAACTCTATTGGAGACATTACAGATTCTGCATCTTTTGTTCCGTTACGGAAAAGGATGATGGAAGGAAAGACAAGACCTTCTGCGACAAAGAAAAGGATTGAAGAGTATAGGGCAACTGCTCCAGAATTAACCAATGAAATGTTGGTAGAAGCTATTAGAAATAAATACAATGACTTCTTTATTGACAATGAAGAAGTGGCTATTGAGGCAATAAAAGAGACTTATAGAAACGAACTCCCGCTTACAATGGAGAACGTGATGCAGCAATTGGAGTATCTTGTTGAGGACCGAAGACTGTTACAATTCTATAAGGAACTTCAACATATATATTCTCAAGAAGCGCAGGAAATTAGAGCAAAAGCAGATAAAGTTATTGAGGATATTTACACAGAAGCTTGTAAACGTACCTGTAGGTTAAGTGAGTTTGCAGACAAGGAAGTCCTAGATTACTTTAATAATGAAAGTTATAAGCATAGAGAGGATATGTCTCTTGCAGACAAGCTCAATAACCTATGCTGTAATTATCATTGCCGAGTTAAGGGTATTGTTTCTTGTTATCCCAACAACTTCCCTCCATTTAAGCCACAACAAGATGGAGAAGATGTCATTTTCGTGAATAAAATGAGCTAATATTATACGCTTTGGGGCAAAGAGAAATATTTACGACGAAACCTATCCGTTTGAAGAATGAAAATTGATTTACCCAAGATGGATTTTGAAATTCCATCTATTCCAGACCCACATTTTGAGCCAAAAATAAACTATAAGGCTTTGGAAGAAATGGCCAAAAGCAGGGACGAGTATTTGACAACTCTTCGTAATGCGATTCTAAGTATAGACAAGCAACAACAAGAAGCAGTAAAACAATTGGAGTTGCAAGCTGCCGATACGGAAAAGAAGCATAATCAAACAATGCGTTGGACTCGTTTGGCTTTTGTAGTGGCTTTTCTTACTCTCATTGCCACACTTTGTTCATTATTTTTAATGTTAAATACCAATTAGAATGGCCGACATCTATTACAAGTTAGACAAGAAGACAAGGGAAGAACTGATTAGCACGGTGAAGCGGGTTGCCATTGAAATTCTTGAAGGACCGAAGGAAACTTGGATAACCGCAGACGAAGTTACTAAGATGTGGCCTTTCTTTTCTAAAGAGTGGATGAAACGCTATGGGTATTTGCTCCCTCGAAAGCGTATTGTAACTATTGATAAGGATGGAGAGACAAAAGGCCATTGGTTTTATTCTCGCAACAAGATATTACGGATGGTGCAAGAAAATGACATTCTCTATTTTGAAGATAAAAGAAGCTTCGACAAATGAGTTGGGACGGATTCTTAAAAAATATGATACTCATCGAAATCAAACATGAGTTGAAAAGAATAGAGGAATCGGAATGTTGGGCTAATGAAGTTTGGCTGACCGAGAAAGAACTGTCTGAAGAAATGCCGTTCTTCAAAAAGTCATGGCTGAAGAAGAAGGGATATAAACTTCATCCTCGTTTTGTGGTAATGAGAGATAAGAATGGTAATGAGCAAAGACATATTAAGAAATTCTATCCCAAGAACAACATCCTAAAAAGACTGCGTGAAGAAAAAATAGCTGACGATGAACTGACTTGGGCTACCTATAAATATAGAGTTAATGGCGGTGAACTGGAAATTGCCGGCTATGAGTTTAATCACGATTGGAAAGAGGGATTAAGTATAGATGAAATAGTGTATCATCTGTGATTTCATCGATAATGCCTTCTTCAACACAGGTTCCTTACAGTCAGTATTGGCAAGCTTTACGAGTTCCGGCTGTGAGAGGTGTTCCTTCTCCGTAGGGATGGTGTCAATCCTGTCAAGGAAGCCATTTTGATTCTCCTTGATCTTGTGATCGCGGTAGGCTGTGTGGAGCACGGCACGGAAGGTTGACCAGTAGCCTGCAATGGTGTTGGTGTGCAGCCTCTGCTTCTTGTGGATGGTCTGTGGAGCTGTATAAAGGTATTCCTTGAACTTGTTGCAGAGGTCAACATCTATCTCGCCAAAGGTACATTTCCCTTCGCAGAAGGTTTCGAAATGCTTATAGACGTTCTGCCACTTGGTGTTCCTGGCATCGGCCTTCTTCTTGAACCATGCGAGGAAGCTGCCTTTCTCCTTCTCTCGGTCGAAGAAGTCGTAACGTTCGTTCACGATGCTCTCATAGCGTCGGCAGCGCAGTGCCTCGGCTTTCTCCGTCATGCGCTCGTTGTAGTCACGCTCGCGCTGGTTTTTGGGCTTGGCAAAGATGTAGATGCCAAGTGACTCATGTCGCTGTACCTTCATGGTTGACTCATCCCTGTAGCCGGGATAGTAGTCAAGGTAGAAGCTCAGTTGCGTACCTTTCTTTATCTTACGTGTACGCAAGGTTACTGTCTTGCAAATGTTACTCATACTTGTATAAATTTGTTTTGTTGATAATCGAAGGCTATGCGTATCATAGCGGATGCAAAGTAACTGCGTGATGAAAGTGTGGCCAAAGCACCTTTTAATCACTTGTGGATAATTGTAGTTTCACGCTGTTGATGCTTATTATTGGGCATTATTGGAACCTGTAAGCCCCGAATTTGGCCAGTCTGCTTGCCATTATTCGGTCTAATTCCTCCTTGACGATGAGGTTCCGGGCACCGACTTTCACCTTGGTGATATTATGTGCCTTGGCAATAACACCAATATTAGCTTTAGTCATGCCGTATTTCTCGGCAGCTTCGGCTGTGGTGTAATAGACGTCACTCGCCTTCAGGTCGGGACGGAAGATTTCATCCAGATGTATCTTTGAATAATAGGTCGTGCCATATTCTCGCTTGGTGGGAATATGACGGCGGTAGGCTTGGGTGCGCAATGATTCCTTGGTCGTGGAATAGAGGGATTCTGCCTCCTCGGTGGTAAGCCATTCTGTCAAGGCTTCTATCTCAGCGGAAACTCCGAAGAGTGCATCCATGTGCTTTCGGCTATAATAGTTCTTGCCGGCAATCTTGCACATAGGAATGTTGTTCCTCTTGGCTGAAACATAGAGCCAAGACTTCTTAACCTTGTAGATTGCCATAACATCCTCGCCAGAGACGTATTCAAGTGGTTCGATGCTCTGAACTGAATCCTCTTTTCTCGCTGGCTTACTTGAAGCGTGTACCTTCTTCAACGAAAGGGAAGAAGGAGTCATAGGCTTGTATGTTGGCAATACTCTATGATAAGGATTGCCAGCAAGCATCTTCTCAATGTCTGCCTTACGGATAAATGCCATTCGGTTGCTGATTCGTGATGCAGGAAGTTTACCCTCGTTTACCAACTTGTAAACGTACTGACGAGAGCAGCCCATGAGGATGGCTGCCTTGGAGAATGTAAGATACTCCTGGCTGGCGATGTCTATAACTGGCTGGACAGCATTCAAAAAGTCCTGTTGTCTTTTCTTGCGCTGAGCTTTTGCTGCCTCAGCACAATGCTCTGAACAATACCTCTGCGAGCCGCTGTTACAAGTGAACTCTTTGCCGCAGAAGGCGCATTTTCTTGTCTTTCTCATTTGACTCCTTTTTATGTGGTTTTACAATCAATTTCATGCAAACCGCCACGGAGTGAACTTTCGTCAATCATTGACACCCATTGTCAACTCATTCCACGATGTCACGTTCTTCAAATGAGGCCACTTCCTTGCTTCTTTCCCTTTCGTTAATCAGTCAACTGTTGTACACTCTTGTCAACCTTTGTCAACCCAGTCCACGAGATGGCAAAATAAAAGCCCTCAAAATTCTCCGCGGTAGAAATGCGTTGCAAAGGTAAGCGGATTTTTGAGAACCACCAAAAAGCAAGTCTGAAGTGTTAAAATCTAAAAGTAGTTGATATACAGATATTTATCTCTATGTGTTTTTCATTGTTTGTGGTTGTTTAGAGGACTCTAAATACAACCTTCGAAGCAAGATGCACCCAATGATGTAACAGATGAAGGGATGGTGATAGAGGTCAAACCACTGCAGTCTTTGAAGCAAGAAGCACCCAATGAAGTAACAACATACTCTACCCCATCATTACCCTTAACCTTCTCTGGAATAATAATATCACCAGAATATTTCCCTTCCATTTTAGGAAGAAGCGTTGCTGTCTTCGTATCAGATTCTAACAAATAACGAAAGCCATCAATCACCTCAAATTTTGGTTCTTGTGCCATCGCACTACTCGTAGTCATGAGCATCAGAACTACCAACATAACAAAGCCTTTAAAAAGACTACTGGTTCCGCTTTTAC
>Ga0256406_1007167_pt1 | contig 10756 bp, 7 predicted proteins | sample RumenRJG_03DNA_FD_185986 | JGI IMG/M metagenome (GOLD analysis project Ga0256406, IMG submission 185986) | Bovine rumen microbial communities from Lethbridge, Alberta, Canada - RJG_03 | ecosystem: Host-associated > Mammals > Digestive system > Stomach > Rumen | place: Canada: Alberta | collected...
TGCTGTGCGGCATGTGGTAAGGTGTGTAGCGCCATCCGGTTCCGCCGCCGACGCAGGTGAAGGCGCCGCAGATCAGATTGTGTACCATGGCCACGCCCTGTGTCGCCACACGCAGACTCACGTCTGACAGGAGAATATTGTTGTCGATCAGCGTCGGTCCGTGTCCGACCTCCACGAAAATATCCTGCGACATCATGCCGCCCTTCAGCTGCTCCGCGAAGGCCGGCCGCATGTTGTCATGAAGCAGATTCTGTGAAATTCGCGTTCCCTGCGCCTCCCAGTCACACCAGACGCCCATCGTACAGTGATGAATGTGATTGCGCCGGATGATGACGTCGATCGCCGCATGCATCTTGATTCCCGCGATCTCCGCGCCGCCCAGCTCCATCATGTTGTTGATGTGATGAATGTGGTTATCCTCGATGACGCTGAACACGCCTCCCATGCGGCCGATGATGCCGCCCTGCTCGCAGTGATGGATATTGCAGTTCCGGATGATATGACTGCCGATGTTCTCCTTCAGCCAGCCATATGCCTGCCCGCGGCAGACCGAATCGCGCTCCATCTGTGTCGGGCTCTTCAGATGCTCCGTCGTGAAATAATTGCTGTTCTCCGGGTCATAGTACCGGCCGAGCGAAATGCCCGCGCACTTGCTTCCCCAGATCTCGCAGTTCTCGATGATCCAGCCCTTGCTCCAGTGCGGACCGATCATGCCGTCCTGATAAGCTGCCGGCGGCGCCCATGTGGTGGCTGCCTTGTTGATGTTGAAGCCGTCCACCGTGATATATCCGCGGCCCTCCTCCGCAGGAAGGAAACACTCCCGGCGCACCGTGATCTCCACCTTCTCCTTCGTCGGGTCCGCCCCCTGGAAATTGGCGTAGATCACCGTCTCATTCGTCTCCTCATCCTGCTCCGCAAACCACTTGCGGGTCGAGTTCTCCGGATCCCAGGAGCACGCGTACACCTTCCCCGCTCTGCATTCCTCCAGGGAGGACGTTTCATAGAGTGCCTGATCGTTCAGCCAGACGCAGCCTGTGTGCTTGTCCGGTGTGGCAAAATACCAATCTCCATACACCAGCGTGGTATACGGATTATAGTCCCCGAAGATACTGTTCCTGACCCGGGTGACCCAGATCCCGCCCTCCAGCGGCTTCCAGTCCTGAATCAGCTCCGCGCCGGTGATGACCGCTCCCAGCGGAACCTCGCTGCGGTAGGTGATGCGGCCATCCTCCGTGCCGCCCTGCGCCGGATTCACATATTCCCGGTACACTCCCGGTGCGACCAGCACCTCGTCCCCCGGCGCGGCGATCCTCGCCGCCTCCTGAATGTGGCGGAATGGCCTCTCCTTCGAGCCGTTTCCATCATGCAGTGCCTTCCCGTTTACATAAATCACCATAGATAACACCCCTTTATAAAAATATTTTTACTGCGTCTCACAGGTACTGACGCCCTGCTTCCTGCTCCTTCGCCAGCAGCCATGCCATCACATGGACCGCCTGCTGAAACTGCCCTTTCCGGATCAGCGCATCGAGTTCCTCCGCTGTGTAAGAGTGCACCTTCAGAAATTCCGTCTCGTCGAGCTTCAGCCCGCTCACCTTCCTGCAGTGCTTCGCGCGGAAAATATAGGCAAAATTATCGCTGATGGACGCGCAGGACGGAATAGAGATCAGCGGTGTCCACTCCTCAGACGTGTAGCCTGTCTCCTCCCGCAGCTCCCGCTTTGCCGCGGACAGCGCGTCCTCCACAGAGGTGCCGTCCTCATATCCGGTCACCTCCGGTTCTCCGTACTCCGCCGTTCCGTGCCGCTCAATGCCGCCCGCCGGAAACTCCGTCGTCACCGCGCGGATTCCCGGCCGGTACTGCCGCACACAGAGAAACCGCCCTTCCTCATCCGATGCCACAACCACCACATAGCTCCTGCGGCTGTAGCTGTAAAACGGTTCATACACCGAACCGTCCGGCAGCTCATACTGAATCCTGCGGAAATCAATCCACTGATCCCGCACGACATGCTCCACCTTCCGTTGTTTCCATGCCAGCGCGCGGTCCTCCGCGGACTCTTCCTTCCTGCCCGGCCATTCTGTTTCTGTTTTTTCCTGTTCATTCATTTCTATTGCAATCCCACCGCTCCTTCCCGTCATCATATCTGACTACGGTATTCTCTCACATTCCTATACAATATCAAACAAAGCATGATCAAATGATCATCCCCAATGGTCACAGCGGCACTCTTACACTCACATGAAGCTCTATATAACGTTGCACAGCCGCTGTCTCTTCCAGGGCATCTGTTACTTTCTTCCAAGGCATCTGTTACTTATTTTACATGTCATATCAGTCAAACACATATTGGACATTTTGTACAAATATCTTTTGTAAATATTTGTTAATAAATACTGCATAATGTACATTTAATCGGTATTTTTAATAAATATTTATGTACTATTTTCCAGTCATGTGCTATATTGATTCCGTTACAAAGTTCATATTTCTCCGGAGAGTTTTGATAATGCAATTCTGTATAAACAGACAGGAGGGTTTTGTTATGAAAAGAAAAGTGTTATCTCTCGCAATTGCATCTGTGCTGTCGGGCGCGCTTCTGGCAGGATGCGGCTCTGGCTCTGCCGGGTCTGGCACGTCTGCCACCCAGGCAAAATCCGATGCAGCTCCCGCCGCTTCTTCCGCCGTCTCCACAGAAGCTGCTTCCGAATCCACTACGCCCGCCAGTGCTGCCAAATCAGCTAACATTCCCAAGCTGACCGATCAGCCCCTGACCATTACTCTCTGGGATATTGCGACCGAGGATCCGGCCAAAACCATACAGGAAGGCGCTGTGGCCAGATTCATGAAAGATTACCCGAATATTACGGTGAATCAGGTTCATCAGCAGAATGACAACTACAAGCAGCAGCTGGTTGTAGCCATGTCTTCCAAGCAGGCCCCGGATATGTATATGCACTGGGGCGGCGGCCCCATGGCTGAGTACTATAAGTCCGGCTTCTGCAATGATCTGACTGATATGTATGCTCAATATGATCATCCGGATTTCATTGATGCCGCAGTAGCGCAGTCTACCTATGACGGGAAGATGCTTGCCATCCCGTTCGGCGGCTATTCCGGATGCGATCTTTTCTATAACAAAACCATTTTTGAGAAATGCGGCATCACAGAACTTCCGAAGACAATCGATGATCTGGAGAAGGACTGCGAGATCCTCAAGAGCAATGGATATGTTCCGTTCTCTCTGGCAAACGCCAATAAGTGGACCGGCTCAATGTGGTACATGTATCTGGTAGCACGTCACTCCGGCAACGACGAGTTCAACGCCGCCTATACGCAGGAAAATGGCGGGTCCTTCACCTCCGAGGCTTTCGTCTGGGCGTGCGACAAAATTCAGGACTGGGTGAAGAAGGGATATTTCCCGGAGGGTGTAAACTCCCTGAACGCGGATGACGGACAGGACCGCCAGCTGCTCTATAATGAAACCTGCGCAATGATGCTTCACGGCTCCTGGCAGTGCAGTTCCATCAAGGCCGACAATGCAGACTGGTATACGCAGAACATCGGCGTTATGCCCTTCCCGCACGATGCAGAGGCTGAAGCGAAGGGTGTTCCGCAGAACGTAGAAGTCGGAACCGCAATTGGCAACGGTTTCTCCTTCAACTGCTGGAAATCCGATGGCTCTGTTGATCAGGATAAGCTGGATGCCTGCTATGTACTGGCAACACAGTACTATAACGATGATACCTATAATCAGCAGCAGCTCGAAGCCGGCAACTTCCCGTCCATCAAGGGAATGGAGAAGAACATCACCGATCCTAATCAGAAGATCGTTGCCGATATCTTCTTCAACGCATCCAATGTGCAGCTCTGGTATGACCAGTATCTCCCGGCTTCTGTAACCGAGGTACATAAGAACTGCATGTCCGATCTGTTCGGTCTCACCAAGGACGGGAAGCAAATCGGCGAAGAAGAGGATAAGGCTATGCAGGCTGCCCTGAAGGAACAGTGATGCAGCGTTCTGTCAGATACGCATCTGCCGTCAGATGTGCGAAAGGCCGCCCGCAGAAGGCATTCTGCGGGTGGCCTTTCAAATCATTCCAGACGCCATCTGCACCGCTGCTCCCTGCTTCAACAGGCAGATGAACAAGTTCATCACGCGGGGGTAATTTTTATGGCAACAGCACAAAAAACAAACAGCTTGGGTGCCGCAAAGGCAAGAAGTACGGCAAAAGCCGCTTCCGTTTTTCTCCTTCCGGCGATTCTATTGATTGCTCTTTACATCCTGTATCCCATTTTTGACACGTTTTATCTGAGCGGCTTCAAATGGAACGGCATTTCCTCTGCGCGTCAGTTCACCGGGCTGGACAATTGGAAGACACTTCTCACCGACTCTAATTTCTGGGCCGCCTTCCAGCACAATATCATCATCATGATCTGCTCCATTCTTCTGCAGATTCCGATTGGCGTCCTGCTCGCCACATTCCTCGATGCCGGCGGGAAAAAGCTGAATTTATTTAAGGTCATCTGGTTTCTCCCCTATTTGATGAGTTCCGTTGCCATCGCTTTCCTTTTCGCCTATGCCCTTGCAACAAATGGAGGCCTCATCTCTTCTTTTGCCACCATCATTCAGGGAAAGCGTGTGACGGTGGATCTGCTTGGCAAATCCCCGCAGGCTTTATATACCGTCATCGCTGTCATGGCCTGGCAGTTTACGCCGTTTTACATGGTTTATTTCATCGCCGGATATGGCAATATTGACACCTCCCTGTATGAAGCAGCCATAATTGATGGTGCGACAAGAGGTCAGTATATTCGTAAGATAGCTCTCCCGCTGCTTGCTCCGATCATCAAAACCGCCTGCACCATGTCTCTCATCGGATCTCTCAAATATTTTGACCTCATCTGGAACATGACGCAGGGCGGTCCCGGCAACTCCACGGAGCTGATGGCAACCTATATGTACAAGCTTTCCTTCCAGCAGTTCAACATGGGTTATGGCTCCTGCGTTGCTGCAGGCATGTTCATTTTGATCACCGCCATAGCACTGCTGTTCACCAAGGTTTTTGTCGTGAAGGAGGACTACTGATATGGCCGTGCAGGATGCAAACAATAACAGTAAATCAAAAACACAGTCCCGGATTGCCTGGGCTATTGCCTTCCTATTTGCTATACTTCAGCTTCTTATCACGCTGATTCCGTTCGTATTCATGATCATGAACTCCTTCCGGAAGCAGTTCGATATGCTGCAGCAGGGAGTTTTTCATCTGCCGGACCCGTGGTTTTTCGACAACTATGGTACTGTCGTCAAGGCAGGATTTTTTGGATATTTCTTCCGAAGTGTCATCGTTGTTGCCATTTCGCTGGCACTCACCCTGATCATCTCAGCCTTTGCTGCATACCCGCTTTCCAGGATGCGTTTTAAGCTCCGTGCCTTTATCTACGGCGGTATTGTCGCCTGCATGTCGGTTCCGATGCACGTGACGCTGATTCCGATCTTTGACATGACACAGAAAATGCATCTTTACAATACTCTGCTCTCATTGATTGGTCCCTATGTCACCTTTGCACTGCCGATGTCCGTCTTTATATTGACCGCATTCATGACAACAATCCCGAAAGAACTGGAGGAAGCGGCGGAAATCGACGGCTGTAATAAATACAAAAACTTCTTCAGCGTGATCCTTCCGCTCTCAAAATCCGGTCTTTCCACACTGGCCATCTACAACGGCGTGTCCATGTGGAACGAATTCGCGTTTGCGAATACCCTTCTCACCGATCCCAAGGTAAAAACCCTTCCCCTCGCCCTCGGTCAGTTCAAGGGAGAGCATGCCATGGATATTCCCCTGAGCCTTTCCGTCCTGACGCTCTCTGTTGCGCCAATGATTATCCTTTTCATTGTATTTCAGGATAAACTGGTTAAGGGCATGATGGCAGGTGCCGTGAAGGGTTAATTGCAATGAAAACCAGTTCGTCTCTTCACAACTACATCCTTGATTTTTCCCGGGATTATCCTCCGGATTACGGCACGCTCCTCGACGCCGCCTGTCCGCCGGAGCGGGTCGACCTCTCCGCGGTCTCCGGGACGCATCTCTACTGCGGCCCGGAGGCGGGAAATGCCATCGCTGCCGCCATCCACGCCCGCGGAACCCACGGCATCCATTTCATCGACACCGGGGATTATCACTATGTGACAAAATTCATGACGGACGAGATCCACGAGTCCTTCTGTCTGATTCAGATTGATCATCACACCGACCTGCAGCCCGGTGCGTTCGACGCTGCTGACGGGAGCACGCTCAGCTGTGGCAGCTGGGTCCGATCCGTCCTGCAGACAAACCCCTTCCTGCAGCGTCTGCTCCTCATCGGCACTCCTGCGGAATCCATCCTCGCGGCACAGGCAGACCCGGTATGCCAGTCCGGCGTCCGGGACGGCAAAATCCGCTTCATCTCCGCAGAGGATCTTACCGCGTATAGTTCTGCCGGTGAGACCGCAGATTTCTCCCCGCTCGCCGCAGGCCTTCCCGTCTACCTCTCGATTGACAAGGACATTCTCTGCCGGGAGGATGCCGTGACGGACTGGGATCAGGGCGATATGACACTGTCTGATCTGACCGGCCTGCTCCGCCGTCTCCTTGCCGGAAGACGCCTCCTCGGCGCAGACCTCTGCGGAGGGCTTTCTGCCTCCGACGCTTCTCCGGAAGCTGCCGCCGTCAATCTGCGCTGCGACCGGGCGTTATATCAACTCCTGTGTTCCTTTTTCTCATCTTCCCGATGACGCACTTCTCATCGAGCAGGGGCACAGGAAACGTCCATTGACAGCCACTCTCTTTGCGCCGCCCCGCGGGCAATATGACCAGACGGGCCTTCTCTCAGTACATATCCCCGGCGCCCACAACTCCCATCTCCACTTGAAAGCAGCGGGCAGTCACCGCCTCAGGCCTTCTGCTTCATTCCGGCAGTTCTCCTTCTCAGAATCAGATTTCCCATCAGGACCACATAAATTGTCGCCGTGATCCATGCCGACTGGTCCGTCCAGCAGATGGCAGTGTAGCCGAAGCGCGGAACAAACGCCCTCGCCACCGTGACACGCGCTATCATCTCGATGACGCCGGACAGAATTGCAAGCCCCGCCGCGTCGAGCGACTGCATCGTACAGCGGAACATATTCAGAAAAGCAAGAATCCAGAACAGATACCCCATGCAGCGAAGATACCGCGCGGACGCCTCCAGCGCCTCCGCGTTTTCCGCGCTCAGGAACAGAGATGACAGGGATATACCGAAGAAAATCATAACCAGCCCTGCTGCCGCGCCGTATCCGAAGCTGAGCAGAACCGCGCGGGAGACGCCCGCTTTCACCCGGTCCATCCGCCGTGCGCCGTAATTTTGCCCGACATAGGCTGCGAGCGACGTGGCCATCGCATCAAAGGGACACATCACCAGCTGCTTGATTTTCGTCCCAGCCGTAAAGCCGGAGACGTAGATACTGCCGAGTCCATTGTTCGCCGACTGCATCGTCATGGAGCCGATCGCGGTGATCGAGTACTGTAGCCCCATGGGCAGACCGCTCTGCACAAGCAGAAGCGCAGCATGCCCGCTCCATGTCCGGTCTGATTTTGACGGACAGAGCACCGGGACCCTCCTCCGGATATACAGAAGACAGCACAGCCCGGACAGCGCCTGCGACGCCACCGTCGCGGCAGCCGCTCCGGCACAGCCCCAGCGAAGCACCGCGATGCAGAATAAATCGAGAAAAATGTTCAGAACCGTGGCCAGAGCGAGCGACAGAAACGGAATTCGGCTGTTGCCGACCGCCCGCAGCATTCCGGCGGTCATGTTGTAAAGAATCGTGAACGGAAGGCCGCAGAAGATAATGAACAGATACGCATACGCATTGCGATAAATGTTCTCCGGCGTCTGCATGAGGCGCAGAATCTGCGGACACAGCGAGGCTGTCACGGCGGTCATCACCACCGCCAGAGCAACACTCAGCACAACCGAATGCCACACAAAGGAACGGACGCCCTTCTCATCCCGCGCGCCGAACCGCTGCGAAATCGGGATGGAAAAGCCCGCACAGCAGCCGATGCACAGTCCCAGCACCAGAAACTGCACGCTCGAGGACGCCCCGACCGCCGCCAGCGCTTCCGCGCCAAGCATCCGGCCGACGATCATCCCGTCCACCACATTGTATGCCTGCTGGAACAGATTCCCCAGAAGCAGAGGCATCATAAAGGACAGAATCAGCCGCATCGGACTGCCTTCCGTCATATCCTGCACCGCCCGCCTCTTCTGATTCACGCCGATCTCCTCCCTTCTGCAGAAATATCCTTCTGCAGAAATACTCTCCCGCAAAGAAATTGTCCCTGACGAGTTTACCATGTATGGAGTCAAAATTGTCCCAAACAAGCTAAACTTGTTAGGGACAATTTGTCTTCCGCACAGGTAATATCCGCCAGGGACATTCATTCATAAGGAACCGGACACGCAATCAGCGTTTCTCTTCCAGAGGCTCCGTCCAGCCAAAATTCAGCAGTTCTCCGCCGTCTGCGAGCGGGCCGGGAAGCGGCGCAAGGCCGGTATCCTGTCCGAAGGCATCGCTGGAGAAGACGATGGGGCTCCCGTCCGGATTCTCGAACCTTTCCTCCGGCTCGAATGCCTCGCCGAGGGTATCGGAATCAGCCAAAGTGCACGCATATCCTGCCGGCGCCTGCTGCAGTACTTCCGGCAGCAGCGCATACAGGTTGGTCTGTAGTTTCCAGGTGCCGTCCTTTTTCTCCAGCGCGAAGGTCACCGGGCAGTCTTCTCTGACCGCCGGATTCTGCTCCTTGCACCAGGGCTTCGCTCCGCCGAGAAATACATTGCCGCGCGTCTGAACCGGCATATGGTCGTAGTACCGGTCTGTGGTCTCGGACCCCATGCCGCAGTATCCCTCGTAGCGCGCCTTCCACTCCGATACGGTCGGATAATTGCCCGCATCGAACTCCGCCGTGCCTGCCGTCACATTGAAATCATCCCAGTCGTTCGGGTGCTCCCGCACATACGCTGCCATCTGTACCAGAGGCTCCCGCACCTTCTGCTGGACAAAGATGTTGTTCACGAACCGGTCGTCGCCGTGCAGGACGGTCATGAATCCGGCCACCTTCACATCGTGCGGCACGTGGTACGGCGTGTAGCGGGGAGACGGGATGTGCGGCGTGCCGTTGTTCGTTCCGACGCCAACCGCGGAGAGGCTTCCCGCGATCAGATTGTGCACGAAGGCGAGTCCCTGCGCCGGGATCTTCGCGGCGCGCTCGGACAGGAGGAAGTTGTGGTCCACCAGCGTCGGCCCATGGCTGATCTCAATGAAGATATCCTCCCCAAGTCCGCCCATCTGCTCCTGATTCAGCTCGCCGTCCACGGACAGCGCGTTGTCATGGAACAGGTTTCCGGTCACCCGGGTTCCCTGCGCCTGCCAGTCGAGCCAGATGCCGCGGGTGCAGTGATGAATATGGTTGTGCCGGAACACCACGTCGATCGCCGCATGCATCTTGATGCCGCCGATCTCCGCGCCGGAAAGATTCTGCCGGATGTTGATCCGGTAGATGTGGTTATCCTCAATCCGGGAGAACACGCCGCCCATGTGCCCGACAATGCCGGTCTGTCCGCAGTCATGAATTTCGCAGCGGCGGACGATATGATGCCCGACATTCTCTTTTGTCCAGCCGTCGTTTAACGCCTGCATCACGCACTCCCGCTGCGTCTGCGCGCCGTCCTTCCACTTCGTGTTCAGCCACTTGTTCTCGTTCTGCGGCTGAAGATATTTGCCAAGCGAAATGCCGCTGCACTTCGCGTGTGAGATCTCACAGTCCTCAATGATCCAGCCTCTCGACCAGTGCGGCGCGATCATGCCCTCCTGGTATGCTGTCGGCGGCGCCCACTGGCAGGCCGCCTTCGTCACGGTAAATCCGGACAGCGTGATATAGCCGATGCCTGTCTCCTCCGGCGCAAAGCAGGCCCGTCTCACATTGATCTCCACCTTGTGTCCCGTCGGATCAGTGCCAAAATTCGCGTAGAGCACGGTCTCATCTCTTTCCGCATCCTGCTCCGTGTACCAGGTGTGAAGCGTCGCCTCCGGCTCCCAGGACGGGCGGTAAACCGTCGGATGAAGGACTCCCTCAAGGCTCGTCACCTCGTAGAGCGCCTGATCATCCAGATATACTTCTCCCAGATGCGCCACCATGGTGTCCACGAACCAGTCGCCGCGAACCCGGACCGTGTACGGATTAAAGCCGCCGAAGAGCGCGTTCGGAATGCGGGCGGTATATACCTTTCCGTCCGCCGCACCCTCATACGGCGTCCAGTCCGTCACCGGCTCCGCACCGGTGATCACCGCGCCGCGCGGTTCCACAGAGCGATAGGTAATCCTCGCATCCGCCCGGCCGGCATGCCTCGGACGCACATATTCGCGGTACACGCCCGGCTCCACCAGAACCTCATCCCCCGGAAGCGCGATGTCCGCCGCCTCCTGGATCGACCGGAAAGGCCGCTCTTTCCGGCCGTCCCCGCACAGAGCTGCTTTACAGTCCACATAATAAATCATTCTCTTTCATTACCCCCTTGCCTTCTGCCAATCACAGAGACTGTTGCATTAAGAACATCTTAAGCTTTCCATATTCATTTTGCAAAAGTTCTTTTATTAAAGTTTTTATCATATTGCAGCAGCTCCGGATACGGCACAATGGCCCGCTCCGCTGCCTGATGCTCTCCGATGATT
>Ga0256406_1007169_pt1 | contig 10756 bp, 6 predicted proteins | sample RumenRJG_03DNA_FD_185986 | JGI IMG/M metagenome (GOLD analysis project Ga0256406, IMG submission 185986) | Bovine rumen microbial communities from Lethbridge, Alberta, Canada - RJG_03 | ecosystem: Host-associated > Mammals > Digestive system > Stomach > Rumen | place: Canada: Alberta | collected...
GCTGGTTTTTCCGCCGGTTTTCTGCTTCTCCTCATCCATCGGGGCACCGCAGATCGCGGAGAAGTACGGCGCGATCTGAAAGTGCTCCATGATCTGTTTCACAAAGGCCTCCGGCTTGGAGGAGGCGACGGCGAGCTTCTGCCCGGCCTCATACTGGGCCTGCAGCATCTCCTGGATGCCGGGATAGAGCTTGCACTCAAAGATGCCGGCCTTTCTATAGCGCTCCCGGTATCGGTCGATTGCGATGGCGCAGGTCCTGTCGTCAAAGCCGTAGCGCCTTTTGAACTCGTCGCCAAGGGGCGGCCCGACAAAGGTCTCCAGGGATTTTAGATCCGGCTCCTCGATGCCGAGGCAGTGCAGCGCATACTGGACGCAGCGCGTGATGCCGGGGGCGGACGCAGAGAGCGTGCCGTCGAGGTCAAAGAGGCAGTAGGTAAAGCGGGACATTGGCAAATCCTTTCCTTTGTGGGTGCTAGACAAGACCCAGGATCATCACGATGAGGATCAGGACCGGGAGAATCCAGGTGAAGTAAAAGCGGAAGGCGGCGGGGAACTTCATGCCCTTGCCGGTGTTTGCCTCCGCAAGGAAGTTTGTAAAGCCCCAGCCGTTCTTCCTGGTGCAGAAGAAGACATAGAGCAGGGCGCCGAAGGGCAGGAGGAGGTTCGAGATCACAAAGTCCTCGAGGTCCAGGAACGTGGTGCCCGCACCCATGGGCTGGACAAAGGAGAGCACGTTGAAGCCAAGGGCGCAGGGGAGCGAGAGCAGGAACATGACAATCCCGCAGATGCCGCAGGCCTTCTTCCGGCTCCAGCCGTGGAGATCCCGCTCCATCGCGATGATGTTCTCAAAGACCGCAAGCACCGTGGAGAAGGCGGCAAAGCTCATGAACACGAAGAACAGGGCACCGAAGAGGCGCCCCCCTGCCATGTGGTTGAACAGGTTCGGGAGCGTGATGAAGATGAGGGACGGGCCGCTGTCCGCCTGCACGCCAAAGGCAGAGCAGGCGGGGAAGATGATGAGCCCCGACATCACCGCGACAAAGGTATCGAGGAGGGAGACGCGCACCGCCTCCCCGTTCAGGGCCCGGTCCCTTCCGATGTAGCTTCCGAAGATTGCCATCGCGCCGATGCCGATGGAGAGCGTAAAGAAGGCCTGGGTCATCGCCGCGGTGATGATGTCGAGGATGCCGACCTTTTTCACGGTCTCCAGATTCGGCAGCAGGTAGAACGAAAGGCCCTCGCCTCCTCCGGGGAGGAGAACCGAGTGGATCGCAAGAAACACCATGATGACAAGGAGCACGCTCATCATGACCTTGGTCACCCGCTCGAGGCCGTTCTGCAGGCCCTGACCGCAGATGAAAAAGCCGAGGACCACGACGATGGTCATAAAGCCTACCTGGAGGGCGGGACTCTTTAACATGTCAGAGAAGACGCCGGAGACGGCGTCCGCATCCATGCCGGCAAAGCCGCCGCACAGCTCCCGGACGAAGTACTGGAACATCCAGCCGCAGACGGTCGTATAGAACATCATGAGGCAGTAGTTGCCGACAAGGGAGACGACGCCGTGGAAGTGCCAGAAGGTCCCCTTTGGCTCGAGCTTCTGGTACATCCTGATGGGACTTGTCTGTGCGGCTCTTCCCATGGCAAACTCCATCGTCATCACGGGCACGCCCATGATGAACAGGAAGAACAGGTAGATCAGAACGAAGGCGCCGCCCCCGTACTGGCCCACGAGCCAGGGAAATTTCCATACGTTGCCGATGCCGATTGCACAGCCCGCAGAGAGCAGGATGAAGCCAAGCCGGGAGCTCAGTTTCTCTCTCTGTGAGGAGGTCTCATTTTCCATTTGTGTGATCCTTCTTCCGTTGATATTTGGGACACAGAAAGAGCGGACCGGGTCCTGCCGGTCCGCTCAGCCCTTTGACTATTGTATGCGGGATGGGCAGTTTTGTCTCCCCTCAATTCCCGTTTTCCTTTCGCCTGTCTTCCTGTGCCTGTCACTCGAGCATCTGGAGCTGTACGTCAATGGAATTCAGCTCCTTGCTGACATTTCTGCTGTTCTCCGCTGCGGTCTCCATCTGATTCAGGGCATCCACGTACTCCTGGGAGCCGTCAAAGGTGAGATACCCGCCCACAATGGCACCGGGGAGCGCAAACTTCTTCTTTGTCCCGTCGGTAAAGGTCACCATGAAGTACCTGCCATCCTGGCTGTCCACCGTGCCCTCTCCGAAGACGGAATGGGTGACAGTCCTGCCGGAGATGTCCGGTACCTGGGCCTTCTTCTCGATGACCTTCATGGCGTCGAGCTGGTCCACGACCTCCTCTCTCTTGTCGAGGAGTTCTGCCCGCTGCTTCGTGCGCTCAATCTTCTTCTGCTGTACGGAGCTGATCTTGGACTTTCTCGTCGCCTGCTTGTCCGTGTAGAAGTCGAGCCGGTAGGCGGCAGAGATCAGGTCGCACACCAGGATGTGGTGATTGGGATCGAGGACATCCGGATCAAAGTGCGTGCCGTCCTCTGCATTCTTTGCGGCGATGGCCTTCTCCACCTCGTCCAAAAGGTCCTTCCTCGTCCCGATGTAGTCGGCGGCGTCATCGCACATGTGGTAGTAGTTGGTCAGGTTCAGGGACCGGTCATAGCCGATCTCCTCCTCCACGTCGCAGTAGCCCTGGAAGGCAGCGGCCTCCGAGGCGTGGAACGTGTAGTTGTCGGCGGGACGGATGACAAACAGGTACCGGATCGCGGTGCGGATGCGCTGGCGGTAGTCCCAGCGGTCCGGCGCGGTCTCCTCGAGAAGGCCGTTCACGGTCTTCACAAACCGGAAGATCCTCTGTTGTCTTGCAATCAGATCGCCGCCGTCTGCAGAGATGAGGTCCTCGAAGGCGCTTCGCACCTCTTCTGTCTTTCCGGCATCGCACAGCGCCTGAATTCCCTCAATCGGGTGGGAATCGCGCTCATCCAGGACCGGGGAGGCTGCTGCCATGGACTTTGCAAACATCGCCCCGAAGTCCTCTGCCGCCGTGTTCCAATTCTCTGCGCAGACCGCCACGGCATCCCACTTTCTGCGGACATCCTCCTTGCTCGAGAGAAGGTCATCCTTTCTCTCCAGGTAGATATTCACAAGTACCTTAAGCCGGTCTGTATTCATTCCTGCCTCCTTGGGATATGCGGCAACTGCGCAATCCGTGATGTCGAAATTCGGATAGTTCCAGAAATACTTCTGCTTTCTTTATTATAACGGCTTCCTGTCACTTTGGCAAAAGAAATGATATGAATTTATCAGACAATTCTGAAGCCTGTGTGAGCAGCAGGCTGTGAGTATGGATGGCCGGAAGGGACAGATCTGCATTTTTGTCCGATGAAAAACAGGAATGCGGGCGCTATGATATCCCTCGTCAATGGGAAATCGGCTTACTGCGACCTTTGCAGGGATTCCCTTTTAAGTGTGAGGAGATTTATTCAATGGCAAACACAATCGAAAACATGAAGCACGCTGCAGAGCGTCAGGCAGTGTCTGTGGCGGTCGACGGCCTGTTCAAGCACATCAAGGGGCAGAGCTATGAGGACAGAGTGGATTCCTATATCAAGATCGTCAACCTGACGCAGAAGTTCATCGGAAACGACAAGAACAAGGCGACATTTGACAAGGTCCGCGAGGGCATCCGCGACAACAACAGCAAGTGGATCAAATACATCAACCGCATCATCGATGACACCGATCCCGGCTATGCCAAGAACTTCATCATGACCCTCGGCTATGAGGCGTTCCTTTGCGGCACCAAGAAGATCCGCGAGAACCGTGAGAAGTACCACTGCAACATCCCGTGGCTGATCCTCTTCGATCCCACCATGGCCTGCAACATGCACTGCGTGGGCTGCTGGTCCGGCACCTACGGCCACAAGTCCAACCTCTCCTATGAGGACATGGACAAGATCGTCACCGAGGGCAAGGAGCTGGGCGTCCACCTGTACATGATGACAGGCGGTGAGCCGACGGTCCGCATGAACGACATCTTCAAGCTGGCGGAGAAGCACAGGGACTGCTTCTTTGCCCTGTACTCCAACTCCACCCTGATCAACGAGGAGATGTGTGAGAGGGTGCAGAAGGACGGCAACATCACCTTCATGCTCTCCATCGAGGGAACCCCGGAGACCAACGACGCCCGCCGCGGCGAGGGCCACTATGCGAAGGTCATGCATGCCATGGACCTTCTGAAGAAGTACGGCATCATCTTCGGCACCTCGATCTGCTATACGAGGGCAAATGTTGAGGCTGTCACCTCCGATGCCTTCTTCCAGCTGCTCGAGGAGAAGGGTGCGCGCTTTGGCTTCTACTTCCACCTGATGCCCGTCGGCAACAATGCGGCACCGGAACTGATGCCCACCGTGGAGCAGAGAAAGTACATGATCGACCGGATCCGCTACATCCGCTCCCAGGAGTGCCCGATCTGCTTCTATCCCATGGACTTCCAGAACGACGGCGAGTACGTCGGCGGCTGCATTGCCGGAGGCCGGAACTACTTCCACATCAACTCCAACGGCGACGCGGAGCCCTGCGTGTTCATTCACTTCTCGAACACCAACATCCACGACAACACCGTTCTGGAGATGCTGCAGAGCCCGCTGTTCAGGGCTTACCATGAGGGACAGCCGTTCAACCGCAACCACCTGCGCCCCTGCCCGATGCTCGAGAACCCGCAGCTTCTGCGTGAGATGGTCAAGGCGACCGGCGCCCACCAGACCAACGTCGAGAGCCCCGAGAGCGTCGATCACCTCTGTGCAAAGTGCGACGACTACGCAAAGGAGTGGGCTCCCGTTGCAGATGAGATCTGGGCTTCCGAGAAGCACAAGAAGGCATCCTACGAGAACTACACAAAGGAGAAGCGCGAGCACCCCGAGCTTGCCGCCTTCGAGCACGCCGACGGCTCCGTCCGCATCGACGTATAAGCAGCAACCAGAATACAAGACCCTTCAGGAGATTCGGCACTTCGGTGCCGGGTCTCTTTTTTTATTTCCGAATATCGGATCTTCGTTTATCCTCCGATGTCGGACCGCTTCTTACCTCCTCTTCTGCTCTCCCACGCTATTCGCCTCGGAGCTTTTTCCGGTACTGCTCCGGCGGAAGGCCGATGCGGCTCTTGAAGATCCTGGTGAAGTACCCGGCATCGGGAAAGCCGCAGTAGGCCGCGATCTGCTGCACCGGCATCCGCGTGGTGGTAAGCAGAAGGAGCGCGTGGCGGATCCTCTGCCCGGTGACGTACTCCGTCAGGGTCTGCCCCGTCTCCCGCCGAAAGAGGCCCGAGAGGTACTGCGGGGTCACGTAGAGGGCTCCTGCCAGGGCCTTCAGGGAGAGGTCCTGGGAAAGATCCCGGTCCACCTCCAAAAGAACCCTGCGCACCAGGGGACTGTGGCCCGCATCCCTCTTCTGCCGCACGAGCTGCGTGTAGCGGCGGATCATCTCCGGCAGGAGCGCCTCGCAGGCGGCGGCAGACCTTGCCCCCTCGATCTGCCGCGCAAAGCCGGAGGAGAGCCTGTCCAGGTAGTAGGGGTGGACGCTCCCCTCTTCCGCCGCTTTTCGAAGGAGGGTGTTCGCGATGACGAGGTAGTTCTTGCGGTTTCGCAGGGAGTCGGCGCTTCGCACCTCCATGGCTGAGGCGGGGTCCCCGCCAAGGTCCTGCAGGAGAGTCCGGATTCCCTCCACGTCCCCGGCGGAGACCAGGGCGAGCATCCGGTTCTCCTCCTCGTAGCGCTTCTCGATCCGCGCAAGAAGGGCCCGGGAGACCTCCCGCTCGTAGGAGGAGGACGAGATGGGAAAGGTCTCCCTCTCGGAATCGTCCAGGGTGACGGATGCCCATCCCGCCTCCCCGAAGAGCTCGTCGCAGACCGCGGCGAGCACGGCCTCCAGCACATCATCCTCCCCGATAACGGGGAGGGCGTCGAAGTAGGAAACCAGGTCCTCTGCCGCCTGCTTTGGGAGCGAGAAGGCGGCGCACAGGGCGTGGATCTGGGACATCGTCACCGGGGCGTTGCAGTAGGGCCCTGCGCAGAAGATCCCGCGGTCGTGGCGCACCAGGTAGTAGATGCAGTGGCAGGGGTCCGTGTAGCGCACCAGGCTCTTTTCCGGAACCGGGCAGACCCCGATCCTGTGCCAGGAGATGCCGAGCCTCCGGAAGATGTGCTTAAAAAATGTGAGATCGCTCATTGGTGAATTATCTCCTATTTTGCATTAATATTATCCTACTTGAAATCTCCTGTTCTGTCTATAATTCCCATTGTCAGAAAGCAGTGAACCTGTTTCAAAAGAGAAAGGGAGGCAAATATGCAAAGGGGAAAGACAGGGGAAGGGACCGTGCGTCCCTTCGGCATGCGGGACAAGGTGGGATATCTGTTCGGTGATTTCGGAAACGACTTCACCTTCATTCTCTCCTCCAGTTTTCTGCTGAAGTTCTACACAGATGTGATGGGTGTGCCGGCAGGGATCGTCGGCATGATCATGATGATCGCCCGGTTTGTGGACGCGGTCACGGATGTGACGATGGGCAGGATCTGCGACCGGAGCCCGGTGACGGCAAACGGAAAGTTCCGGCCCTGGATCCGGAGGATGTGCGGGCCGGTGGCGATCGCCTCCTTCCTGCTCTACCAGAGCTCTCTGGCAAACCAGCCGCTTACCTTCAAGGTCATCTACCTGTTCATCACCTACCTGCTCTGGGGCTCGATCTTCTACACCTCGATCAACATCCCCTACGGCTCCATGGCCTCCGCGATCTCCGCAGATCCTTCTGACCGGCAGTCCCTCTCCACCTTCCGCACGATGGGGGCACAGCTCGCCGGCGTGGTGATCGGGGCCGGCGTCCCGCTCTTTGCCTATGACAGTGTTGACGGGAAACAGATCCTGAACGGCGGCCGCATGACCCTGATCGCCGGCATCTTCTCCGTCTGCGCGGTGTGCTGCTATCTTCTGTGCTACCGCCTGACCACAGAGCGGGTCCACCCCGAGGTGGATGAGAAGACAAAAGAGGAGAACAGCGTCGGCAGGATGCTGAAGAACGCCTTCACGAACCGGGCGCTCCTCTCCATCATCGCCGCCTCCATCGTCATGCTGCTCGCCCAGCTGACCATGCAGTCCATGGCCAACTACGTGTACCCGAACTTCTACCGCAACACCGCCGCCCAGTCCGCAACCACCATCGTCATGATGGGCGTCATGCTGGTGGCAGCCGCCATCGCAAAGCCGCTCTCTGAAAAGTTCGGCAAGGCGGAGGTCTCTGTGGTCTCGAACCTCTTCGCAGGGCTTGTCTGCATTGCCCTGCTGGTGATCCGGCCCGCCAATGTCTGGGTCTATGTGGCCATGCAGGGCCTTTGCTGGTTCGGCCTCGGGATCTTCTCGATGGTCTCCTGGGCCCTCATCACGGATGTCATCGATTACTCGGAGCTGCGCAACGGCATCCGGGAGGACGGCACGGTCTATGCCCTCTACAGCTTCGCGAGAAAGCTCGGCCAGGCGGCCTCCGCAGGTCTCTCCGGAGCCCTGCTCACCGCCATCGGCTACACCCAGGCGACCGCCTTTGATGCGGGCGTGGTGAACAGCATCTTCACGATTTCCAACCTGATCCCTGCGATCGGGTTCCTGGCCCTGGCGGCTATCCTGTGGTTCTGGTATCCGCTGCACAAGAAGCAGGTGGATGCCAATGTGGCAGCACTGAAGACAAAGCACGAGAAGGAGACAAACGAATGAGAACGGTGAGAAACTGGAATGAGAAGTGGGCATTCTCGAAGGAGACCAAGGTCCTTCCGGAGAAGATGCCGGATCGCTGGATCTATGTGAACCTCCCCCACACCTGGAATGCGATCGACGGCCAGGACGGCGGCAATGACTACTACCGGGGGACCTGCTGGTACGCAAAGACCCTTGCCCGGGGGGATCTCCCCGCGGCGGATGACTACTACCTGCAGTTTGACGGTGCCAACGCCTCTGCTGTCTGCTACGTGAACGGGAGGGAAGCGGGCAGGCACGACGGCGGCTACTCCACCTGGCGGGTCCGGATCACGGACTTTCTGCAGGAGGAGAACCTGATCTGCGTGTCCGTGGACAACAGCCCCAACGAGCGGGTCTATCCCCAGATGGCGGATTTTACGTTCTACGGCGGCCTGTACCGGGATGTTTCCCTGATCGCGGTGGGGAAGAACCGCTTCGATCTGGACTTCCATGGGGCGCCCGGAATCCGGGTGACCCCCAAGGTCGCCGGGGATGCGGCAGACGTTGCGATCACCACCTGGATCACCGGGGATGCGGACACGGTGACCTATCGGATTCTGGATGCCCAGGGACAGGAAGCGGCCAGGGGCACGGCAGCGGTGACCGAAGGGTCCGCAAGCTGCGTGCTGCACCTTCCGAAGGTCCACCTCTGGAACGGCAGGAAGGACCCCTACCTCTACACCGCGGTGGCTTCTCTTCCGGACGGGCAGGATGAGATCCGGACCCGCTTCGGCGCAAGGACCTATGAGATCGATCCCAATCGGGGCTTTCTGCTCAATGGAGCGCCCTATCCCCTCCGGGGCGTCTCCCGCCACCAGGACCGGAAGGGCATCGGGAATGCGCTCCTTGCGGAGCACCACCGGCAGGACATGGATCTTATCTGCGAGACCGGCGCCACCACGATCCGCCTTGCCCACTATCAGCACAGCCAGGTCTTCTACGACCTCTGCGACGAGCGGGGCATGGTGGTCTGGGCGGAGATTCCCTACATCTCCAGGCACATGCCGAAAGGACGGGAGAACACGATCTCCCAGCTCACCGAGCTCATCCTGCAGAATGTCAACCACCCCTCCATCGTGGTGTGGGGGCTCTCCAATGAGATCACGATGAACGGCTCCTCGGAGGATCTTCTGGAGAACCACCGGATCTTAAATGACCTGGCTCACCGGCTCGATCCCACGAGGAAGACCGCCATCGCCTGCGTGTCCATGCTCCCCGTGGACGACCCGATCCTGGACATCCCGGATGTGGTGAGCTACAACCACTACTTCGGCTGGTACGGCGGCGACGTCTCCATGTATGGGCCCTGGCTGGATGCGTTCCACGAAAAGCACCCGAACCTTCCCATCGGCCTGAGCGAGTACGGGTGCGAGGCGCTGAACTGGCACAGCGAGAACCCCGCCATGGGCGACTACACCGAGGAGTACCAGGAGCAGTACCACGAGGCGCTGATCCGGCAGATCGCAGCGCGCCCCTACCTCTGGGCCACCCATGTCTGGAACATGTTTGACTTTGCCGCCGACGCGAGAAACGAGGGCGGCGAGAACGGGATGAACCACAAGGGCCTTGTCACCTTTGACAGGAGCTACAAAAAGGACAGCTTCTACGCCTACAAGGCCTGGCTCTCAGATGTCCCCTTTGTGCACATCTGCGGCAAGCGCATGGTGGACCGGACAAAGGAGGTGACGGATGTCACCGTGGTCACGAACCAGAACAAGGTCACCCTCTCTGCAGACGGTACTCTCGTCGGCACGAGGACCCGTGCCGAGAACGGCTCGCCGTTTTACACCTTCCAGGTGCCCAACAAAAAGGCGGAGGGAACCCTTCTTCTTGCAAGTGCCGGGGACTGCACGGACACTGCGACGATCCGCAGAGTCTTATCTCCCAACCCGGACTACCGGATGAAGGAGCAGGGCGCGGTCCTCAACTGGTTTGACATCACCGAGAGGGAGGGCTATTACTCCTTAAACGACAAGGCGGAGGACGTCCTTCGCTCGAAGGAGGGGCAGCAGCTCTTTGCGGGCATCTTTGCCGATAAGAGGAAGGCGATGGGGGACGGCGCCTCCTCTTCCGATGGCATGATGAAGATGATGGGCGGCTTCACCGTGCTGCGGCTTATGAATCTCCTCGGAACCCTGGGGGAGAGGCCGACCAAGGAGGAACTGTTATCCCTCAATGAAAAGCTGAATCAGATCCATAGAGTGTAGAAAGACGCATCGAACACAAAACGGCAGGAGGCGGAGCGCAGGCTCCGTCTTCTGCCGTTTTTGGCTGCTGCAGCCGACTGCATGACTCGATTTTTGCTTAGGAATCGGGAACACCCAGCGCGTCCGTCAGAGCTGGGAAGGTATTCTGTCCCTCGAGGCAGGCACCGATCAGCAACCCCTTTTCCTGGTGCCAGTCTGCAATGCCGCGAAAATATGCTGCCTTTTTGCTGTCCTCGATGAGAAAGGGAACAAATCCTGCAGCGAAGGCATTCCTTGAGCGCCACAAGCCTTCCGACCCTGCATAAAATCAATTGCACGGAAGTGGTGCACCGTTTCCAGGATATCATTCACCGGAACGCCATCTCCCGCAGGGACGGTATTGGTCTCGAAGATCAGCCTTGTCTGTTCTTCCGTTAATCTGCTGCCCTCCATAAATTACAACAGGCGCGGGAACCCCGCTGCTTGCAGCGGGGAGGAGCGCCATCCCCCTTTCTCACACAAAAGCTCCTGCATGATATACAATTGTTACCTTTTTAGGCGATACATCCTTTTTTGTAGGCAGCAGGACCTTTGTCCCGTTACCATGTGTGCCAAGTACCGCAATGTTTCGTTTGTTATACAGTACAACTGTTCCCGGCTGAATCGGATAACGCTGTTTACGAACAGAAATACGTCCTTTACTCACCTTTTTACCGTGAAAAATGCGCAGGTTTTGTTCTCCGTTACGCGGTTCTGAACGGTTCGTTCTGCCGCAGGACAGCTCTGACCCAGAATGTTTGGTGCCATCCCGGCTGT
>Ga0256406_1007170_pt1 | contig 10756 bp, 8 predicted proteins | sample RumenRJG_03DNA_FD_185986 | JGI IMG/M metagenome (GOLD analysis project Ga0256406, IMG submission 185986) | Bovine rumen microbial communities from Lethbridge, Alberta, Canada - RJG_03 | ecosystem: Host-associated > Mammals > Digestive system > Stomach > Rumen | place: Canada: Alberta | collected...
ACGAATCGGTGAATGGCAGGAAGCTGTATGCATACGAAAAAAGCCACCGCACTCGCGGTGGCTTCTCGTTGGCTGGGGTACCTGGACTCGAACCAAGAATGGATGAACCAGAATCACCTGTGTTGCCAATTACACCATACCCCAATTGGCAGGCGCCGCAGCTCTTGGAACTGCTTCGTCGGTCGTACCCCCGACCGGATTTGAACCGGTGTTGGCGCCGTGAGAGGGCGTAGTCCTAGACCGCTAGACGACGGGGGCGTTTAGTTATCTGTTTACGTCTCTCGACGCAACAGTTGAATAATATACAGCGGATGACGCCGCCACGCAAATCGCCGGCAACATCGGCGTGTCGCAATAGGGAAAGCGGTCTGGAACATCATGTTCCAGGCCGCCCAATCACTACTGCCGCAAGGACTTAGCGGTCAGCCTCGGATCGCCGCCGTGCCAAGCCCCGCGTACAGGTGTCACAGATGCTCGCGCAGCCCCTTGAGACGAGCCACCGTCACCGGCTTGCCGATGATTTCCATCGACTCGAACAACGGCGGGGACACGCGACGGCCGGACACGGCGACACGCACCGGACCGAACGCCAGGCGCGGCTTGTAGCCGGCGTCCTCGATCAGCGCCTTGTTCAGGGTCTCATGCAGCGGCTCCGCCTTCCAATCGGCCTCATCCACACCCTCAAGCGTGGCGATCGCCTTGTCAAGCACGTCGCCCGCGGAATCCTTGAGCGTCTTGCGCGCATCAGCGGCGGGCTCAATGTAGGACTCCTCGCTCAGCAGGCTGCCGACCATGCCGGACACTTCGCCAAGCAGGCGCACACGCGGCTGCACCAGCGGCGCGGCGGCGGTGAGGATTTCCCGTTCGCGGTCGGTCAGGGCGTCCCAGCTGTCAGCGGACACCACGCCGTCGCGGTGCAGGTACGGCACGGAACGGTTGAGGAAGTCCTGAGGCTCGAGCATGCGGATATGCTCCGCGTTGATCGAGATCGCCTTGTCCAGGTCGAAGTGGGCGGGGTTCGCCTTGACGTCTCGCACGTCGAACTTCTCGATCATCTCGTCCATCGAGAAGACATCACGGTCAGGCGCGATCGACCAGCCGAGCAGGGCGAGGTAGTTGAGCAGACCTTCAGGAATGAAGCCGTTCTCACGGTGCAGGAACAGGTTGGATTCCGGGTCGCGCTTCGACAGCTTCTTCTTGCCTTCGCCCATGACGTACGGCATGTGGCCGAACAGCGGGACTTCCTTGGCGATGCCAAGCTTGATGAGGTAACGGTACAGCACAATCTGGCGCGGAGTGGAGCTCAGCAGGTCTTCGCCACGCAGCACGACATTGATGCGCATCATCGCATCGTCCACCGGGTTGGTGAGCGTGTACAGCGGGTCGCCGTTCGGGCGGACGATCACGTAATCCGGCACGGATCCGGCCTTGAACTCGATGCGCCCGCGGATCAGGTCGTCGAAGGCGATGTCCTCATCGGGCATGCGGATACGCAGCGCCGGCTTACGGCCTTCTGCGCGGAAGGCGGCCTTCTGCTCGTCGGTCAGATCGCGGTCGAAACCGTCATAGCCAAAAGCCTTCGGGCGGCCGGCGGCGACGTTACGCGCCTCGATCTCTTCAGGCGTCGAATACGATTCGTAGGCGTACCCGGCTTCGAGCAGCTTGGCGGCGACATCCTTGTAAATCTGGGTGCGCTCGGACTGACGGTATGGGCCGTCCGGGCCGCCGACCTCGATGCCCTCGTCCCAGTCGATGTGCAGCCACTTGAGCGCGTCGAGAATCTGGTTGTAGCTTTCCTCGCTATCACGCTGCGCGTCGGTGTCCTCGATACGGAACACGAAAGTGCCGTGCGTGTGGCGGGCCTCCGCCCAGTTGAACAGGGCGGTGCGGACCATGCCCACATGCGGCGTGCCGGTCGGCGACGGGCAGAACCGCACACGCACGTCCTTCGGCAGCTCGGGCTTGATATCCTTGCTTTCTTTGTTGTCAGCTTCGGTCATACGCTCTATTGTGCCGCGCGTGAGGGACGTGGCTTCTCCGGCTATGCCCGGCTGCGTCGCACTCCTGCCGCGTCATACGACGCCGGCACCGCTTCCGCCGCACCGATCCCGCCGCAGCATCATCGCGTCGTCACTGTGCGGGCTTGGAGAATTTCGCGGCGAGCGCTTCACGGTTGCGTCGTTCGTCGGCCTCTTTGGCTTGTCGTTTGGCTTCTTCTCGATCCCATAGGACATCCTCGAGATGTTTGGCCCATTCGTCGCGGGCGGCCGGGACGATGATGTCGGCGAGCGCCTGCCATGTTGTGGTCGCATCCTCGGTTTGCAGGCCGTCAGCGTATACTGCGTGTACCGAATGCAGGGCATCCGCGGCGAGGAAGATCCTGGGGATGGACAGCGTCTCGCACAGCTCGTCGGCGGCGAGAATGGCTGCGATGACATCAGCGAGTGTGGCCGGTGCCGGTACGGTACGCAGGATGCCGTCGACTGCCGTGATGACGGCCGCAAGGCTGCGGGCGATGCGCGACTCGGCTGCGGATGTGTCGTCGCGCTCAGATTGGATGACGGCGAGCGTCTGACGGCATGGTGCGAGCACAGTCTCGTCCCATGTCAGGCCGAGCTCCATGCCCGCTTGGGTGAGCAGTCCGGGGTCTTGGGTTTGCGAATAATCAGCCATTGCGTCACATGCGGCGTTCGCGGCGAGTAAGGCGTCCACAATGTTCTGGGGACGTCCGGGGATGCTTTCGGCGCCTTCGTACACGTATTCCGCGTCGGCGATGGTGACGTTCTCACCGGTCAGCACGGCGGCCATGACGCGGGTTTGCCTGACTTGCAGGTTTTCCGCGTATTTGGCGTCGTTGGCAAGTTCGCTGGCTTTGGTCAACGGCCACAGGGAGACGAGTTTCGCCCCCTGCTGTGCCGCTTCGCGTACATCAGTCCTGACTGTTATGCGCTCGATACGGGTTGATATTGCTGTTGCCTGTGTTGGTTTTTCCGTTGCGCCCATCATGCTCCTTTGCTGGTGTCTGCGTTCTACGCCCTAGCGTACATCTTTCGCCGGGTCGACATAGGTGATGGACAGCATCTCGCCGGTGTCGCTGTCGTAGGTGATGGAGGTGATGGATGCGAGGGCGGTATGCCGCAGCAGCATGTTGTGTTCGGGATGTCCGGTTTCCAGCAGGTGCCGGTAGGACCAGATCGGGGATTCGTGGCTGACGGCGATGATTTGGCGGCCGGCGTACTGGCGGACTTTTTCTTGGGCGAATTCACCGACACGCTGTGCGATATGCCGGTAGCTTTCCCCCCAGCTGGGCGTCCACAGGTTGCGTACGAGTTTCCAGTTGCCGTTGCGCCACAGCGCCCCTTCACCATGGCCGATGCGTGTGCCGCGGAATTCATTGCCGGCTTCGATGATGCGGTCGTCGGTGATGGCTTCGAGCGGCTCCTCACCGCGTTCACCTCGCGTCTTGTTCAACGCTTCGAGGATGATGCCTGCGGTTTCCCGCGTACGGTCGAGCGGGGAGCAGTAGACGGCTGCGACGGTGTTCATTTGCGGGCTGCGGGCAATGTAATCGGCGGTGGCTTGGGCCATGCGGGCGCCAATGGTGGACAGGTGGAATCCGGGAAGACGCTCGTACAGCAGGTGATCGGGGTTGTATACCTTGCCGTGGCGGATGAAATGGATGGTGGTTGCCGGCATGGTTGGCCTTCCTGTGACTGGGCCACGCCTGATTCGCGTGGCAGGCGGTTTGATTCCAATGTACCGCGCGTCATGCCCGCACGTCAGATGGCGAAGGTGGAAAAAGCACATTATTGGTGTGCGAAAACCGACACGCCAAGAGATGTACCGGTTCAGTAGACGGTAGGATGGCGGCTGACCACAATGAAGCAGAACACCACAGGCCGGCAGGATGATGGCAAAGCAACGTCGGAAACGTACGCCAACCGGCATAACACACTGTGCATGAGCTGAATGTACGAGGAAAAACGGGACATCTATGAGCAACACGTTCACCGCAGGAATCAAGGATATCGGGCACCGGGTGTTCGGCGGGTACGCCGAGCTGCTGCGCATGCCGCACACCGCACGTTTCGCCATCGGTTCGGTTATCGCATGCATGCCGTTCCCCATGGTCGGCATGACCATCACCATTTCGGTGCAGCATTATTACGGCAACTATGGGCTCGCCGGCGCATTGACCGCGATTCAGGCGATTGCGACCGCCATCGTCTCACCGATCCTCGGCAAACTTGTCGACCGGTTCGGCCAGCGTCTGGTGTCAGTGCCGACCATCATCGTATGGATGATCGCCTCGATGTCCCTGGTGACAGCCATCACTGCGCATGCCCCAGAATGGGTGTTGTATGCCATCGTACCGTTCATGGCGGCCATCCCGCCGTGGGGTGCGATGAGCCGCAGCCGGTGGACGCGCCTGCTTCGGGGTGATGCGGAGCGCACGAACCGGGCGCTGTCACTGTCCGGCGTGCTGGACGAATGCATGTGGGTGATCGGCAATCCGCTCGCGTCGACCCTCGCCGTGATTTCAGGCGTGCTCGCGTTCTCGTTCACCGGTGTATGCGTGCTCGTCGGAGCGCTCATGTTCCTGACCGAACGGTCGACGGAACCCCCGTCGCAAACCGATCTTGCCAAAGCTGCCGGGCTGACACGGGCGCAATACCGTGAACGTGAAGCGCGTGAAGCCGCCCGGCTGCGTGCAACAGATACGCCGGATACCGGCACGGGCAACACCGCGAATTCCCAAACGTTCTGGAGCGCTGGACTGGTAGCGGTGTGCGTCACATGGTTCGGGCTCGGCGCATTCCAGTCGGCGGCCGGCATCTCGATTATCGCGTTCGCCACCGAACAGCAGTTGAAACAGTACACGGGCTTCGTGTTCGCCTGCTTCTCGCTCAGCTCGCTGATCGGCGCACTGTTCTATGGCGCCAAAAACTGGCAAATCCCGCTGTGGAAGCGCTTCTACTTCTGTCTCGCGGTCGTCAATCTGGGTATCGGGTCGTTCATGTTCGCCCACAACCTGTGGACGATCATGATCATCTACCTGCTTATCGGTGTGTGCCAAGCGCCAACATGGATCAACGGCAACCAGCTGATGCTGCATCTGGTGCCGCCGGCACGATTCACCGAAGGTATGGCGTGGATGGGCGCGATGAACTCCATCGGCTCATCCGCCGGATCGGCGATCGCCGGCCAGGCCATCGACCGTATGGGTGCGCATGGCGGCTTCCTCGTCGTCACCGCACTGGCGTTGGGGTCGCTGGCGGTCGCATTCGTCGGCTTACGGCAGATCAAGCACAGTACTGAAACGCCGACGCTGACCGAAATCACCGTCTGAAACAACAATGCGGGCGCATCCAGCTGAGGATGCGCCCGCTACAGGCCATCAAGCACGCTTTACTTCGGCCAGCCTTCGGGAGTGTGTTCCAGCGACCAGCGGCCGAGACGGCCGGCGAAACTGTTGTAGCGCTTCTGTTCAAGCTGCTCAGGGGTCAGACGATCCTCGGGCTTGCGCAGACGGTTGAAGGCATCCGTATGTGTGCTGTCAAGCAGCCACTTGCGGATGACGAAATTCCATATGGCAACCACCACGGTGGCGACCAACTTGCCGCCGTTCGTGCGCAGCAGATACTCCGCATGCTGGGTGATCATCGCATCCTTGTTCATGCCGTATGTGCTCAGCCAGATGATGGCATCATTGATAAGCAGGCCAATCGCGGATGATACGAAGAAAATCACGATTTCCATCCAACGCGCCATATCGTCGCGATGTTTGAACACGTATTTCATGCTCGCCAGGTAGTTGAACATCAGCGAAATCAGGAACGACAGCGTGCTCGCCAGCACATTATGCATGTGGAAGACGCCGACAAACAGGTTCAGCAGGCCGAAGTCAATGACAAAGGCGATGATGCCGACGATTCCGAATCCCATAAGCTGTTCGATGAGTTTTTTCACAATGTTCCATTTAACACGCCGTATCTGACCGTCTGCCGGGCGGCATGGTTTCCGCACGCTACGCACACGATACAGCATGGTCTCACGCTTAGAATGAGAACGACGAATCCGCAATCCATCAAGGAGGTCACATGCCCGTCATTCATACCCATGTTTCCGTTCCCACCACGCCAGCCCAACGTGAAGCGTTGAAAACCGCGTACGGCAAAGCCATCACCGCCGTCCCCGGCAAGTCCGAAGGCTGGCTGATGTGCCCGTTCGAAGACGATATGCCGATTTATTTCGGCGGTTCTGACAGCAAGCCTGCCGCGTACGTGGAAGTCAACGTGTTCGGCAATGATGTGCCGCGTAGCGCGTGGGAGCAACTGACCGAGCAGATCATGAAAGCGCTCAACAGCGAGCTCGGTATCCCGATGAACCGCACGTACATCCGTTACACGGCCACCACGGATTGGGGCTGGAACGGCGGAAACTTCTAGCAGCCGTCTGTCAAGCTGACAGCAGGAGGCCCCGCGCACTTGATGTACGCGGGGCCTCCTGCGATTCAACGTCGAATGCGCTGAATGATGCTGTCAGACGATCTTTGGCATCGGCGTGGTCAGCGAAGTGGTCAGATTGACTTGCACCAGACCGGCGCCGGCGTGCACTTCGACTTTCTTCAGGGTTACGGTGCGCTCGTCGGCCGGGGCGGAATCGTTGTCGGTCATGGTGGCCGGGGACTTCACGGCGACCAGCGCAAAATCATTCAGGCTGAATCCGGCGTCGGCGCACAGCTGCTCGGCCTCGGCGAGCGACTCGTCGAACCCGTCGCGCTTGACGACACGCTCGGCGGGTACGCCGTACGCATTGCCGGCAACCCAGCGGATGTCATCGATCAGCGGCATGCCCTTGTGGCTGGCCGGGCTGGCCGGAGCCTTGCCGTCGCCGATACCCAGCACGTCGACGAACGCGTCCAGCTGCGGGGCGAGCGCCTCACCGCCGTCACGGAACAGGTTGCCGATGATCGGGTCGCGGAACTTCAGATCCTTCGCGGTCGCACGCAGCGAATCAATCTGGTCGTCCTCGCCACTCCACAGGTTGATCAGCGGGAAGGTCGGAATGTTCAGGCCTTCGAGACGCTGCACGTGGAACGGGTAACGCCACTGCAAAGCAGGATCGTCACGCCACGTGGTGGCACGGGTGACCACGACCGCGGCGGACGGCCATTGCGCGCCATACTCGCGGCAGGCGATGTCCAGCCACTTCTGGGCGCCCGCATCAGCGCCATAGCCGGCTTCGACAATGACGACATCGTGCAGTGCACAGGCGAGTTCAACGGATACGAGCGTCGGAATGCCGATGGACACGTTCGCGAACGGACCGCCATGCACGTACACTGGAGAGCCGTTGACCGTCTCGGTGAGTGCCGGCTTGACGGCATCGCCCAGGATGCCGGTGATGCGCCACAGATCGGTGAATTCGCCGAACTTGACGGGCTTGCCGTCCTTCGTGCCGGCGATCATCGCGGCGACACGCTCGGCGATCTCGTCCATGGAACGGGAAAGCACGACAATCTGCATGAGTTCGCAGGTCGGGGTGAGCACCACGCGCTCGGCGACATTGTTCTTGCCGGCGTCGACGGTGATCTTGCGCAGCGAACGGGACGGAACCTCGGAGACACGCGGCACGAGCACGGTGTCGAGTTTGCCTTCGTCCACAGCCTTTTCGGCGAAGGAAACGAGCAGGTTTTGCGCGGCCTCGATTGCGGCCATTTCGCCGCACAGGCCCCAGTCGATGAGTTCCGGGTGGGTCAGGGAAGCCTTGCCGCCGCCGGACGCACCGCCCTTGGAACCGGCTGCGGTGATGCCCATGCTCGGCTGGCGCAGCACGGCGGTCGCGTCGATGCCACGTGCACGCAACGCGTCGATCAGTGCGATGGTGGTGGTGGTCTTGCCTTCGCCACGGGACGCCTTCAATGGCGTATCAGCGGTGACGAGCACGATTTTGCCATGTTTACGCGGCGCTTCGGGATGTGTCTTGAGATAGTCGAGGTAGCCGTACGCGTCGATCTTGCGGACCAGTCCGTACTGGCGTGTGTAATCCTCGATACCGGTCATGGGGACTCCTTACCTGTCGGTGATACTGCACCGTCGGCGGCCGCCGACGGCAAGTCTGGTCGGGCAAGTCCACACTGTAGACGCGCATGCTACAGCCACAAGCAAGAAACCATGCGCAAGCCCGCGTTGCGCACGTCTTCACTATAATCGATGGTCCTGTCAGCAACTCCGGATTGTCCGGAAAACAGACAGCACCCGCAGCGGACAGCGCCGCGAACGGCATGTGCCGGATCCATGGACGGATATCCATGTTTCCGGCACACGGGTTGGCATGCACTCAACTGGCGATACTCGCGATATCGGTCGCCTGCGACCGGTCAGTTATCGGAACGATTGAAGCCATTCTTCATCTTCATGCTGGTGATGTACAGCACAGTGTCGAGCAGCTTGTCGGTTTCTTCCTTGATCCGGTCGGCCATGGTCTGGTTGGCGGCGGCGAGCACGTCGCGCACCTCCTGGTCGCGCACGACTTCGATGATCTGGTCAGGTTCGAGCGGTTCGACATCGCCTTCCAGATTGTCCGCCTCGAACTCGTTCTCCAGCTGCTTGGCTTTCGCCTCGTTCTCGCCGCCCAAACGGGATACCTGCTCGTCGGTCGCGGCAATCAGACGGTGGGCCATGCCGCCGGTCTTCTCCTGATAGCGTTCCACCGCGTTTGCAGTGTCGGAGAACGCCGCGTCGCACAGCGCCGCGATGATGCGGTTCTCCCAGTAGAAGTTCTCGGAGGTCACACGCGTGGTCGTATCCTCGAAATACTTCGGGGTCGTATCCACGTTCGGGAAGAACGGGACCAGCGTGTTGAACGGGTTGGAGCCATAGGCGAGCCACTGGATCGCACGGTTGGACTGCGGACGGTACGGGCGGATCTGCATGACCGACAGCTGGCTCTGCCGGTTGATGCCGATCGTGCGGTACATGTGCCGGGTGTGTTCGTCGCCCAGATGCCCGTACGGGTCGAACGGCGTACCTTGGTAATGCGAGCTGAGCACGTATTTCACGTCTTCGATGGTGATCTTGCGCTCAGGCTGGCGCGCCCACGGAATATCGTTGCTTTCCGGTGTATGGTCCGCGTCCTTGCCGTCCCACACCTCGTCATACGGGTTGAGGAAGCGCTGCATGTACCATGCACGCGGCGTGTTGTACACGTGGTCGGAATCCGAGTGGGAGCCGAACGCGTCACGCGGATTGAATGGGGAGGTTGATTCCACCGACAAATCAAGATGATTGTGTTCGATGAACTCAGCCAAATCAGCGGAGCACATATGCTCTTCCTGGTCGCCGAGGGCGTCATCCAGATCGAACTCGTCGATACCCAGCTGGTTCGGCATGGTCACGTACGCTTCATCCGGCACGCGCTTGGCGATCCAATGATGCCCGCCGACCGTTTCCAGCCACCAGATTTCATGCACATCAGAGAATGCGACACCGTTCATCTCATAGGTGCCGTACTGTTCGAGCAGCGAGCCGAGCCGCTCCACGCCTTCGCGCGCGGTCTTGATGTACGGCAGTACCAAGGTGAGGAAGTCCTCCTCGCCAATGCCGCCGGCGGTTTCGGGCTTGTAACCGTCTTCGCCGGGTTTGCCAGTGGCGGGGACGAGTTCGACGAACGGATCGGCGCCGAGCACGCGCTCGTTGGTGGTCAGCGTCTCGGTGGCGCTCATCGCCACGTTCGCTTCGTTGACACCGGCTTCGCCCCAAATGCCTTCTTTGGTGTCAGCGTTCGGAACAGCCGTGTATTGCAGCGGATTGTCCGGCAAGTCAACCTCGACGTGGCTCAATACGCTGCGATAATGCCGCGGCTGTTCGCTCGGGCGGACAACAATGAACCGCTTCGGATTGAATTCGCCGTTGGCGGAATCCTCGTTGCGGGCGATGATAGTCGAGCCGTCATAGCTCGCGTCCTTACCTACCAAAATCGTGGTGCAGGCCATGGTGTTCCTTTCAGTTTTGCCGAATTTCCAAGCCTTTGCGACCGCATCGGCGTGCAGTGCCAGGGCGATGACCTGGCGCTGTACGCATGCGGTTGCGTCATCGAATTGATTGAACCGGCCATGCGCATTGTGCCACGCAGACCATACGACAGCAGATACCGAGCGTTCCAGCGTTCAGGCGCGGCCGGTGAAGAAGGCGCCGCCTTGATCGACCAGGCTGTCGGTCTTGCGCAAACCGTGCAGCATCTCGTTGAGCCAGAATCCCTGGTTCAAGCCGGGCAGCTCCTCGCGGGTCGCCCACACCTGTAGCAGATAGTCATGGTCCTTGTCCGGCGGCTGCGGACCGTTGTACCGCATGGTCACCGCCGGGTTCGTCGAACCGACGAACTTGCTGGCCGCCGACGTACGCCCCTGCACAGCTTCGGGAATCATCGCGGGCAGGGAGCGGGAGAAGTCGACAGGAATCTGCAAGGCGTGCGAATCGTTGAAGTCAAACATGAGCGCGTCGACCGGCACGTTGGCGACCGCCCAGTGGATCCACTCGAATCCGCACACCGGAATCGAATCAGGATCGACAAGCTCCCAGTGCAGGAACATCGCATCCGGGGCGAGGTCATCAATGTAGAAGGGGAACGAGACGATAGGCGTGCCGTCCACACGGTTCTCGGCGGGCGCCTGCTTGGCGAACTCGTCGGGGACGACCGTAAAATCAGCGGAAATTCTCATGATGCCAGTATCGCGCATCGTGATGACGTGGAG
>Ga0256406_1007171_pt1 | contig 10754 bp, 10 predicted proteins | sample RumenRJG_03DNA_FD_185986 | JGI IMG/M metagenome (GOLD analysis project Ga0256406, IMG submission 185986) | Bovine rumen microbial communities from Lethbridge, Alberta, Canada - RJG_03 | ecosystem: Host-associated > Mammals > Digestive system > Stomach > Rumen | place: Canada: Alberta | collected...
TTGCGATGCCACGAATCTGCCCGTCGCAAGCTCGAATATGGTATACTATAACCATTAAGAGAAAACAACGAGATGCCCCATGCGAGCGGAAGGAGATATATGCCATGAACGAGAATCGTCCTTTTCTTGCGGATGTTGATACCGCCATTGATGACTTGCTGAACGAAAAGAACTGCTGGATTACGAAAAAGTTTTCTGTCGACGAAAAGAAGGATATCTTCCTCAAGGCAGTCTCGAAAGCAGATTTAGCGAATATGCCGCGTCTGGAAGCCATTGAGAGAGTCATGAAACAGCTCTATGGCGACGGAGGCCGCATCCTCGATGAAGAGGAATACCGAATCTGCGATATGTGCGGGAAACCCATGACCGATGGGTATGTATACTATGGGCGGCATCTTTGCGAAGATTGCCGTCACGAAAAGTTCTCTAATGAAGAATGGACAGAAGAATACGAAAAAGCTGGCGGAGATGACGATAACGACGCCGTGTATTGGACGGATTGGCTTAATGGCTGATTCTGTGCTATCTATCTGAAAGGCGTCTTGTCGACCCACCCGCGGCCGCATGCTTGGCTCTCATGACGATTGGCGATACCACGGAATCAGTATGGGGAAAGATGTTGGCAAAGAAATCATCGAAGAAGAGAAAGAAGAGTGAGCGATAATGAGCAGTATCCATTTCGGGAGCAAGCGAGACGAGAAGAGAAACACCATCACATTCTATGCGCCATACAACGCCGAATTTGTGAAGGCAGTCAAGCTGCTTGGCGGGCAGTATGACTATACAGACAAAGGCTGGACAGTCCGTGCTGATGTCGCTGAATATGTACGCAAAAAGATGCGGGAAATCTTCAGCCGCGATGACCGTCCGTGCAAAGTGTGCACGGCAGGCCTGACGTTCTGGGAGGATGTCTATGCTCCGCAGTCTGCGTACACTATGTTCGGTCGCGACCTCGCATTTGCGAAGGGACGGGACACAGGCGCGGAACTCGGCGATGATGTCGTCCTTCTCGCTGGTGAAGTCGGTTCTGGCGGCTCGATGAAGAACTGGTCGACAGAAATCGCAAAAGGAACTGTCCTCCGGGTCTATGACGTCCCGTATGCGGCAGTCGAAGCCGCCAAGAAGATGCAGGATGCGAAGGAAACGGGCGACACGGATTGGAACGTCATCGAAATCCATGTCGCCGATATAACGGACGAGAATCTTGACAGCAAGCAGGAGAAAGACGAAGGCGAGGAATCGTTGCAGGAGCTTCTGGCAGAAGAGAAGCGGCTTGTGGGCGCGCTTGCGGAAGTGAGAAGGAAAATCAGAGCTGCAAAAAGGAAATGAGGAAAAGATTAGTATCGAGCCAACCTTTTTGCAATGATGTCACGAATCTGCCCGCCGCCCGCCCAAATGTGATATACTATAACCATCAAAAAGAAAACAGAGTGAGAAGAAAGGGCGAGCGGCATGATTGTGAACTACAATATCTACAAGGCGGACTATCTATTCGACGGCGAGAGCTGGTATCAGAACGATGCCGACATCTTCACCGGCAAATCGCTCGATGTCGAGCAGTCGTACGCCGACGAGTACGACGACAACGCCATCATCCGCGAGATGAAGAAGTACGGATTCCTGCATCAGAGCCGCGAGTATAAGCTCTCTCGCAATGATGAGGTCATCGAAGTGCAGGACGTTGAGAAAGACTATATGCCGGTCTATGTCCTGAAGGACAGCAAGGAAGACAGCAAGGAAGACAGCGAGGTGGATGCAGAATGAGAAAAGCAGAAAGAGAGAAGAAGATGCATCTTATCGCAGAAGAGCTCATGCGGCAGAACCGAATTCTGTACGTCGCGAAAGACAATGCGACACGGATGCGTGCCGCTCAGCGTGCGTACCTGAATCTCGGCCTGCTCATCGGCTTTGCGGGCGGCGACTACTTCGACCCCGAAATCGCAGAGCTTCGCGCAAAGCAGCAGGAGCTCTTCGGGAGCTGGGCGGTCACAAACCCGACAAGCTCTTTCGGGCTTGTCGACGAAAAAGAGCTCGTAAAAATTGCGGAAGAAAACGAGAAAGAGCTGGCAGGCAAAGAAAACGGATAATGAAAAACAGAACGAAGGATAGGAGCTAGTTTCCTGCCGCATAAGCAACTAGAAAAGACCGGCGCAACACCGGTCTTTTTGTATATATACGTCCCCGATTTGCCCGCCGCCCGCCAAGAAATGAGATAATAGAACTATCGGGAAAGATGAGAAAATTTCTTCTCGCCGTCTAGTTTCCTGCCGAACAGGTAGTTTAGAAAGAACAGGTAGTTTAGAAAATAAACCCATCTGGAAAATCAACGCGAACAATATTTCCTGCCGCACAGGCAGCTTAGAAATTCTCCCCTCTATCTATGTAGAAGGTATAGTCGTTTCCTGCCGCACAGGCAGCTTGAAAAAAGAAAAAAATAAAGGAGAAAGAAGGAGCAAAAATGTTCGAAAATATGGTTTTTCAGGAGACAGAGGACGAGCGCCTTTTGCGCATGATAAAAGGCATCGACCATCTGCTCATCGACCCGCGCCACGCAGCAAGGCTGACAGAAGAATCGCTGACAAGGGCGCTAGAATTGCGAAAGAAACTCGTGTCGAACTATCTCGACGAAATCGAATATGTATTAGATTGCGACAAAGATACAGAAAGCAAATGATACCTGACAGCAAAGCACTGGAAATCACACGGTCTTTAGCTATCGTCGCCGCCCTTTTTCATGACTGGGGGAAAGCGTCGGATGGTTTTCAGAAGAAGTTGCGGACACATTCCCGCAAAAAAGACCCGTTGAGACATGAGTGGGTATCATGCAAGATGCTTGAAGCAGTATGGTGCCTCTCGGGTTGTGGAGAAGATGATGAAACATGGATGGCTGCTATTCTCAACGGAAACATCGATTCACGCAGCATAGAAGCAGGATTGCAGAGAATGCAGGCAGATGACTCGATGAAGAAATTTCCGTACAGCACGCCGACCATTATGCGGATATTGATGTGGCTCATCCTGACGCATCACCGGATGCCGATGACGAAAGACTATGAAAAATACGAAGAAGTCTCTTTGTCTTCCATGGGAGCAGTTCTGAAAAGGATTCATGCAGGCTGGGGATACAGCAACGATGAAGCCGCAGATGCTTGCTTGAAGTTCTCTCTCGGCGTCCTGCTTGACGATGAGGATTGGGCAAGCGCAACGAAAGATGCGCTGTCCGCCTTGCTTAAAGAAAAAGACGCAATCTGCGCAATGAGCCCGCAGGAAATGCGGCTCGTCTTAGTGCTGAGCCGCGAGGCATTGATGCTTGCTGACCACTCGGTTTCTGCCGACAAGAAGTCAGCAGAAGCGAAGCTGTATGCGAACACGGACAGCGGCGGGAATCTCTGCGAGCCGCTTTCGAGCCATCTCGTGCGGACCGCAGAGCAGGCAGAACGAATCCTTGCGGCGATGCCGCAGATTGCGGACGGGATGGTCGCCGTCGAGCACGTCCGTTTCGGGCGTTCACCGGGCCGGTTCAAGTGGCAGGACGACGCCGTAGACAAGATTCGGCAGAATAAAGACATCATGAACTCGTCTGCTTATTTCGTTCTGAACATGGCAAGTACCGGCTGCGGGAAGACAACCGCGAACGCGAAAATCATGCAGGCGTTGTCGGATGACGGGAAATCCATGCGCTACACGCTGGCTCTCGGCCTCCGCTCGCTTACCCTGCAGACCGGCGCGGAGTACCGCGAACGCATGCATCTAAGCAAAGACGACCTTGCCGTCATCATCGGCTCGGCCGCCGTGCAGAAACTCGATGAACAGGAGCGCAAGCAGGACAGGCGAGAGCCGCTGATTCAGGAACCGCTCGACTACAGCAGCATCCTCGATGACGAGAAGATGATGCGGTTTTTGGACATATTCCTGAACGACGGGAAGAATGCGGAGAAGAACAAGGCGTACCTGCTGAAACCTGTCCTCGTCACGACCATCGACCAGATTATCGGCGCGACGGAAACGGTAAAAGGAGGGCGCGGGCTTCTGCCTTTTTTGCGCCTGCTGTCTTCGGATTTCGTCATCGACGAAATCGACGACTTCTCGCCGGAAGACCTGACTGCGATTGCACGCCTCGTCCATCTCGTCGGGATGTTAGGGCGCAATATTATCCTGTCATCCGCAACAATACCGCCTGACCTCGCCATCGGGTTCTATCAGGCTTACGCGGACGGCCTTTCTTGCCGCAATGCTTTCGCTGACAAGCCGAAAGAACTGAAAGTGATGTGGGTTGACGAATTCTCATCGGCAATCTCCGGCGCACCGTTCGCAGAATCCCATGACGCATTCATCCGTGCGCGGACGGCGGAACTTGGTAGGCAGATTATCAAGCGGCAGGCGATGATTATCCCGTGCTGCCCAAGCTGGTCGAGAAAAGGTGCATGGCACGCGTATGTCGACGCGGTGCAGCAGGGAATCCTGAACCTGCACGAAAAGAACCATGTCACCGATAAGGCGACAGGGAAATCTGTCTCGTTCGGGCTCCTGCGGTTCGCCAACATCGACCCATGCGTGAATATGGCGCTCGCTCTTTCTGAGAAAGATTGGCCGGATGGTACGGCGATGTATTTCATGTGCTACCACAGCCGTCAAGTCCTTCTCCTTCGTCATGAGCAGGAACGGTATCTGGATGCAGTGCTGTGCCGGAAAGACCAACAAGGCGAGGTTATCGATTTCCGTGACGAGACCGTGCGCAAGAAGCTGGATACGACGACGGCACAGAATGTCCTCTTCCTCGTCATCGCCACGCCGGTCGAGGAGGTTGGTCGCGACCACGACTTCGACTGGGCCATCATCGAGCCATCCTCTTACCGCTCCATCATCCAGCTCGCGGGGCGCGTGCTCCGCCATAGGCCGCCATCTAAGGATATCGACGTGCCGAACATCGGCATCATGGAGTATAACTGGCGCGGGATGCAGAAATACAACGAAGAGAACTGCGTGTTCAACAGACCGGGGTTTGAGCTGGAAAGCGAAGATGGGCGAGATCAGCTCCGCTCGCACGACATGAAGAAGCTCGTGCCGGAAGAAGAATGGCAGCGCATCGACGCGATACCGCGCATCGTCAAGAACACGCCACTCCATGCCAAGGACTCTCTGATTGATTTAGAGCATAAGCGGCTGGAAGACTGGCGGAGCTTAGAAAGCAAAGGCCCAGAATCGCTAGGCGGATGGCAGAGAGGGTTCTGGTGGATGACGGGGCTTCCGCAGAGATTCCACGGATTCCGCGCGGGGTCGGAGAATATTGAACTATGCTACCGATATTTCTCTGCTGGCGAGTGCCGGATTTGCACAAAGCTGGATGGAGAGAAGTATACTGAGGATAGTGAGTTCGAGTACAATATCCTGCACTACGTGATTCCAGAAAAGGTGTCGGAACATCTTTGGATTGACCGCGACTATACGGCCTGCCTGCATCGGCAGTTGGAATTGCGGGGTATGCCGGATACCGACGAGAACCGGCAGGAGATGTCGAAAGAATTCGGTCAGCTCATGCTGACCGTGCAGGAGAACCGCAGCAGATATTGGTACTCCGACCAGTTCGGACTGTTCCGCGATATACTGAAGAAAGGATGAGGCGGATGGCGAAGGAAAAGAAGAGAGAGTCGATAGCAGAATACATCAGTAAGAGCGCGAAAAGTAAAGGCAAGACTCCGGCAGAATGGATGAAGGGCGCTATCGAAAATGCTTCTAGTTATCTTGCTGCAACGCATGCCGCAAAATTCACGAACCCTGCCATCCCCTATACGATATCTCTCTATGACACAAGCGAGCCGATAGGGGACGGATACCTGTCGACAGCAGATACGGAAAAGATAGAAGACACCGTCATGTCGTCCGGCACGAATATCACGCTGGCGTCCTTCCTGAACCGAAAGTTCCAGCCGGAGGATGATGAAGAACCGGTATCCGTATCCGACCTGCTGAAAGAAGACCATCCCTGCATCAAGGATGCGTTCACATCTCTCGGCATTGATTATGAGAAAACGAAAGCGAATATCCTTGCTGCCATTACACAGAAAGCTCCGGCACCGACGGCAACATCAAGTCATCTGAAACAGGTCTACTTCCCCGTCGGTGACGGGGAATACCACCTGCTGAGCATTTTGCCGTCGATATCTCTGCTGTGCCAAGTGAAAGAGAAGCTGAGGCAAGATGAAAAGAAGAAGAATAAATGCAGGAGCAAAGATTCGCCGGAATTCGGAAAGCCATCTCGTCGGCTCCTGCATCCTGTGAGGCTTTCGTTCGGCGACGGAAAGCCGCAGAACATCAGCGCGAAAGCGATGTCGGAGCACGATTTCTACGCGCTCCCGTCCATCCCGCCGACACTTGACAGGAATCATGTTGATATTCCGAAAGGCGAGTCGTTTTTTTATTCTTTGTCGTTTAAAAATTTTTACAACGATTTCGATGCCTTGCAGCGGCTCATCCTGCAGAAGATGCGGAACGACAGGAGTATACCGAATCTCGATTTCGCTGAATGCAGAGACTCGTATCTGAGCATTATCATCGACAGGATTCTGCTACGTGCGATAGCTCTGAGCGAAAAAGATGCTGGATGGAGCGACAGGACAGAGCTCAATAAGAATAACCGCATCTGGCTAGATAAGAAGTACGCAGATGAACGGGGGATGGATGATGAATGGCTGACTGGAATCACGCATGAATTTGCCCGCTGGTTCGCCACCGGATACAAGAAGACGGCAAAGTTCCATCACCGCAAATCGGTTGCTTTGGGCGATGCGGAGCTGCGATATGTCGCCTTAATTTCGGAAAATCCATTCGCGGGGGTGTAAAATAAGGACTATGAGAAACACATACCTCTTGATTCGGGAAATCCGCGTCCACGATGCGAACGCAATGAGCAGCCCGCTGACAGTCGGCTTCCCTGCCGTAACGTCGTTCCTCGGATTCATGCACGCACTCGAACGGAATATCCGCCACAATCCGGCCATGCAGGATATCACAATGAAAGAGCTCGCGATAGCCTGCCATGAATTCCAGCTGAAGACGTTTCAGAAAAGAAACGGAAAACAGCTTGTCATCAATACGAAGAATCCGCAGCACGACACGGCGAAGCTGGATAAGCCTCCATCCCGAACACCAGAGCCGCGGGCGGATATGATCGTCTCCCTGCTGATAAATCTAGGGAAATCCGTTTCTGACTTAGATGAAGACCGCGAAGAATTCCTGCATACCGTCGAAACGAATCTGTGCCAGATGAAGCTGGCGGGCGGCGATATCCTCGGTTTTGCGCCGTTCGAGTATTCTGACGGCAAGGAAAAGCAAGAAAGCGGGGTACGATGCTCCGGACTGCTTGACCTGACCGGAGATAAAGTATCCACCTGGAAGGGGCTCCGGAGCCTGATGCCGGGATTCGTCCTTGTCGAACGGCGGGACATCCTGCAGGAAAGCAAAGACACGTTAGACGGCTTCCTTGACGCGCTTTCCGTACATTATGCGTACGAAGAAGCCAATGGAGCATGGGCTGCGAGCCGTGCACAAGCCGGATGGATTGTCCCGATTGCTGTCGGCTTCAAGGGGTTGGCACAACTCGGCAAGGTGATGAACCAGCGCGACCCGAACAAGCCGCACCGTTTCGCGGAGCCAATCCTGACGTTAGGTGAATTCAAAATACCATATCATTTTCGGACACTGAAGGGTATCATGTGGCATTATCAATATAAAAATGAGAATTTATATCTCTGCACAAATGCCGTAGACGTAAGAGAAGAAGGAGTCGATTGAAGTGGCAAGGACGAAGAAAGAAAAGGCGATGGAACCAGCGAGCGTGCTCGCGTTCGAGAAGAAGCTCGTGTTTTCCGACGGATTAATGTACGGGACGAATTGGAAAAACAGGAAGGCAGAGGCAACTCCGATTCTCATCCACGAGAAGTCAGTCCGTGGCACAATCTCGAATCGGCAGAAAGACGCGATGATGAATGACCCGATAAAGCTGAACAACGCCCTTGAGAACGCAAATCCGCACACCGTCGATTCCGCATCACTCAGCATGGACAAAGATACGTTGAAAGTAAAAATCACGATGAAGGTTCTGCCACATGCCGAGATTCCGTCTGCATGTAATAATGAAGCGCATAAGCAAGGCATATTTGCAATGGGAAAACGCTACGAGCAGAAATATGGCTACCATGAGCTGGCTGTGCGCTATGCGTTGAACCTTGCCAATGCCCGTTTCCTCTGGCGCAATCGTGTCGGGGCAGAGAAAATCGAGGTTGTTGTTCGTACTGAGAAAAATGAATTCGTATTCAATAGCGATAATTATTCGATATTCGACTTCCCGGAAGAAGATAAGAATGATGCGAAAGTTGTAGCGCTTGCAGATGAAATCGAAGCAGCGTTGTCAGGTAAAAAGCCGTATTTATGGCTTGCCGTGACAGCTTATGCACTGATTGGAAACGGGATGCCAGTCTATCCGAGTGAAGAAATGATTCTCGGAGATAAAGACAAGAACGATAAATCGAAAGTGCTGTACGCTATCGACGGTATCGCAGCCATGCATTCGCAGAAAATCGGCAATGCAATCCGCACGATTGACACATGGTATCCGGAATTCAGCACAGAATCGGGCGTAGGCCCTATCGCTATTGAGCCGTACGGTTCGGTGACGAATCTTGGCAGTGCATTCCGCAAGCCAAAAACGAAGAAAGACTTTTATTCGCTGTTCGACCGGTATTCGTTCGGTGAAGATTTTGACAGCGAAGAAAATGCGCATTATGTCATGGCCGTCCTGATTCGCGGCGGCGTGTTCGGAAAAGGGAAAGAGAAAGGAGAGTGATTGCCGATGTGGTTTTATCAAGAAATCACGCTGCATCCGACAGCAGATGCGCCGGAACCGTTCTTGATGTCGAACGTGTATGCGAAACTACATCTTGCTCTTACTAATAATCGAGATGTAAAAGGAAAAATCCACTGCGGGGTAGCATTCCCTGAGTATTCGCTTGAGCCGAAAACGCTCGGGCGGAAGATTCGCGTGCTGTCGCAGAATGAATATGCATTGAAGTGCTTGAACCTCAATGATGCTCTTGCACTACTTGCAAAGCGTGGATACGTGCACATCATACCAATTCGCGCTGTGCCTATTGAACGCGTGAAGCAGTACGCAATTTATAGCCGCCAGCAGATTGACTCTAGCACGGAACGAAAAGCTAGACGCTATGCGAGACGCCATGCGACGGACGCGGAAGATGTACTCACACATTTTTCTGCGGACAAAAATGATAAATTGCCGTACGTCTGGTTCGACAGTAATTCGACACAGCAGAATTTTGGGCTGCTCATTCAGAAACGAATAGCCAGTGATGAAAAAGATGAAAATGGGATAAAAGAAGTTGGCTCTTTTTCTTCATACGGGCTTAGTAAACAAAAAGCAGTCCCTGAATTCTGAAAATGCCAAAATTTTTCGTACCCGCCGGAAAGCCCGAAAAATCAAAGGAGAAAGAGCGTATCGAAAATTTTGGTAAAATAGACGAAAAGTTGATTCGCATAGAAGTGGCAAGGCAAGAACGACTTTTTCTCACTATTTCCTGCCGCATAGGCAGTTTAGAAAACGTAGCTCTACGTATAAGAAGTACCATGTGATATTTCCTGCCGCATAGGCAGTTTAGAAAATGACCGTCGCGTTCAGCGGTTCGGCGTTCGCATTTCCTGCCGCATAGGCAGTTTAGAAAAGCGACGGGCGGAAATCAGCACGAGTTACGCAATTTCCTGTCGCATAGGCAGTTTAGAAATCTGGGGGCTATTTTTTATGTGCGTTGGAGCAATTTCCTGCCGCACAGGCAGTTTGGAAAATTTTCGCGACAGTAGCGCCCAAATTCTTTCCATTTCCTGCCGCACAGGCAGTTTAGAAAGTATCGGCCATGTGAGCTTTTAAGCCGGAATAATTTCCTGCCGCACAGGCAGTTTAGAAAGCACAGGCAGTTTAGAAAATTCGAACGCCTCGTTCTGAACCAGAAAAATAGTTTCCTGCCGCATAGGCAGTTTAGAAAATCAGCGAGAAAAACCCGCTGAGGCGTAAGATGTTTCCTGCCGCATAGGCAGCTCTAAAAAACAAGAATCAAAAGCTCGTTGCATCTTTGTGTGCTATATTTTGGGAAATCTGATTTCGAAAAAGAAAGGAAAGATTTGATGCAAAAATTCGACGCACAGCAACTGCAAGAAAAGCTCAAAAAGTTTCAAAATGAGTTAAAGCACAAAAAACTGACTCGCAAAGATATTGCAATTCTCGTGACAGCCGCATTAGCTGTTACGACTATCAGTTGTGTCTCTAGTTTCAGCCCAGGCGGCATTGTCTATTCTCATCATGACGACAATAAGCAAAAAGTGTCTATCGGCCAGTTTACGAAGCTGGCAGGCCCGCCACAAACATTCACGATAAATGAGAAAAATCCGCTTAAGCGAAAAATTCAGCAGAAATTGAACATGGCAGACGGCGATACGCAAGACCAGCAGGATGTCCCGACAATCCCAGAAGGCAGCTTCGGCGCGTTCCATGCGCCGTCATTTGGCAACGCATTCGGCTCTGCGTTCGGCGGCGGCTCGTCGTCCGGTAGCAGTTCATCGTTCGGCGCTTCAGTTGCAAACCTTGATGCGTACAATAATTTCAAGAGCCTGACCGACAAGATGCGTTCGGTGCTTAGCGATTCGTTTACGCTGAAGTCGATGTCGAGCGCGCCATCATTTGGCGGACG
>Ga0256406_1007173_pt1 | contig 10753 bp, 14 predicted proteins | sample RumenRJG_03DNA_FD_185986 | JGI IMG/M metagenome (GOLD analysis project Ga0256406, IMG submission 185986) | Bovine rumen microbial communities from Lethbridge, Alberta, Canada - RJG_03 | ecosystem: Host-associated > Mammals > Digestive system > Stomach > Rumen | place: Canada: Alberta | collected...
TCCTGACGATGAATACTTCTTCTTGAAGCTCATCGACATGAGTCGCCATTGACTCGCTGTGCATCATTCATCCCACAGAAAAAATGATTGAGCCAGAAAAATTCCCGCACGTTGTGCGGGATGCAATAAAATTTCTTATGTGGTAAGTATAGCAGAGACAACAGAAACATGTCAAAAAGGATGCGTTCAAAGTTTCTTTTGCTTTAGGAATCTCTTGATGAATTCCAGCTTCATCGCCTTGAGCTGGATGGGATCTGCGACTTCCTTAAGGTCGGCCTTTATCATATCGCCGATCTTTTCACGGACGCGATCCCGCACTTCTGGAGAAAGTGGAGGGTCATTGTATTCATCCTCCTCCACAGAAACTGGAGAGACTGGATGTTCCGCCTGATTGGCGGCAAGCTCTTCTTCGAGCTTCGCCTCTTCCCTGAGAACGGCTTCCTCGAATTCCTGTTGTTTCTTTTCCTTCTTATCCCATTCTGTCTGGCAATATTCCTTTTCCGTCAGTCCCTGCGCCTCAGCTTCGGAATCCATCCGTTCTTTCTCGGATTTGCTCCAAATTTGGGAGGCTTTTTCGAAAATCATGTACAGAAGCGAATTCCCGTCATAACGTAGCGCTTTCACGACGCTCTTGCTTGGTGGCGGATACCCCATCCGCAGATGAATATCCAGGTCATCTTCAAACGTTGACTGCTTGACGAACCACGGCTTTCTGCCCTGTTCCAGTACGAGCATCCGCCCTTGCAGTTTCTGCTCAAGGTCATAGTCCGTCAAATCTTCCCCGTAGGAAAGTTTCCCTTTGATATATGAGACGGTTTTGGCATTTCCTGCTTCAGGAGCGAAGCACCCGACCATCCTGCAAGACTGAAGGATGGAAGCCTCATCTTGGTACACTGTCTGCACTTCTTCGATGCTACGGCAGGTAAGGCAGATTTTATATCCAGCCTTTGAGCTTTCCTGCATAGCTTTCAAAAGATTTGATACCCTTCCCATAGCGGGAAAATCATCCAACAGAAGGAGTGGTTCCTGCCACATCTTCCAGTCCTTGTCTCCAGTCGTCATCTTGTGCAGGAGCGTGCTGAGAAACAAGTTCGCGAGAGCTTCCCCGCCTTTTGAATGATCTGCGAGGAAATATACAGTCGTAACCATGCCATCCATTTGCAAGTAATCATCCATCCAAAAATCCGAAGCTTCCGTGTTTTTTTGGATGATGGGATTTTGATAGACATGGAGAGCCGCTTTTGCCATCTGAATCACATGGTGGCGAAGCAGGTCGCTCATATTCAGCATCGCGGTGGCAGCCTCATAAGCCTTGGGGTGCGTCAGCATATGACGCCACGGCTTTCTATATTCCGGCGGCTCGTCGGCATCTGGGACCTCGTTCATCCAGAGATAATCACCAGGCTCTTCCTGCATGCGATAGGCCATCCGAAGCTCTTCTAGGGAAGATATCTGCACGCCAAGCTCTTCGGAAAACCAGCTGAAGTCTTTGATGTATTCGCCATAAGCGGCTTCCAGCGGACAATAGAACTTCCAAGGCTCATCCTTGAAGGTCTCGGGCGAAAGATAGTCGCCACCGAAGAAATCATCCAGAGAGATGTGCGCATAATCCCTCATTTCTTCAAGAACCGGTGTGATGTCCGGCATGGAAAGGATATCCAAAAGCATTTTCGGAGTTGGTACGGGAGCTTTCTTTCTGTCATCACCGTACACGCCTCGATAGTGTTCATCTTTCCAAGCCTTGTAAAGCAGATGCAGCACCAAGCCTTCCATGAATTCCAGAGCGCAATCCTGCCAGAAGGGATCTCCGCCAACGCTGCCTTCTGGAAAGTCCATCATGAAGCGAAGGAGGGATTCTGTATCTTCCCATTCATATTTTGTACCCAAGCGGATTTCCAGAAAGGGATTCCAGCGAGAAGCCGAACCATCCGTGCAGAGTGGCTGGATTTTGATCGGAACCCATTCTGTTGAAAAAAGGATTTCCGCTTCATCCCCCATATTCTGCTCGAAGGCTTTCTGGGTGCTAGCGGTCTTGCTCCATAAATCTCCCGTGTCATCGTAAACGAACATTGGACGTTCTGCGACAACGATGGTCGGAGCCAGAACATTCACGGTTTCCTGTGGGGAGCCAATCAAAAGACATGGCTCAGCCTCTTGATATACGACGCGGCGAGGAGGAAGCCGTCTTTCTCCGAAGACGATTCCCTTCTGTGTTCCATGAACCTTTTGATTATGGTATCGTAGCTCGTTACCAAATATTTTTCTGCCCTTCTTTTTGAGCAGCTTGCAAATGAGTTGCACTTTCTCCTTATTGCTCAAGTCTTCCGACATCATCCATCGCTTCCTTTCTTGCATCGTACAACTTTGCTGTTGATGGCAGCCATTGTATATCTGTATTTTTCGCGAACCTATCATCGATGCCCGTTCTGGGCAAACGAAGAAGAAAGAAAAAAGCTAACCGAGCATTGTACTCGATTAGCTCCGATTTAACGAGAATGAGTATGAATGAAGTGATGGCATCAGAAGGTATAAGCCAGACCAACCCACGGTCCATCCAGGACGAAGCTTCCACGATCATTTCCGTGGTGGACGTTGATGTCGATGCGGCGGTAGCCAGCATTCAGCGAGAAGGCCGGAACCGGCGAGTATTTCAGACCTGTTTCCAGATCATAGATATGGCCATAGCTTGCAAGCGGAAGGCCAGAAATGTTTGCGTAAGCAGAAACACCACCGCCGAGGCTAGCCTCAGCACCTACGCCGACCATCGGGATAGGAATGGTGTAGGATTCAGATGCGGACGCGCTTTGAGTCATGGTAGTGTTGCCAGAAGTGACAGAAGCGGTGCCATTGGCGCTCATCTTCCAGTTGATGACGGAGAGGCCGTAGTTCCATGTGGTCTTGACAGACGGAACTGATACGAGAGGATTCGTGACCTTGAGATTGATGTAATTAAGCTTGCTATCGGCATGAATTTTGCTTCCACCCACAAACTTCTTGTTATCAACGGTGAAGTTTCCGCTGAGGTTTGTGGAGCCGTCACTCTTTGAATGAATCAAGTCAACACTGAGATTATGGTAACGAAGGACGAGCTCAGGAGCATTGTCAGCACTGAAGTCCAAATCGTCTTTCAGACTGACATCGCCGCCGTTGTAATCGATGGAATCCGAATGTGCTTTGACATCGAAGTTCGGGGAGAAGAGACGGGGCTCAACCGTAACGTCATGCAGGATGACATTGCTTGCGGTTCCTACCGCAGCAGAGGCTACAGCAGTTACGGGAGAAGCCATCGTCACGGACGGGATGAGGCAGGAAGCACCTGCGATAGCGGTGCAGACGGCCAAGGAAAGTTTGTTGGTTTTCACCATAATGGACACCTCGCTGAGTTTTCGAGAAATAATGGGTGGCAGACAAATGACGGCATATGTAGATGTCGCTCTGCCTTTGTCAGATGGGGTTGCCTTTTCATAGGTTGCTTCACCTGATTGATTGCATTTTAACAAAAATGAGGCGTTCAAAACTCTTATATTGTTGGAAAATGCAGCAAGAGGAAAATCCTTGTTTGCACGCGGGAGGATGCTTGATTCTATGGCAAAAAATTATTTGCTTGCGGTTCGCGCAAGCAAATGAAATCAATCTTTGTGATGTTCTAGGAACTCTTCAATTTCGCCAAGTTTTAGGAAGTGATTGGGTTTCGGCTCCAGAAGATCGTAGCTCTGCCCTCGCCGCTTTAAGAACATATATGAGGCGATATCTTTATCGACAGAGGCCATGACAGCCTGCGCAAAATCCTTCTGTTCTGGGATATCCTTGACGCGCTCGTAGGCGTGCTCAATCAAATCGGTTTTGACCTTCAAGAACTTCTGCACCGTATCGAAAGTGGAAAGTAGACGCTTGCGGTAAACGTCGGGAACCTTTGCAAGGAGATCGTCGAAGGTTCCATGCGCGATTCTCTCGATGATGATGTTCTGCGAGGTCAGTTTCCCTAAGATGCCATGTACATTGACATAATCGTTGCACTTCAACTTGTACATGTGCGTGCCATCATCGCAATGAAGATATAGAACCCATCCTTCCTTTTCGTAGGAATGGAAAGAGCCCCTTTCTGCTAGGCATCTTTCAAGGTCAGAGCCCTCGAATCCTGTGATAGGGATGCCATACTCTTTCGCAAGAGCAGACATCTCATGATAGGATGACGGATGCCCCGTATAAACGGGGATTGTGGAAGCCGAAAACGACATCGGTAGCGAAAGGGTCGCTCTCTGCTTTTCTGCGCGTGAGACCGAAAAGCTCATCGATGAAGCGATCAAGTTGCTGAGATTTTGCTTGATTCTGCTTCTGACGAAGCTGGGTTATCCTCAAGCAATGAAGAAGATGACATCTCGAATTGCTCATGTTCCATACTCCCCTCGTACCAGTGATAACTCCATCCGAATCGGGACAGCTATGATTTCCCATGAGATTATGGGACGAACATGCTTGGCATTGCGTACAAAACAGTATCCATTCTTTGATTTCCAAATAGAATTTGGATGCAGATGGTGACGATGAACGTCATCTCATCGCTCATCCCGTTTCTATTTCCCGTTGTGAGCGAGATGTAGAATTACGTGATAGCTCAGTGAACTGTCAATTTCAGCTTTTATTTCCCGCGCAGGCGTGAGACAAAAAAGGAAATATCGGTGTCATGGGTGGCATCGGTGCATTTTTATTTCCCGAAAAATCGGGATGTTGTTCATCATGCGATGATGAGCATCGAAACGGAGATACCTGTTTCGTCTTTGATTTCCCACTTGAAGTGAGATGGAATCATGGAATTTTCCAGAAATACCTAACCTGCTTTTGATTTCCCACACGTATGTGGGATACGACGAGTAGTGTGCGCCTGCCGAATTCAACAGTGATACTTTTCATTTCTCACGCCTGCATGGGATGTGACATGGAGACACAGAGCAGCCGCAAAGCCCCGCTTTCATTTCCCATCTGTACTTGGGATACGGAACAGGATGAAGCATAACGACGAAGGTTATCTCATTTCATTTCTCACGCGTACGTGAGATGCGACGGGTGGACGAGCACAGATTTATGATTGAGCTCCTTTCATTTCCCACGTATACGTGAGATGCGACTTCTAGGGCGATTATGATCAGCTGCCACCTGTTCTTTGATTTCCCACGCATACGTAGGATGCGACTCTATGATGGCTTATGTGCTTCTTACGCTTCGACTTTGATTTCCCACGTATACGTAAGATGCAACCAAAAACAAGGGATGCAACTGTACATATCACCATTTGATTTCCCACGCATACGTGGGATGCGATAGCCCATTCAAAAAGCCTAGAATTTACGCGGCTTCAAAAGGATTTTTCCGCTAATCCCATTTTTGATGGCTCATGGAGCTTGATTTTACGTCGCCAAAAGCGATGTTTGCCTGTCATTCTTACAGGAAGTCAGACTCTTTGAGGAGGAGTTTTGGTATCCGACAACACTTTTTGTTGAAGCCTTCGCAAGAACTCGCGTTCCTGTGCACTGTAGCATTCCTCATGTCCTTGGATTGAGAAGCCTTCGGGATTTCGAAGAACTTCTTGGAGAACAGCGCAGAATTTATGCTGATGGGCATCCCCGTCATCGGCAATACCATCCTCGTAATCGAAGACGAGACCGTAGCCGCAGTATTCGGAAGCGACGTATTCAAGAGACCCAATCTCGATGCGGTCGCCGAGGTCGACGTACCAGAGATCAGAATTCGGGATGGATGCAGGAAGCCCATTTTGGACATTCCATCGGAGCTGTTCGTCGATGTGCTCCAAGTAGTGATACCATGCAGCTGAGAACAGGGACAGAAGATAGTCATCCGAGATGTCTTCTCCTAGCTCGTAGCCATCAGAGGTTGCAAGGCTACGGAGGACGCGGCAGATATAATCTCTCTGAGGTTGGAGATAAAAGTTACGGATGGACTGCATGGACTCTTCGTAGAGGAAGTCGGAAACGTTTTTCCCTTGCCATTTGCCAGCTTGGATGAGGAAGAAGGACTTCTCTCCTTCTCCGCGTAGGCGGCAGAGTTCCTGCATGGCCTGCTGGCGATTCCAGAGAAGATTTTCAGATAGGCTTCCGTCTTCCTGGAGGCGGCAGTCACCGCTTGTGACGGCAAGAACGGCTTCTTGCGCGAGATCGTCAAGCTCCAAGATATCTGTGAGATGAAGAGTCTGAGTTTTAGGAATAGACATAGATGCACCTTCTTTCCTTTTCAGTTTTACCGTCCGCGCCGATGCGTTTGCTCCAACAGCTGGATGGCTTGCTGGGCGGATTCCTTGGTGAAGCCCTTCTTCCCGTTCGTGAAGATGATGGGAAGCTCTTTGCGGTCATCCGATGTAAAGAGGCGGGCATCATCATCGAAGATGATCGCATCTCCCTGTTGCGGATGCTGCTTGATGTAGTGGCGGATTTCTTTGCCGCGTAGCGCGATGCCGCCAGAAGCTTGCGGGGTGACGTCTTTCACGGGGAGAAGGCTACACAGTTCTTTGAGATGTACAGGCTGATGACCTTCCGTCCACCCGCTCCGCCAGGAAGAGGACAAGATGACGGAGACATCGTCATACCGTCCTTCCAAGTCGCGAAGCATATCTTGGAAGGCTTTGACGCACTTGCGGTTCAAGGTGAATGGACGTTGCCAATCGTCTTCTCGGTTGAGGACGCCATCCACGTCCAGGAAGATGCGGAGATGGTTGCCGAGGTGGCGATTCTTTTGCAGGAAATGAAACATATCGAACTCCTTCAGCATGCGGAGATGGTTCGTTCGTTTTGCAGGAGAGCATGGATAGAATCTACAAGCATGCTGCGGATTTCCGCATGCGTCATGCAATCGGCCTTTCCTTCAATCTCAAGTTTCTCAACCCAGTCGCTATCCTTATAAATCTCGATTCTCCCGTGCTCGTGACGTTCATCATCGAGAAAAAGTTCGAGATGGACATCAAACGCACCGTGCTCCAGAATAGCAAGGGTGCATTCGCCGAATCTTGCCAGCTCGGCATCGTTGCGCCCGTAAAACGAGAAATGCTGGTTGTCTGTTTTGGCCATGACAAACTCCTTATGCAAGAAAGAACATCATCATCTTTGCCTTTTCGATGAAAGAACGCTTGTAGAGGCCGAGGAGCTCGGCGCGTTTTTTGAAGGACTTTTCGTGGGCTTTGGAAAGGAAGACCTTGGACGGAATGCGGTCGATATGGAAGTGGCAATGCTTGACGGCGTATTTGGCGGCGTCTTTTTTACTCTTTCCAACCATCATGAGGGATTCTCCCCCATCCACACGGCTCATGTCCTGCTGGGCAAAAGCATTGTTGTTGTCGTAGATGGGATGAAGCCCTGTAATCTCGCCCGTCTTGTTGTCCATATAAAAGCCCCAGTTCCCTGTATGACGATCATTATTGGAAATGAGATAATCCACGATGACCGTCTTGTAGAAGTTCTCAGGGTCTTTCTCGCGGACGAAGCGGTCGAAATCCTGTCCTGTGCGGTTGCACCATTTCATGACTTCAAAGGCAGAAACCATGCTGACGTCTTCGTTGCAGAGGTTGAGGCACTTGGAGCAACGCTTTCCGTTCCGAACCTCGAAATCATAATGGACGTGAGGTGCGTTCGTATAGTCGAGAATGCGGCTGACTTCAGCTTCAACTTCTGATTCCCTGCCGTGGTCGGTGCTTGCCTTGTAAAGATAGAGCTGATGGTTCTCGCGAAACCAAGCCTTGGCATAAGCCCCCTGCCCTGTAAGTTCTGGCGTACGGACTTCACCTGTGATGGTGACAGGAGCATCGCCGTAAAGGGAAATCTGCGCGAGCACTTCATGAAGAGGATTGTCTCGCAGGTTATTGTCAGCCCAGTGCTCCTTTTCGGGATGATTCGTAATCCAATAGTCATCGGAAGCAGAAAGTCCTTTGCAAAGGATCATCATCTTAGAGACGTTGCTATCCGTATCGGACTGTGGAATCTTGAGGGCATTGAGTATCTGCTTCGCATTCCTGCGCTCGATGCTCAAGGTGCGGTTATGGAAGAAATCCATCAGTGCCTGATAATTATGGATGAACGCTTTCCGCGATGCGTCCTGACTGCTTGGAATGATGTTGTCGCGCAGGAGCAAGGGGAGCTTTTCATTCTGGAGGACTTGGAAATCGCCATTCGACAAGTCGAACGTAAGGACAGGTTCGTCTTACAACTTCAAGGTGGTCATGCCGAGCTCATCTCCCATGAGGTTTTGACCCCATTCTATGGGAGAATGTGCTGTTTCGTTTTTGTCTTTTCGCAAGGATGTGGAATCAGTCATCTGCCTCGTCCTTTTCTGGACGATAGGAAGGCGGCTTCTTCACATGCGAAAGAGTGCTTCCCTTCTGGTACGTCCAGATGTCGTCGTCATCCTCATCGTCATAACTGCAAGCCAGCTGGAAGGTGGCTGTTGGGAATGCCTTGGAAAGAGCAAGGATGACAAGATCAGGAGGATTCCACGGCGTTGTGAAGACGATGGAAATCTGGCCATCGGAAAGATGCTGGAAGCCGTTGTTGCACTTGCAATCGCGTGCATTCCACTTGGTATGCCAGTGCAGGCAGCGCCAGTCATGGAAACCAGCAACGTGATATTTCGTGAAATTCTCGTAGATACGCTTTCCCTCCTGGAAATGCTGCTTTCCAAATTGGAAATCCAGGCTGGATTCGTATTCGGAAATGGTAAAAAGATGTTGTCCATGAAACAGTTTGAGATTCTTGGGGCGGAGATAGACGTTTTCACCAGCTTCGTCAGGATATTTCAGGCCAGCCTTCAGGCAGTAGTACCGCAATCTGTCGGCCATGAGGTTGTCAAACGTGACGTCCTTCAGTCCTTTGGGTAATGGAAGGATGCGTTCGAAGTCGAACTTCTGAACCTTGGCTCCGTTTTCATCTTCTACGGTCGATAGACAATCCTTCTGGATGCGCTCCAGCGTCTGATGATCCCCACGAATGGAAAGGTCGTTGTAGCACCAATTTGGCATGAAACCTCCTTATCAACCTACGAAATATGGACTGTCCAGCTCTGCTTCGATGATGCGAACAAAATCTTCGAAACCGCTGACCCATTCATGGCTCTGGGTTCATGCTCTTGCACAATCTAGGCGATAAACGCGATGATTTTACTAGTTTCCTGCGGTGAATATCCTGCATTCAGCAGTCGATCTACAATATCTGAAACATAGATGCGCTTCTCTTTCTCAACTCCGCGTTTTTTCGTGTAACGGGAACGCTCATCAAAGGTATAGTCATCAAAATCAAACTCGAAGTCGTCGAGCTTGTTTTTGAGCTGGTCAACGACTTCTTCAGCGTCATCCTGTTTGAAATACATCGTTCCGAACAAGACGCAGTCGCTGGCGATGATGATTTCGTCCGGCTTAACACCGTGCGTTACTAACGTTTTTTTGACAGCATCGGCATTTTCTCTTTCGCAGTAGAGCCAGCCATCACAATGAACTTTGCTCATGCAGACACCTCCTCGCATATCAGCGCTTCGAAGATCTTTTGTGCCTCGTCTTATGAATACCCCGCCTTTGCGAGATTTCGGATGACATCCAAATGGTAGATGCGGTTCTGAACCTCGAAGCCATCCCGTTTTGTGAGACGATAACAGTATGTGCCTTTGTCTGCTTCGAAATCGAAGCTGTAGTTAGTGAGAAAATCTTTGGCTTCGTCCAGAAACGTGTATGCCGTTTCCAGCGGAAAATCTTTGTGGGAGAAATCGAGCTCTGTACTACAGAAGTAGATTTCATCATACTTCTTGACGCCGTAAGACTCAATGATTGCTCTTACTGCGTCCATTCCTCCGTCTTTAATGCTAAGACTGCCATCGCATTTTACTTCTTTCTCCATTTGGAATGCTCCTTTTAAACAAATCATATATTGGAAGGCTACAGCTGTCAATGAATCGTGCCTTCTTGAAGGGAATCACCTAGAAGAAAATGATTGCGGTTCTTCAAGGTGAGTACGAGCACCCACATGAGCCCTGCCAGCGTTCCGAGAACGAAGCCGATGATGCCATATTTCAGGCAGAGTTCCGTGATGGAAACGGGAACGGATTCGGGATAAACGATGACGGGGTCATTGAGCTTGAACGTCACAGGAGCTTCAAGGTTCTTGAGCATCGTCTCGTTATAGAAAACATAGGCTTTCATGACATCGAGAGCGTGCGATTTTGCATATGCAGGGTCTTTCCACTCGTTCTCGCCGACGTAGAAGCGCAGAGCGATGACGTCAGGAGATACCGTATCAACAGCAAAGTGCTTCTTCGCCCACTTGGCCTTGTTTTCATCAAGCATCTGTTTCCAGCCAGGCTGAAACTTCTCGTAGTCAATGTATCCTTCCGTCTGGCGGAGGAACGCAATGAGAGTGCCATAGGAAGTGAAGAGGTTCTGGTAGGAGGTATTCTGTGGCGGCTGTCCATCGTATTTGAGGTGGACTTGCTGTTCGACGTAAAGGGATGTGCTCTTTGTGACGGAATCCGTCAGGAAGACGCGCTCTGTGATAAGTGCCGAAGAAGCGAGTACGGCAAGGATGAGCACGATTTTCCAGCGATGACGAAGTTCGGAGAGAAAGGATTGAAGCATGAGAATACCCTCCCTATATAATACTTCGTTTTACTCGCTCATACTCCGTTTTTCGCAGTTTTTCAAAAGAACAAACTCGCCTCATGCAAGGATTCTTCGGCATCTTGTGCCGGAAACCGCAGGCCGAAGCGCTTT
>Ga0256406_1007177_pt1 | contig 10749 bp, 9 predicted proteins | sample RumenRJG_03DNA_FD_185986 | JGI IMG/M metagenome (GOLD analysis project Ga0256406, IMG submission 185986) | Bovine rumen microbial communities from Lethbridge, Alberta, Canada - RJG_03 | ecosystem: Host-associated > Mammals > Digestive system > Stomach > Rumen | place: Canada: Alberta | collected...
GAGAGGTCGTGTGCATCTCGAAGAGATGCATATAACCCCTGGCGAACGTAGTGAGCCTGGGGACAGCGTCCACATCACACTCCTGCGACGGCCTCGGAGAGGTCGGGAGCATCTCGGCAGAGATGCGAGTAATCCCAGCTTGGCACAGCGTTCTGGGGATGCGTTCTCTCCATAGCCCTTGTGTCCTCAGAGCGTCCAAGATATAGTACTCCCGGTAGCGCGAAGCGTGTCAGGGTGCAAGTAGTATTTCTCAACCTCTACCTGGCTGGAAGTTAGCATGCTCTCGTGCATCTTCGAAGCACGAGAGCGAGAGGGTGGAGGAGGTTGCATGCCCCCAGGCTCGCTTCGCTCGGCTGGGGTTACGTGCATCTCTGTCGAGATGCTCTCGACCTCTTCCGTCGCTGTCTGCCTTATATGTCTTTATTCAACTTCTTCGAGTTATAGTTATAATGCCTTTGCTACGCTAAAAAAAACGTTGCAAAGGGTTGACTCTGCAAGGAATATTTACTTCCGAAACTTGAGTTATGAGTCCACTTGAAAAAGTTCGAAAGCACGATTTATGACTTCGTAACTGATTGATAACCAGAGACCGACTTTTGCGAAAATGATTTTATCAAGTGGACTTAGTTATTTTACTTCCGGAACTTAAGTAGCAATTTGAAGATAACGAAGTCAGGACATATAGGGAACAAGCAGATGCGTCTTGTATCCGACCGCGTGCACTTGCAGTTGTAAATTTCTAAAGAAAAGAAAGCAAAACTTAAAAAAGCATTATACTTATGCGCTAAACTATAATATTCAGAATTTCGACAAAATTAAACCTTAACTTTGTACACTGAAAAGCTTCGTGCGGGGCTGACGGCCTGCGGGAAAAGCGAAATTGTTTTCAGCATCAGGCTGCTTGGTTGCTCCGACGGTCAGTTGGCTCATGCAGCATTTTTAGCTTAGAAATATTGCGCCAGTAAGGACAAGATAATAAAGAATAGAAACAGATATGAACATCTTTTATGCGTTGCTCTCCAATCTCAACTACACGGTTATCTTCATTCTGATGACGATAGAGAGCACTGTTATTCCCTTTCCCTCCGAGGTTATTGTACCCCCTGCCGCCTACCATGCAGCCGGAGGCAATTTGAACATTTTGCTTGTAGTGCTTTTCGCTACCCTCGGTGCTGATTTGGGAGCCATCATCAACTATGCGGCTGGCTATTTTCTCGGTCGGCCTGTCATCTATAAGTTTGCAAACAGTCGGCTTGGCAAACTATGTATGCTCAGTCAGGAAAAGGTGGAGAAAAGCGAGCGTTACTTCAATGAGCACGGTAGGGTAGCAACCATCACGGGGCGTCTGATTCCTGGTATCCGTCAGCTCGTCTCGGTTCCCGCAGGACTGGCTAAGATGAACTTCTGGAAGTTCCTGCTCTATACTACCATCGGCGCGGGAGCATGGAACTGCATCTTGGCAGCCTTGGGATGGTACCTTTATTCTGTTGTTCCCGAGGAACAGCTGCAGGCAAGCATCGATGCTTATAGCGGTCATATCAAAGTGGTGATATTCGCGTCGCTGGGCCTTGTGGTCGTTTATTTCATGGCCCGCAAATTGTTGCGTAAACGCGTGGCTGCATAAAAAGCTCAAGCCCTGTCCGGAGAAAAAATCCCCCGCGGCAGGGCTTTATTTCAAAAAAAAATCCATTACCTTTGCACCACCATTCATAGAAGGAGACGCCGGCCTATTGCTGCAGCCCTCATTTTAAGGACGAACAAATGAACTGGATTGTTTTGATTGCGGCCGGTCTTTGCGAATGCTTTTTCACTTTCTGTTTGGGAAAGACAAAAAGCGTCACCGGCAATGCTCTCTTCCTGTGGTGGGGAGGTTTCGTGTTTTTCATCATCGCGAGCATGTTGTTGCTCATGAGAGCTACTCGCTCGCTGCCTCTGAGCATCGCTTATCCTGTGTGGACAGGCATTGGAGCTGTGGGTACACTACTGCTCAGCGCGCTGGCCCTGCGGGAGTCGGTCACTGGAGGACAGCTTTTCTTCACTGCACTTATCATCGTGTCGGTGATTGGACTCAAGATGGCTTCAAATTGAGGCTGTCGGGTGCGGACGGCTTTAAGAGCCACTCTCGTTTTTGTCCCCCTCGGGCTGCATGCAGGGAAGTTCGCTGCACAAGACAAAAGGTTAGGAATCAGTGGGGCTTGATGTAATATTCGTTAAAAACAATGTCAATACCGTTAGTCTCAGATATTTTGCCTAATTTTGCATAGATAACGAGAGAAGTCACATGAACGTGGAAACAGAGAAAAAACTGCACAAGAACCCCTTTTTAGAACCCTACGGCACACTGCACGACGTGGTGCCCTTCGACCGCATAAGCCCTTCGGACTATGAGGAAGCCTTCATGGAAGGAATCCGCCGCGACGATGAGGCTATCGAGAAACTCGTCAGCGACCCTGCTGAGCCTACTTTCAACAACACTTTGGCGCGGGTGGACGTCAGCAAAGGCGAACACTACTACGACCTGCTCGACAGAGTCTCCAATGTGTTCTCGTGTATGCTCAGCGCCAACACCACCGATGAGCTTGATGCTCTGGCTCAGAAGATGAGTCCGGTGCTGACCAAACATGCCAATGATGTCAGTCTCAATCCGAAGCTCTTTGCACGTATCAAAGCCGTCCACGACCATCCCGACCGCGAGCTTACTGCCGAGGAGCGCATGCTGCTCGAAACCAGCTACGACGGGTTTGTGCGCAGTGGTGCCCTGCTCGACGAAGAAGGTAAGCAGCGCCTGCGTGCTCTCACCGAGGAAGCGTCGATGCTCGCCTTGCAGTTCTCTCAGAACCTTCTGAAGGCTACCAAGGCTTTCAGTCTCGATATCACGGACGAGGCCCAGCTTGACGGTCTGCCCGAGACAGCCAGGGAAACAGCGAGAGAGACGGCCCGTGAACAGGGCATGGAGGGATGGACCTTCACGCTCGACCAACCCAGCTACGGACCTTTCATGACCTACTCCACCCAGCGCGAACTGCGACGGAAGATGTACATGGCACGCAATACACTCTGTACGTCGGGGCCGGAGAGCAATCTTGACATCTGTGCCAGACTTGTCAACCTGCGTCGGGAGATAGCCCAGCTGCTGGGATTCGATACTTATGCCGACTACGTGCTCAAACATCGCATGGCCAGCAATGTGGTTAATGTCTATAAATTGCTCGATGACCTCATTGCGGCCTATAAGCCGACAGCCGTAAAGGAACTTGACGAAGTGCAGGATATTGCACGGCGGATGGAAGGCGTCGACTTTGAACTTGAGCCTTGGGATTTCAGTTTCTACAGCCATAAACTGCAGATGGAACGCTATAATCTCGATGCCGAGATGCTGCGTCCTTACTTCAAGATAGAGAATGTCATCCGAGGCATCTTCGGTCTGGCCAACAAGCTCTACGGCATCACTTTCAAGGAGAACGAGACTATTCCGGTCTATCATCCCGACGTGAAAGCCTATGAGGTGTTCGATGCCGACGGTAGTTTCCTTGCCGTGCTCTACGCTGATTTCTACCCTCGGAAAGGTAAGCAGAACGGAGCTTGGATGACGGAATTCAAGGGTCAGTGGATTGACTACAAAGGAAGGAACAGCAGGCCCCATGTGAGCCTCGTCATGAATCTCACGAAGCCCACACCCGAGAAACCAGCCTTGCTCACGTTGGGCGAGGTGGAGACTTTCCTGCATGAGTTCGGTCATTCCCTGCACGGAATGTTTGCCAATACGCGTTTTGAGAGTCTTTCCGGAACCAATGTGTGGTGGGATTTCGTGGAACTTCCCTCGCAGTTCATGGAGAACTACGCTGTGGAGCGTGACTTCCTCCGCACCTTTGCCTTTCACTACAAGAGTGGAGAGCCCATACCCGATGAGCTCATCGACCGCATCGTAAAGAGCCGCAACTTCCTCGTGGCTTATTCCTGTCTACGGCAGGTGAGCTTTGGTTTGCTGGATATGGCTTACTACACTTTGAAGGAGCCTTTCAAGGAAGACATACGCCGGTTTGAGAAGCAGGCCTGGAGTCCGGCCATCATCATGAAGCAGCTGCCCGATACATGCATGACAACACAGTTCAGTCATATCATGGCCGGTGGCTATGCAGCGGGGTACTACAGCTATAAATGGGCCGAAGTGCTTGATGCCGATGCGTTCAGCGTGTTCAAGAAGAATGGTATCTTCGACCGTGCCACGGCTCAAAGTTTCCGTGAGAATGTTCTCTCAAAAGGTGGTACCGAGCACCCTATGACGCTCTACAAGCGTTTCCGTGGACAGGAGCCCACGATAGACGCCTTGTTGCGTCGCAACGGAATAAAGAAGTGAACTGTCAGTTTATGGTCACCTGGCAGGGATTGAAAATACATATATAATAATAGGTATGGAGGAAAATGCCACAGTAAATCAATTGGCCGTTAGCAATGAGGGCAGAACCGAAGGGGAGGACATGAAGTCGCATCTTCTTCGCAAGCAGTATGCTCTCGACTATCGCTATCTGCGTATGGCTCGCATCTGGGCAGAGAACAGCTATTGCAGACGGCGGAAGGTGGGAGCTCTCGTGGTGAAGGACAAGATGATAATCAGTGACGGTTACAACGGTACGCCCAGCGGATTCGAGAATATTTGCGAGGACGACGAGGGAGTCACCAAGCCCTACGTGCTCCATGCTGAGGCCAACGCCATCACCAAGCTTGCACGCAGCTCGAACAACAGCGATGGTTCCACGCTCTATGTCACGGCCTCGCCATGCATAGAGTGCGCCAAGCTCATTATACAGGCCGGAATCAAGAGGGTGGTCTATGGCGAGAACTACAGGCTTCACGACGGTCTCGATCTGCTCCGCAGGGCCCGTATAGAATGTGTCTACATGAATCTCGACGAAGAGGAAAAGAAACAACAGCATAATGATTAATAAGAAAAACAACAGATACATGCCGCTCCTGCTGGCCATAAGTATGGTCGTGGGAGTGCTCATTGGCTCATTTATAGCCAATCATTTCAGCGGAAACCGCTTGAGCATTGTCAACTCAGGAAGCAACCGTCTGAGCAATCTGCTCCATATCATTGAGGACCAGTATGTCGACAAAGTGAACATTGATTCACTTGTTGATAAGGCCATTCCGCAGATTCTCGCTGAGCTCGACCCCCATTCAGTCTATATCAGTGCCAAGGATGTGCAGTCGGCCAATGACGACCTGAAAGGGTCGTTCTCGGGAGTTGGTATCGAGTTCACTATCAGACAGGACACCATCCACGTGCAGAATGTCATCAAGAACGGACCTGCTGAGCGGGCCGGTGTGTTGGCAGGTGACAAGATTGTCAGTGTTGACGGAAAACCGTTTGTCGGTAAGGTTGTGACCAATCAGGAAGCACAGCATCGGCTCAAGGGGCCTAAAGGCACGCGCGTCACGATAGGTGTGAAGCGCTATGGCGTGAGTGCAGTGAAGTACTTCACCATTACCCGTGCCGACATACCCGTGAAGAGCATTTCGGCTACCTATATGCTTGACTCAACGACTGGATACATAAGGATAAAGAATTTTGGCGAGACTACTTATCCCGAGATGCTTGGCGCTTTGGCCCAATTGTCGCAGAAGGGCTTCTCCCAACTCGTCATCGACCTTCGTGACAATCCTGGCGGCATCATGCAGAGTGCTATCCAGATAGCCAATGAGTTCCTTCCAAAGAACAAGCTCATTGTCTACACCCAAGGCCGCAAATCGCCCCGCCAGGAGTTCCCGTCCGATGGTCATGGCAGCTATCAGCAAATTCCTCTCGTCGTACTCATCAACGAAGGCTCGGCTTCTGCAGCCGAAATCTTCGCAGGGGCCATGCAGGACAACGACCGCGCAACCATCATCGGCCGGCGCTCCTTCGGCAAAGGCCTTGTCCAACAGCAGATTGCCTTCCCCGATGGTAGCATGATTCGTCTAACTATAGCACGCTACTACACACCCTCCGGACGTTGCATCCAGAAGCCTTATGTCAGTGGTGAGGACCTGAACTACGAGCAGGACCTGCTTTCTCGTTATCAGCATGGGGAGTTCTTCTCACGCGACAGCATCAAGCACACAGGACCGGCCTATCATACTGGTATCGGGCGCGTCGTCTATGGAGGCGGCGGCATCACTCCCGACATCTTTGTGCCTGAGGATACCAGCGGTGTCACCTCTTATTATAAGGAGGCTGCCATGAGTGGACTCATTCTGCAATTTGCTTTCGACTATACTGACAATAACCGGCAAAAGCTGAAGAACTTCACAACAATGGAGTCCTTGGCAGCTTATCTCGGTAAGCAGAACATGGTGGAGAAGTTTGCTGCCTATGCCGACAAGAAGGGATTGCAGCGCCGCAACCTGCTCATCAGAAAGAGTCACAGACTCTTAGAAACTTACATCAACAGTCGTATTATCTACAATATGCTTGACGAGCAGGCTTGGGATGAATACATCAATGTCGGCGATCCTGTCATCAATGCCGCCATGAAAGTGTTTGAGCGTGGCGAGGCCTTCCCCAAACTGCACGCAGATGTGACTGGGAAGAAGAAGGGCGTGAAGACGTCCTTCCTCCTGAGTCCCTTCTTACAGCATCCTACCATTCACCGTGCTACTCCTTTATATTATGCAACCATTTCTTTCGGAGAAAGCCTCATTGCGGAAAGCGATAAGAACAGCCAAAAGACAGTTCGGGGCTGAGGAATTGCGCCGTCGCTCGCAGCCTCTTACTCAGAAGCTGCTTGGCAACAGGCATGTCAAAATGGCACATACCGTGTTTATCTACGCTTCGTTGCCTGACGAAGTTGACACGGCTCCCGCTATTTCGTCCTTCTTAGATGAGGGTAAACGGGTGTTGCTGCCGGCTGTTATTGGCGACGGAGTAATGGAATTGCGCGAGGTTTGTCCTGGTAAAGTTCTGCAAAAGGGGGCACTTGGTATCAGTGAGCCTGTGGGTGAGCCATTTACGGATTTTGATGCCATCGATGTGGCAGTGGTGCCAGGCTTGAGTTTCGATGCCAGAGGGGCGAGACTGGGGCGCGGTAAAGGTTACTACGACCGTATGCTTCCCAATCTTCGGAATGCGTGGAAGATAGGCCTCTGCTTCGATTTCCAAATGGTTCCCCTTGTACCCTCTACGGAACATGATGTGAGAATGGACGAAGTGATTTTCTGACTTTTTTTAATTCTTATTAAGTCGGGACGGTGTGCCAATGGTACACCGTTTGCTGTTATATAGTTGAATATTAATATTGACATTAATAAGAATATGAAGGTATTAAAGATTGAAAACATTCATGCACGCGAGATTCTTGACTCGCGTGGCAATCCTACAGTTGAAGTAGAAGTGACATTGGAGAATGGCGTCATGGGACGTGCAAGTGTTCCCTCTGGTGCCTCTACCGGTGAGAATGAGGCTCTCGAGCTTCGCGACGGCGACAAACAGCGCTTTGGTGGCAAGGGAGTCCTCAAGGCAGTGGACAATGTCAACAACATCATAGCTCCTGCATTGAAAGGTGAGAACGTACTGCTGCAGCGCGCCATCGACGAGAAGATGCTGGCTCTCGACGGAACGCCTACAAAGAGCAAGCTCGGTGCTAACGCCATCTTAGGTGTCAGCTTGGCTGTGGCTCATACAGCTGCGAAGGCTCTTGACATGCCGCTCTACCGTTATATCGGTGGGGCAAACACTTATGTGCTGCCTGTGCCTATGATGAATATCATCAACGGTGGTGCACACAGTGACGCTCCTATAGCTTTCCAGGAGTTCATGATTCGTCCCGTTGGAGCCAAGAGCGAGCGCGAGGCTATCCGTATGGGAGCGGAAGTTTTCCATGCCCTGCAGAAGCTTCTCAAGAAGCGTGGTCTGTCGACAGCAGTGGGCGATGAGGGTGGTTTCGCCCCGAAGCTCAATGGTATCGAGGACGCCCTTGAGAGTATAGTACAGGCAACGAAGGATGCTGGCTACGAGCCGGGCAAGGACATACGAATCGCTATGGACTGTGCTGCCAGTGAGTTTGCTGAGAAGAAGGACGGCAAGTACTACTACAATTACAAGCAGCTGTCCAACGGAATGCCCAAGGATCCCAATGGAAAGGTGCTCTCCGATGACGAGCAGATTGCTTATCTCGAGTCGCTTATCCAGAAGTATCCTATCGACTCCATTGAGGACGGCCTCGATGAGAACGACTGGGAAGGATGGCAGAAGATGACTAAGGCCCTCGGTGACCACTGCCAGTTGGTGGGCGACGACCTCTTCGTCACAAATACGAAGTTCCTTGAGAAAGGTATCCGCTTAGGTGCTGCTAACGCTATTCTTATCAAGGTCAACCAGATTGGCACGCTCACAGAGACCCTTGAGGCTATTGAGATGGCTCATCGCCACGGTTACAACACTGTGACCTCTCACCGGTCCGGCGAGACGGAGGACACTACGATTGCTGATATAGCTGTCGCTACCAACAGTGGACAGATTAAGACTGGCTCCATGAGTCGTACTGACCGTATGGCTAAGTACAACCAGCTCATCCGCATAGAGGAGGAGCTCGGCAGTGCTGCTGTCTACGGCTACAACAAGATTACGAGAGAATAATTTCTCTGTCATCAACAAGATAAAGGCCCGGTAGCAAGGGAGATTGCTATCGGGCCTTTTTGTATGTCAGGCTGTCATTGAGTTGGCAGCAACTCCGGTTCAGCTTCCTGAATGAGCCGTTCCATCGCTTCAACCTTGATGCATCCTCTTGACATCGTAATGAGGCCGGCGTCAGCCCAGTTATGAAGGACGGCTGAGATGACCCGGCGGTCGGCCGAAAGTTCCATGGACAGTAATCTCATTTTTGTGTGAAACACCTTCGTCCCAGAAGCGCGGATACAACGGCCGGCCAAAAAGTTGGCGAGCCTTTGGCTGAGTGTCTGTCCCTGTGGCATATAGATACGCTGTTGCAGTCGCTGGCTTTGCGTGGAGAGGATGTTGAGGAGATTGATGCGGAAGATAGAAAATCGGCTGAGGAGTTGCATGGCGTTCTCCTTGCTGATGCTGATGCAGTTGCAGGAGGATGAGGCTGTAACCGTCCGCGTGAAATGCTGATGGAGACCGAAAACCCTTTCGGGCTCAGGCAGATAAGGAGCTTCAAAGTTTTCTTCTATGCTGTAGTGGCGGCTTGCGGGTTCTGTGGTCACGCTGACTGCCCCGTCGGTAATGAAAAGGAGTTGCGTACAGGGACTGAAGGCGCGGACGACTACTTCACCCTCCTCGAACTTGTGGAAGCCGAGTGGCATGTGTCCTAAAATCTCGACTAAATCGTCCACGGCCATACCTTGGAACAGAGGCTGTTGCCGCAGGACACGGCTGAACTGGAAGTCAGTGCTTGGGTTCACTATTGCTTGCTTATTCGATAATCTTGGAACGCAGCTCAGGCGAGAACCACACCTTCATGGCTCCCTTGTGGTCGGTGTAGATGAAGTAGGCCTGCAAGTCGTCGTGACGGGCGAGAACCTTCTGTGCCTTTTCTACTCCCATCACCATGAAGGCTGTGGCATAGGCATCGGCCATGGCGCAAGTAGGAGCAAACACTGTTGACGAGAGAAGGCTGTGCTGCACGGGCCGACCCGTCTTGGGATCAATGGTGTGGGCATACTTGCGACCGTTCTTATAATAGAACTTCCGGTAGTTGCCGCTTGTAGCCATCGACTTGTCGGTGACGTTGAGCACCGTCTGTATCTCAGTGTCCTGTTGAGTTGGGTCGTCGGTGGGCTTTGTCACACCAATCTTCCATGGAACGCGTTTCTCGCTGATACCGCTTGTCACCACCTCGCCACCTATTTCCACCATGAAGTTGCTGATGCCCTTGCTGCGCAGTAATGCTGCCACCACATCGCAGCCGTAGCCCTTTGCTATGGCCGAACAGTCGAGCGTGACGTTCTTGTCGGTCTTCACAACATGATGCTTGCGCAGACTCACTTTCCTGTAGCCTACATGTTTGCGCAGACTGTCGACAGTGGTCTCCGAAGGCATAGCTCCCGACTTGAAGCCAAAGCCCCATGCGTTGACCAGTGGGGCCACCGTGATGTCGAAAGCGCCTTCGGTGTCGGCAGAAACTTTCTCTGCGAGGGCGAACACATTTTCGAACATGTCGTCCGTAGCTACGTCCTCGCCGTTGTTGATGCGGGCAATGATGGATTTTTTGTTGAACATCGAGAGCGATGCATCCACCTTTTTGAGTTCTGCCACTATGGCAGAGTCGAGATCGCTGTCGTACTGATAAGTGATGTGATAAAGGGTTCCGAAGATAAAGCCCTCGTCGTGCTGGTAGGGTGTGTTGCGCTGGGTGCGGATGATAATCACAGTTCCGACGATGAGCAGCACGAGCAGAGGCAGCTGCCACCACCATTGTTTCTTGCGTGAGGATTCCATATGAAACGTGTCAGATTTCGATAGTGAAGTTGAATGAGCCGCCGATGCGCGAGGTGGCCTTACGTCCGAAGCCGGGAGTGTACCAAGGTTCACCCACGTCGCCCTCCGTGTGGTGGATGCGTCGTTTGTAGCGTATGCTCCATCCTAAGTGCACGGGGCCCCATATCTTGGCGTCGATACCCACGAGAGCTTCAAGCCAATGGCAGGTGGCACTCACGTCCTCTGTCTTAAGGTCGGTGGTGCCTCCCCATACTGGGTCAACGACGCCTGGAGCGCTGACATCATATTTGAACGAGGTGAAGCCATAGCGT
>Ga0256406_1007178_pt1 | contig 10748 bp, 7 predicted proteins | sample RumenRJG_03DNA_FD_185986 | JGI IMG/M metagenome (GOLD analysis project Ga0256406, IMG submission 185986) | Bovine rumen microbial communities from Lethbridge, Alberta, Canada - RJG_03 | ecosystem: Host-associated > Mammals > Digestive system > Stomach > Rumen | place: Canada: Alberta | collected...
AGAAGGATGAGTATTTGGGATAGTCGTCGCGTATGGCGATGCAATACACTTTATCCACACTTCCGTGTGTCTTTTCCACCGCTTGTTGAGCCAACTCCATACCGGGCAGGGAGGTCTTCCATGCCCAATACCAGTGATGGATGTCTACCAGCACTGCTACGACAAGATAGATGGTGAAGGTCAACTGCAATAGCATAACGTGTCTATGGCTGTTCACACTGACAGCATTGTTGCTTGAAACGGAACCGTCGCAGTCCAGGCACTCCTTAGGGGTGTTCAGGTATTGTTGTGTGAGCCATCCCACCAGCAAGGCAGCCATGCCGAGCGAGGCATAGGCATTCATCAGACTCATGGCGATGAGCAGGTTGGGTGACTCTGTGATGACTATGGAGGCGATGATGCCATAGAAGGTGCGCTGACGCCAGATGTTGCGACGCAGGAACAGTAACAGGAAGAAAGGTACCGACAGCACCAGCGTGACGGCTGCCCATGCAAGGTTGCGGTTGGGCTGATGGAAGACGGACAGGAAGTCGGTGGCTGTCCATGTGTAGCCCAGCCATTTGCCGATGCCGCTGATCCTTGAGAAGAGGCTGGTGAACTCTTGTTCATATTCTTCGTTGAGTGGGTTGTTGTTGGGCAGTGACAGTCTGACGATGCCATAGCCGACGGCCAGCGCGATGCTGTAGGCAAAGTGACGCAGGAAGGTACGGCGGTCGATGCGTCCGAAGGCCCAGGCAATGACGGGTGGTACAACAGCCCACGCGATGCCATTGTCCTTGGAGAACGACGACAGCACCACCAGCAGCATCCACAGCAGGTACTTGCGGCGGCCGTCGTAGCGCAGGTAGGCCCATACAGCCATCAGTCCCAGCAGGTGACAGGTGCTTTGATTGGTACCGTCGCAGCTGAGCGTTGTGGCGAGCGTGCAGGGTGAGAAGAAGAAAAAGGCTGTGGCAATGCTTCGTGGCAGGACGCCGATGTGAAGCTGTCGGCAGATGACATATATTAATAAGGTACTGCCGAGGTGGGCTGCCCATATCTCTATATGGCTAAGTGTGGGGAAGAGATGGTAGTCGATGGCATTGATATAGCCCATGATGGAGTCGCTGGGCCGCCAGGTGGAACCCATGGGCAGGAGGTAGTGAAGGACATCGGGGTCGTAGTTGGGCGACGACAGGGTTGTGAAGTCGTCGAAGGTGGGCCTGATCTGCAGGGCTGCCGCCAGCAGGGCGACAGCACCTATGCAGACCGCCAGCAGATAGGGATGCAGGTGGTAGGTGTTACGCATTGGTAAAAGATGATAGTGATTAGGGATTATCTGACGATGGCAATCTTACACACCACGCCTTTCTCTCCTTCGGCAGTGGCCACCTCTACCATATAGATGCCGCTGGCCACCCGTTTGCCGTCTCTGTCGAGTCCGTACCATCGGTATTGGCCGTTGTTGGCCTTGCCTTCATAGACCAGTGCACCGCTTGAGGTGACAATCTTCACGTCGGCATCCTCATCCAGGCCGGTGATGGTGATGGCACCGGTGTAGTCGGGTTTCACCGGATTGGGATAGGCGTAGACGGTGTTCTTGGTCATGCCCTCGTTGGAGGCTGCTGACTGTGTGGTGTAAGAGCACAGGCCATTCTCCGTACCGAAGAACACTTCTCCCGTCTGTTCGTTGACGATGACGGAGTGGACGATATCAGAGAGCAACGGACTGTTGTCGACTGTGAAATGCTGCAGCTGATGGATGTTGTCGGCACTGATGAGGTAGACGCCGTTGCCGTTGGTGGCTATCCACTTCCGGTTGGCTGCGTCGACGGCGATATAGGTAATGTCGACCCCTGACAGCAGGTAGTCGGCGTAGTCAGTACCATCGTTGCGCGGCACCTTTACTTGTGTGAACACAGGGCTCTCGGCTGTGATCTGGTCGGGAGGCAGCACGAGGGGTCCTGCCGACGTGCCCACCCAAATATTGCCTTCATTGTCCTCGGTGATGCAGCGCACGCCACTGCTGATCTCCACGCTGGTACCGTCTTCATTGACAAAACTGTCGTAAGTGTTGATGGCATCGGTGCTGATCTGATAAGCATAGAGCGAGGGAATGGTCCAGTTGTTGTTGACAAACCACAGCAGGCCGCGGCTGTCAAACTTCATATCCATCATTGTACCGAGGCTCTTGTTGGTGAAGCCGTCTTGGTTAAGGCGCATGAGCGTCGGTTTGGAGTGCGACACCCATTGTCCGTCGGCCGTATATTCAATGAGCGACTGCGTGGGAGCCTGGCTGTTGAGTATCCACAGGTTGCCGTCGGTGTCGTATTTCACGCCATAGACGAGCTGGTAATTGACGCTTTTATTGTTGTAAGACTGTATGAGGGAGTTGTCCTTGCTGTAGTATTTGACAAACTTTCCGTTGAGATATTCGTAGAGTCCGCTTCGTCCTCCGGCCATCACGTGGTTGCTGTTGCGCGGGTCTACGTCGAGCGCGAACAAGTCCCAGTAGCGGCTGCCGGTCTTGTCGGCGATGCTGTCGTTGGCATACACGGTCCATTCCTTGTTGCTGAGGTTGTATATCTGCACGCTGGCGGGTGTGTTGTAGAAGAACGGTCCGTTGCAGGCGTAGAGTTGTCCGTTAATGATACGCATGAAGCCGAAGTAGTTGTATTTGGGTCCGCCCGGCTTCAGACTGCTTACTTGTGCCAACAGCGTCGGGTCGATGGTCTTATTCTGTTTGGTGTAGTTGCCCACGTGGGTCCAGTTGGACGGGTCCACGAGATTGTCGGTGAGCAGTCCGCGGTACAATCCGTTGGTGTTGCTTGCAGCATAGAGATAGTTGCCCTCAACGTAGCTGTACATGACGTTGAAGCCCAGCTTATACGTGTTCTGGAACTCACCGTTGGCCACGTTGACGCTGACGATGCCAAAGGCTGTGGAGAGATAGGCGTATCGCCCTGCCACATTGACGCTGTTGATGGTCTTTTCCTCAGTCATCGTCGTGTTCATATAAGCCGGCATGTTGGTGATGTTGCCGTTGGCTGACAGCAGGTCGATGTTGTAGTCATTGTAGACGATGACCAGTCTCTTGGCGCTCTGACACCATGCGATGTGTGCGATGGCGGCATCGGAGAGGCCATTGACCTTGTCGTAGGTTGTGAGTTGTCCGTCGCTGGAGCTGTAGCTGTAGAGTGCTTGCGAGGCCAGCACATAGAGCGTGCCGTCAGCAGTGTGTTCTATCTCGGTTGGCGAATCATAGCTGAGGTAGTTGCGCCATTGGGCATGGGAAAGGGATGAGATGGCTAAAGCCAAACAAAGGAGGCTATTGCGTATTATTCTGTTCATGCGACTGAATATTGCTAAGTGAATAATATTATCATAACGTCGTATTATCTAAAATATTTTTGTTCTTCCTTGGAAACATGCATACCCCGTGGTCACTAACGGTGAGGACCGCGTCATAGTCTTCGTCAAAGGCTTTGTCGGCAATGCGTCTCAGCGACTTGCACTGCAAGGGTCGTATCATTTCTGGGGTGTAGTCCACCGCGGTGTCGGTCCATTGCTTCGGCCATGTGTAGTGGGTGAGCATCTCAACGGAGTTGCCCCAACAGAAAGCATCCTCGGCATTGGCACAAAACGTGGAATATTTATAGCTGTTGTCTGTCAAGGTGATGCTATAGATTCTGTCGTTGCTACCTGACTTGATATGAAAGTTATTGCTCAATAGCGCCAAAGCCTCATGACCCAATGTGAGCTTCTTCTGCCCAGATTGGTACTTTGCCTCTATATGGTGGGCATCAATGGCTATGATGGCCATCACGCTGCAAAGCAAACAGGCATAGTATTGCCGTTGGATGGACCGACGGCGTGGGAGGCGGTCAATCAGATAAGCCCAAAGAATTGCCATCTGCACGGTAGCTCCGTAGACATGCATGTTGCTGAACCGCGTGATGAGATGAGGGGACATGGCTATGAATACACAAAGGCAGATGCCTGTCAGGAGCTTTATTTCCTTTTGCCGGGCATGAGCCAGGAGAAGGACAGACAGAGGAGAAGCCAATATGAGGGAAAGGGCTGTAGCCAAATAGTTATGGTTGTACATCAGGTAGACGTTGTCCACCGGAAACAGCAGGGTGGAGAACATCCTGTACAGTGACTTGACAAAATCAATGGGTGTCGACGTGGTGTAGACATCGCTCACAGTGCCATAGTGTGGGAGTGAGAACCTGACAACGGCATATAGCGACGCAGCAGCCATGCCGATGACTATGTGTCTGACCGTCAACTTGTTGTTTGTCTTTCCAAGGCTCCATACCAGCAGGGGTGTTACCACAAACCATGTGATGCCATTCTCCTTCCAGCCATGTCAACACTATCTAACCGGCTAAAGGCAGGTAGAGTTGCTGCTTGGAAGAGACGTCCTTGGCTTCGTATAATCGTGTGAATTGCAAATAGGCGATGAGTCCAAGCATGTCAAAGCACAGGCAGGCTACTTGATTGATGTCGTCTGTATCGAAGACAGTACCTAACATGGCCGGAGTGATATAGAAAAGAAGGGTTGTGGTATTGACGGCGGTCAGACTGTTTTTCAGCTGACGAAGAAGAAAGTAAACAATGAAGGTATTGGCGAGATGGAAGCTATAGATGATGATGTGGTTCAGCAGAGGAAACAGCTGTTGATGCGCTTCTATGTAGTGTCCGTACAAAGCATCGAAGGGTCGCCACCATGAATCGAAGGGGAAAAGACGGTCGTGAAGGTTCTTGGGATAAGGGGCCGTGAAATAGATGAAGTCGTCGCCGACAGGCATGATTTGTACAACCATATACAAGGCCAATGGTGCGGTCAGCACGATTATGATGAGCAGCCAATACTGACTTATCCATGGATTGTTAGCTTTTGGGTGATTCATGTGGTTGGTATTATTGTTTTAGTTTGAAATCAAAGAAGTCTGACTTTCTCAATTTGGAATGTTGTGGGATTTAGATGATACCAAGCTGAATAGAGGTGGGAAGATCCAAAGTTGATAAGCATGCCATATTCCGTATGAGTAATACGCATGTAGTTCCAAAGCTGATAAATGTGTGTTTCGGTAGTATGTTCAACAGCTTTCAGTTCTACAATAACACCATCTACTACCAAGTCCATTCGGTAGGTTTGTTTGAGCCTTACATTGTCCCAAAATATTGGCAGTTCTTTCTGACGTTCTACTCTGTGACCGTCTATTGTAAGCAGATACTCCATTGCTGCCTCGTAAGCAGATTCCAATAATCCTGGATGATACTTAGCATGTACCTTCATCGCAACGCCTGTAATTACACGCAACGGTTCTAATCGTGCATTGTGTTCTTTAATAGCATCCATAGTCTTTAGGTTTTAAAGAGAATAATTAGTATGGTCTGCGTCAGTCTAATTTTAAATTTCATTTAAAGTCGCTTGCGGCGACCCAAGTATTAGGTCGGTCATGCGCCTTTACCCCTTCTGCTTTCGTCATAGGGACATTTGCCTAACTAGGTTGTCTTGTGATGATTGCATATTCTTTGTTTTATGGGTCGCCGCAAGCGGCTTGAAATGAAATTTAAAATTTTCCTTAGAATTAAATTTAAAATTATCAAGCCGTATTGTTTTGTCTCTTTTAAGACAAGTTCAAAAACAGACAAGCATACATTATTAGTGATGTTTTAAAGGTGAATGGTATGTATGGTTTGCGTTAGCCTAATTCTAAATTTAATTTTAAAGATAATTTTAAATTTCATTTCAAGCCGCTTGCGGCGACCAAAAAATAGAGGAGCATCAGTGGTGGTTACTTGCCCTCACCTCTTTTTGTATGCGAAAGCAAAAAGGCTATGAATGCTGATAATGATTGGCCGTCTGTCAATGTAGCAATCCACACTTCCATCAGTCTTCCGCTTTCAGCCAGTCTGCCAGTTTCTTCACGGCGCGGGCACGGTGGCTGATCTGGTTTTTAATCTCCTCACCCAGTTCGGCGAAACTCTTGTTGTAGCCGTCAGGAATGAAGATAGGGTCGTAGCCAAATCCCTCATGACCATGCTTCTCGTAGGCGATATGCCCGGTCACCTCTCCCTCAAATTGATATTCGCGGCTGCAGACAGGGTTGCCACCCTCCATCTGAATGAGTGAGATGACGGTGCGGAAACGGGCCTTGCGGTTAGGGTTGTCACCGAGTTTCTTCAGCAGTTTGGCCATATTGGCCTCGCTGTCGTGGTCGGTGCCTTCGGCATAGCGGGCCGAGTGGACACCCGGCTCACCGCCGAGTGCCTCCACTTCCAGACCGGTGTCATCGGCGAAGCAGTCGAGGTGGTAGTGGTCGAAGATGTATTCAGCCTTCTGGTGGGCATTGGCCTCGAGCGTCATGCCCGTCTCGGGAATATCCTCGTGACAGCCGATGTCGCTTAGTGACACAATCTCAAAGTCGGGACCCAATATCTCCCTGATCTCTTGCAGCTTATGCTGATTATTGGTGGCAAAAACTATTTTCATGCTTGCTGATTGTTGTTTGTTTCCTGCTCGTTGGATGTGGTTGCTTGTTCAAGTGTTTTCTTGTGATGCTTATTCACCTTTATCTTTACGTGGTCGAAGCCTTCACCGTACACGCCGATGACGCTGCTCTGTGAAACAAAAGCATCGGGGTCGATCATCTTGATGATGCGGAAGATGGTGGTGCTTTCCCGCTTGCGGGCGAGGATACACAGCACCTTCATCTCCTGTCCGGTGTACCAGCCATGGCCATCGAGGATGGTGATGCCTCGTTCGAGCTGCGTGCCGATGGCATGGGCTATCTCTTTCGACTTCTTGGAGAAGATCATGAACTGTACGCTCTGCCGCTGGATGTTCATGACGTGGTCGAGCATGAAGTTCTCCACCACCATGGTGCACAGACCGAACACCACCTTATGCAGGCGGCTGATGATGTCGCCGAACTGCGGGAAGAAGAAACAGCTGCCGATGATCAGAAAGTCGACTGCCATCAGCACCTGTCCTAACGACACGTCACGGTATTTGTTGACGCAGGCGGCGATGATGTCGGTGCCGCCCGTCGACCCGTTGTTCATGAAGACGACGGCCAGCGCCGTACCGGTGAAGCAACAGCCGATGAGCAGTGACATGAAGTCCTGGTTGGGACCCAGTATCTTGATGTAATGACCAGCCGTATCGACGGGCATGAGCATCTGGGCGAACTTCAGCAGGAAATAAAGTGTGAAGATGGCGTAGATGGTCTTTACCATAAACTTGACACCGAGTATCTTCAGCGCTACGACGAGCAGGGCAAGGTTGATGATCATGTAAGTGTTCTCAAGCTTGAAGCCCGTGGCGTAGTAGATGATGGCTGACATACCCGTCACACCGCCCGTCACAATCTCATAGGGCATGAGAAAGAGGGTGAAGGCGGTGGCATAGATAAGAAGGCCAAGGGTGATGCCTATGTAGTCCTTGGCCTCATTCCACAATACACGATGGTCAATAGCCATAACTATTTATTTCACAACGATATTGATGATACGTTTAGGAACAACAATCACCTTGATGATCTGCTTGCCGCTGACATACTTGTCGCAGCGCTCATCAGCCAGTGTCTCTTTTTCAATGGTGTCTTTGTCGGCATCGGCAGCGAAGGCCTTTTGGAAGCGGGCCTTGCCGTTGAAGCTGACCGTCATCTGCATCTGGTCTTCCTGCAGATATTTCTCATCCCATGTGGGCCACTTGGCGTCGCAGACAGTCGTGGTGTTGCCCAACTGGTGCCACAGCTCCTCAGCGATGTGGGGCGTGAACGGAGCGATGAGCACCACCAGGTCGGATAGCACCTTGCGGCTGTGGCATTTCTGCTGGCCAAGCTCGTTGACGCATATCATGAAGGCTGAGATAGACGTGTTGTAAGAGAACGTCTCAATGTCGCCTGACACCTTCTTTATCAGTTTGTTGATGCTCTTCAGGTTCTCGGCCGAAGGAGCGTCGTCGTTGACGAGGAACGCATCGGAGCGGTTGTCCCAGAACAGGGCCCACAGCTTCTTCAGGAAGCGGAAGCAACCATCGATGCCATTGGTGTCCCAAGGCTTGGATGCCTCGACAGGACCGAGGAACATCTCGTACAGACGCAGGGTGTCGGCACCGTAGTCGCGCACGATGTCGTCAGGGTTGACGACGTTGTACATCGACTTCGACATCTTCTCAATGGCCCAGCCGCATACGTACTTACCGTTTTCGAGTATGAACTCAGCGTTCTTGTACTCCGGACTCCACTGCTTGAAAGCCTCAGTGTCGAGGATATCGTTCTTCACAAGGTTGATCCACACGTGGATGGGCGTTACATCCTTATATTGCTTGCGCAGACCGGCACTCACGAAGACGGGCTTGTCGACGGTGGACAGTTCGTTGACACGATACACGAAGTTGGAGCGGCCCTGTATCATACCTTGGTTGACAAGCTTCTGGAACGGCTCTTCCTCGCAGCTCACACCGTAGTCGTGGAGGAACTTATTCCAGAAACGGGAGTAGATAAGGTGACCGGTGGCATGCTCCGTACCGCCGACGTAGAGGTCGACGTGACGCCAGTACTCGTCGGCGTCCTTTGAGACGAGCTCATGGTCGTTGTGGGGATCCATGTAGCGCAGGTAGTAAGCGCTTGATCCGGCAAAGCCCGGCATGGTATAGAGGTCGATGGGGAACACGGTCTTTTGGTCAATCTTGCTGTTCTCCACCACTTTCTTGTTCACGGTGTCCCAAGCCCATTTCGTGGCGCGGCCCAATGGTGGTTCGCCGTCCTCAGTGGGCTTGTAAGCAGTGATCTCGGGCAGTTCCACGGGCAGACAGTCCTCGGGTATCATCTTGGGGATGCCGTTGTCGTAGTACACGGGGAACGGCTCGCCCCAGTAGCGCTGACGTGAGAAGATGGCGTCACGCAGACGGTAGTTGACCTTCACGCGGCCGATGCCCTTCTCGGTGACAAACTTCTTAGTGGCGGCGATGGCCTCCTTCACGGTCAGTCCGTTGAGTGAGAAGCCGTCGATGCTCTGGTGGCCCTCACGCGGCGAGTTCATCACAATGCCTTCCTTGGCGTCGAAGCTCTCCTCCGACACGTCGGCACCCTCGATGAGCGGGATGATGGGCAGGTTGAAATGCTTGGCAAAGGCATAGTCGCGGCTGTCGTGGGCAGGCACGGCCATGATGGCGCCTGTGCCGTAGCCGGCCAGCACATATTCGGAAATCCAAATGGGGATGCGGTCGCCGGTAAAGGGGTTGATGGCATAGCTGCCACTGAACACGCCGGTGACGCGACGGTCTGACATGCGGTCGAGCTCAGTGCGGCTCTTCACGTAGTCGAGATATTTGTCTACTTCTGCCTTTTGGTCGGCTGAGGTAAGTTCAGGCACGAGCTCACTCTCCGGAGCCAGCACCATGAATGTGACACCGAACATTGTGTCGGCGCGTGTAGTGAAGATGGTAAACTCACTCTTGCGCTCCTTGTCGCCCTCGGGCGTGACGCTGGTGAACACCACCTCCGTACCTTCGGAACGGCCTATCCAGTTCTTCTGTGTCTCGGTGATGGAGTCGCTCCACTGTATGGTATCGAGGCCGTCGAGCAGGCGCTGGGCATAGGCCGAGACGCGCAGGCACCACTGGCTCATCTTCTTCTGTACCACGGGGAAGCCGCCACGCACGCTGACACCTTCCACTACCTCGTCGTTGGCCAGCACGGTACCCAGTCCGGCGCACCAGTTCACCATCGTCTCGCCCTTGTAGGCAATGCGGTAGTTCATCATCGTGTCGCTCTTCTGCTTCTCGTCCATGGCCTTCCATTCATCGGCGGTGAAGTGGAGGGTATCGTCGGTCTGTGCCACGTCAAGACCCTCGGTGCCCTGTTGCTCAAAGTGGGCGATGAGCTGCTCGATGGGCTGTGCCTTCTTCAGACGGTTGTCGTAGTAGGAGTTGAACATCTTCTCGAAGGCCCATTGCGTCCAGTGGTAGTATTTCGGGTCGCAGGTGCGCACCTCGCGGTCCCAGTCGAATGAGAAGCCAATCTTGTCGAGCTGCTCGCGGTAGTGCGCGATGTTCTGCTCGGTGGTGATGGCCGGATGCTGACCGGTCTTGATGGCATACTGCTCGGCGGGCAGTCCGTAGGCGTCGTATCCCATAGGATTGAGCACATTGAAACCCTTGAGACGCTTGTAGCGGGCATAGATGTCGCTTGCTATATAGCCTAAGGGATGACCAACGTGCAAACCTGCACCCGATGGATAAGGAAACATGTTGAGCACATAGTATTTGGGACGGCTCTTGTCTTCCGTTACCTTGTAGGTCTGGTCATCGACCCATTGCTTTTGCCATTTCTTCTCAATCTCTTGGAATTTGTAGTCCATATTGTAAAATGCGTGTTGTTATATTATATGATGCAAAGGTACAAAATAATTTAGGTAATTTGCAATAATAAAAAAAAAATAGGCCTACAAAACAAGGTTTTGATTACAATTTGCTGAAATTTTCTCTAAGACTATGTTTTTTGTCCAGCAACTTCTATGAGATCAAAATACATCAATCGTGTTGCCAATGGGCTTTCTGGCTTCATCTTCCTATATTCCTTTTCCTGCTCTTCTGTAGAAAAGAGCATGGAGAAACCATTTCTTTGATAGAATCGAATATTTTCCGGCTTATTATAAGAATCAACAAGCAAGAATCTACACCCCGAACGATATTCAGGGTCTATGAGCCAACCTTTAATAAAATCAATCACTTGGCTTCCTAAGTGATG
>Ga0256406_1007180_pt1 | contig 10743 bp, 13 predicted proteins | sample RumenRJG_03DNA_FD_185986 | JGI IMG/M metagenome (GOLD analysis project Ga0256406, IMG submission 185986) | Bovine rumen microbial communities from Lethbridge, Alberta, Canada - RJG_03 | ecosystem: Host-associated > Mammals > Digestive system > Stomach > Rumen | place: Canada: Alberta | collected...
AAGGGAAACCTTGGTACTGCGCCATCTTAATTGCCAAAACGCATCAATAATGCTACATCTTAATTGCCGAAGAATGCTATATGTTATTTTTCTTAAAAATGTTGCATGAAAATTTGCTGATTACAAACGGCAATCCTTATGGCGAGATGCCCGATGGAAAGAAGATTCTCCTGTATGACGGCAAAAGTTGGAGGCTGGACGATGTCGGCAAGCAGATGGTAATACAAATGGGGACTCAGATGGAAGCTGCGCCACCTTATTGAGGATGGGCTGCGCAACGTATGAAGTTTTAAGGAAAAAGGAAAAATATAAAGAAGGAAGAAAAAAGGTTGGAAATATTATGGAAGATTGAACAGATAATGCTATATTTGCCACCAGAATAATATTAATCTTGTGGCATATTGCTACCATAAAACTAAGGAATATGGCACAATCAGCAATGACGGTCCGCATGGACTCGAATATCAAGAATCAGTTCGACAAACTCTGCCAGCAATTTGGCATGAGTGCTAACACTGCTATCAATATCTTTATCAACCAGGTGATAAGAAGCCGTAGTATTCCCTTTGTCATTTCTGCTTCAGACAATTCGGAGAAAATTAGACGAGAAGCATTATCAGCATTCCTCTCTGCCCGGCTGAATGCTGAAAAGAGCGAGGACAAAGAGCTCTATCTTGAAGAAATCAACAAGGAAATCAACGAAGCGAGAAAGGACAGAGAATGATTTAAGCAGTAATTTGGAAATAGCATTAATATTAGGAGATGATGCCTTTGCCTATAGCTCTCGTTGCCCATGACCATCATGTAGTAGAAGTCGGCATAGTCGAATTCAGAGCGTTTTATTATCTTTTGCAAGGTAAAATTGCAGTATGCTGCAAAAATATCTTGTGGAATTATGTGAAATCCCTCACTCGATCTATTCCTCTCTGTGGTTGTTGCTCTGAATGATTGTTGAGACGAAAAAGCATGCGGCTTTGTTCTTTAGGGTTCGTATTTCTTCTTTTGGGTAGTATCTACGCCTTTTGGGTAGTATCTTACCCTCTTTTGGGTAGTTCATTTCCTCTTTTGGGTAGTGATTCGGTTCTTTGGGGTAGTCGCAATCATCTGTAATGGTAATGCTGCCGATAGCTTAGGTAGTCCAGGTCGTCCTGATGGTTGTAGGCTTCCTGCTCGAAGCGGATGTGGAAGTAAGCCTTGAGGCCATAGCGGTATTTGGCGAGCAAAAAGAGCCATTCGAGCACATACCACAGATAGAAGCCGATATAGAGCAACTCACGTTGCTGGGCAGTGTGGATGCGCTCGTGGTTGAGCTCCACGGCATTGAGCTCCTGCACGGTGAAGATGATGCCAAAGAGGTTGATGGCATAGAAACCGCCCATGAAGGGCAAACGCTTGATGTGGACTATCTTGGTCATCTGTAAAAAATATCAGTTGATTTAGTGGATCAGACCATTAAGCATCTCTCTGCAACCGTCCTCAATGAGGTCGAGTGAGAGCTCGAAATCCTCGCCATCACCATAATATGGGTCGGGGACGGAGTTCCTCCCTTTGTACTTCGTGAAGTAGTCGGCCTTTCGGATGACCTTGCGGCGGTCAGCCTCGCTGTGTGCCTTGCGGCAGATGTCGTGGTAGTTTTCATCGTCCATTACCACAATGTAGTCGAAGTGGTCAAAGTCATGGCGCGCGTAGAACTGACGGGCGATGTGGTCAATGCGATAGCCGCGTCGTGCACCATGCTGTCGCATGTGCTTGTCGGGCAGCTGGCCGACGTGCCACGGGCCGATGCCAGCCGAGTCGATGTAGAACTTGTCCGTCAGCACTGCGTCGTCAACGTATTTCTGCATGATGGCGTTTGCTGCCGGAGAGCGTCAGATGTTGCCCAGGCAGATGAAAAGAATCTTTGTCTTGTTCTTCATTTAATCAAAATTTATCATATTAGCCAGCTGTAGGAAATATTCGTTCGACCAGATGTCAAGTTCTTCAGGCTGACGGACAAAGGGTAAGACATCTGCCTTGACCATATTGATGTTAGTACTCGTTAGCCTTTGACGCAGCAAATCCATGAACTCATCTTTGGTTACGAGCTTGCCATTGAATTGCAAGATGCGTTCTGCGAGATGATTAAAGTCTAGCGGAATCCGATGTCTGACATACCATTCAAAGTCATACCAATCACGTCCTTTTACACGGTTCTTCCATGCACGAAAAACCAATGCATGCATTTTACCAGCAAAGAGGTCTGGCAATGTAAAGCATTTTGTCATGAATGATTTTGGAAGCAGAAGTATTTTTTGTTCAGTATTGAATTTTAACGGTGGATTAGTATCTACCTCTATTTTTATCCTAATAGACTTTTCCGTTTGGAAAGAGATATCATACACGTCGGTGTTGTCTTTCAAAAAAGCAGACTCTACCTTTCCGAAATTTTGTTTGTCCTTCTTTTTTATCTCCACATCTCTACCGACAATTTTGAACATATCTTTGATAGGCTGAAAATACTTAGTGAAATCAAAATTATCTGAAGGCGCCAAAAGAGAAAAATCCATGTCTTCACTGAATCTCTGCAGACCATGGAATATTCTCAAGCAGGTGCCGCCGTAGAAAGCTGCTTCATCAAAAAAACCACCATTATAAAGTCCTGCAAGGATGACCTGCTGGTTTACCTCGAATATTGCATTACGCTTTTGCTGCTCTGTGTTCATAGGATAGCCCCGCAGCATGCTATTGTAAATCTCGTTGTTCATTTTCTAATAACTTAATGATGGTACGTATGGAATCGCCTTTCTTTCCTACTGCGGCATATTCTTCGAAAATGGTAGGATTCATTTTAGCAAATCCGTCCATATCAAGACGCAAGTCTTCTTCCAGAAAGGTGCGGGCCTCCTTTATATACCGCAGGTTGACATGATGGGTGTTAGCTATCAGATCACACAAGGCTTTCTCTGGAGTGGCCATCATGAAAGCATAGTCCCCATTGTTGATACTGCGTACTCCAATATGAAAGGCTTCGCTGGATATGGTAGTGTAAGTAAAGCGTCCATATGGGGTGTCGAAAGTCCTTGCATGCTTGATGGTCACTGACTGCGTCTCATAGACAGTCTCTGGTATCAAACCATAGTAACGCAGGGCTGTGGACATGGAGACGTATGAAGGAGCATAGATGTGATTGGCCATCAGTTCTGTCGACAAGGTCTTTCCGGTAATTTCAGGGTTGACAACATATAATCCGCGCTTGAGCCTGATGATTTCATCATGCTTCTCCAACCATCTCACCTTCTTATTCTTTTCTGTGAGAGATGGAAACACCGACCCGACTGTGACAGCCGTGACAGGTATGTTACCGAATTGACTCAATACATTTGCCATAATAAAATATCTACTTCCATTTCTTTTGCAAAGATAGTAATTATTTGAATGGAAAAAGCAAAAAATGGAACTTTTCTGTTCCAAATATTACTTTTTGCTTCGTTATTCGCTTCATTCCAGTATGCATTCCCACGCTCACTTTGTTTCCCTCTCCCGCAGAAACTGCCTCAGCAGAAAGGTGAGGAAATAAGGGAAGGTGTAGAACTGGCCGTTGAAGCCAATGTTGCGGTAGCCCAGCTTGATACCGTAGCGAATATCCGGATAGCGGTCGCTCTCAATGAGTTTCACGAGCGACTTTGTGCTTCTGTCCTGTGATTTCACCTCCACGGGAATGAGCGTGCGTGCATCCCTAATGAAGAAGTCCATCTCTATTGTGCTCTTCTCATTGCGGTAATAATACAGCTCATAGCCGGCTTTCACGAGCATGTCGCCGACAATATTCTCGTAGATGGCACCCTTGTAAGTACCGAAGTTGCGGTTCCTTCTGAGGTTCTCCTGCGATTCCTCATCAAGCGATGCTATAAGCAAACCCGTGTCTTTGAAATAAATCTTGTATTGTGCGGGATTGTAGTTACCCTTTAGTGGCAATTCCGGCATCTCCATGCAATAGCACGGGTTGATGATGCCGGCATTGGCCAGCCACTCCACACTGCCGATGTATTCACGATTCCGTGCCCCTGTCGCAATCTTCGACACTTGGAATTTCTTGTTGTCCTTGGCCAAAAAGACAGAGATATGTCTGAACACACTTAGGATTCGTGCACGCTCCATGCCCTCACGTGCATATTTGGTGATATCCTCTTCATAGTCCAGGAGTAGCTGACGCTGGAGCTCCAGCGTGCCACTGAAGTTGCCCTGGCGGATGTAGGTGTTGACAACCTCCGGCATGCCGCCGACAATCATATAGTCTTTGAAGATGTCCATCAGCACTTTCATCTGCATCTCGGAGAGGGGCTTCACCGCTATCATGTGCTGCAACAAATCATTCGTCAGTGTCTCATTGTAGCCCTTGGCCCAAAGGAACTCCTCGAAGTCCATGGAATGCATCTCGTAGTCCTGCTTATAGCCGACACTGTTGGATTCTATCTGCTTGTAATACAATCCCATGAGTGAGCCGGAACAGATGACATCATAGCGCCCGTCCAGCTTGAATGACTTCAGCGCCGTTGCACAGTCCGGACAGTCCTGTAATTCGTCGAAGAAGAACAGAGTGCCGTCGGGAAAGGTCAGTGAGGGGTCTATCAGTGAGATATTCTTGATAATTTGGTCTACTTCATAGCCGTCACTGAAAATCTGCTTGTATTGTTTTTGGAAGACGAAGTTGATCTCAATGACGTTGGCATAGTGTGTCCGGGCAAACTGGCGGATGGATTCTGTCTTGCCAATCTGCCATGCCCCTCTCACTATCAAAGGCTTGTGGTTGGCATCCGCCTTCCACTCCTCAAGAAAACTGTCTATCTTTCGTCTGAGCAATTTCATAGTCAAATCACATTTCCCCTTGCAAATATAGTAACTTCATCACATTTTTCCAAACATTCTAGGCTAAAATATCACATTCTTCCTATTTTTGTGCGGAATGGAGCCATCCAACTACACATCCTTCATGCGAAAGTACTAAAGATTCTGTAAAGAATCTCATGTGGTGTTATCTCTACCGAACGCCAAAAACAGGAAATAGAGGCTCTGAGGTCCTCTACCTGGAAGCAACTGACAGGCGGATTCCTCTGAGAGACGAAAAGAAAAAGCACTTGAAGCCGAACAAGGCACCCTTGAGGCTCGATCAAGTTTAAGTTTAAGCACATCCATGTATATAGACATAATAATTCTATGTTCTTTCCAGTTATTGTCAATGATCTATAATGGATTTAAGAAAATTTACACATGAGAGCATAGGCGGGCGAGTGCATGCTGCTATGTGGGTTTATGTAATATTCTTGTCTAACCTTACTCGTCGCCCATAATAAACCGATAGTAAGATATATCCTCCTGATAGCCTATCGTGAAAAATATGGCTGCCAATGCACCAGCTTGCTTTGCCGGCATACACTCTCTGAGATTGGAGGCTAAACGGTCGCCATCATCAAACGACAATCCGTTCAATATGTCATCTTTCGAGATCTCTACGTCTTCATCTCGCTTCACATCATGCACTACAATGCCATCATGGTTCTGATCAACTAACCGGTAGACTTTACCACCGGTACTCTTGAAGTTTCTCATGCCACTGACGATTTCAATGAACGAGTCATACATATCCTTTTTCATAATTGGTCTTTTTATATTAATATTAACCGGTGTACGAAGGTACAACTATTATTAGACATTAATGGACAGCGAAGCCATAATCATAGGATATTCTCTATTTCCAGCAACTTGTCGACGATATGGTTCGGTTGTCTGTCCAACGTCTGTGGGTCAACATTCCAACGGTTGAAGAAGATGGTGTCCAGTCCCACGTTGATGGCACCGGCAATGTCCGTGTCGTAGTGGTCGCCTATCATAATGGTCGTCTCGCGGTGGGCACCGGTCTTGGCAAAGGCGTAGTCGAAGAACTCCTTGCGCGGCTTGTTGGCCCCGGCATCCTCACTGAGAATGATGGTAGAGAAATAGCCCTCCAATCCTGCCGACTTCAGCTTGCGTGATTGCACCTCATGGAAGCCGTTGCTGCAGATATGCAGCCGGTAACCTTTATCCCTGAGATAGTCCAGGAGCTCCTTCGCTCCAGGCACGGTACCTGGCTCACGGGAAATGATGTCGCCATAGCGGTCGCTGGCGGCAACGCACCACTCCGGAGTAATCCACGACGTGTCACCGCCACATGCCTCCACCATCTCCGTAACCGGTCTGCGATAGCGTTCCACGATCAGCGTGTCACGGTCTATCTCGCCATGGGCATACTTCGCCCATACATCAACGTTTGTAGCAAAGTATGCGTCTCTGAACGCCTCGTATGACGGCATAATCTTCTCCCAATGCCGTTCGTCGAAGAGTTTCTTCAGCGCAATAATACTATTGCCGTGAGTGTCGTAGAGCGTGTCGTCTAAGTCTATGAACAAGTCTTTATATCTCATTGCCTGAATTGTTTTGGTGCACTTGCACTCCATCCTCATTATTGCTGTCGTTTAGGATGATTGTATCACGATTGCAAAGATAATATATTTTTCCGACAGTGAATATCAGGGAACATATTTTATCGTTGTGGCTATAGGAGAAACAGGGAAATATATCAAACCATAGAAACTGGAGCGACAAAACCGGGTAGTTATTCCACGGTGGCTGCAGGCTCGACAGCAGGATCACCAACGGTGGAGTCATCGTTGCTTTGCGTTACCCTTTCGACCTGCTGGACCCTAACCACCAACGGCACGGTCTCTACGAGTACGTTACTGGTACTCAGTCCCATAGCCTTAGGCGCGCTCTGCTTGAGATAATGTACGAGGTTGTAGATGGTCATAATGAAGCGGGCCTTAGGCGTGAAGACATTGAACTCGGCATAGACTCGCTTTATGAAAACGAAGATGAAGTTACCCGGCACGTGGTGGCGACGCAGCGAGTCGTAGCCGCTGTCGAGGATAAAGTGGCCGTTGCCCACCTGGTCCTCGATGACCTGCCTGAGATAGAGGTTGACATACGGCTGGACGCGGAATCCAAGGTGGAGGTTGAGACGATAAAGGGTGCCGGGGATGAGCTCGTAGAACTCGTAGCTGCGCTCGTCGGGGGTGTCGTCGTAGTCGGTGTGGAGCAGGATGTAGTGGTCGGCACGCATAGGATGCTTGTTGATGATGGAGTAGAGCACTTTCTGCTCGACATCGTATTTTCCGCCGAACCGGCTCATATACACCACGTTAGTAGCAAACTTAGCTATCGACTTGTCGGCCTTGATGTCGGCTAAAGTGTCATAATATTTTCTTATGTCGCGGTGCTCGACAAAGGCGTTTCTTATCTTCTCGGCGTTGTACCATACGTACATCACCATGCAAATGGTGACCGCCAGCAGCATCGTCACCCAACCGCCGTGGAGGAATTTTGCCAGATTGGCCACGAAGAAAATGCTCTCGAGGACGACGAAGAAGCCTATGACCGGCACAAGCAGCGTCCACCGCATCCGCTTCTGTCGGAGGTAGCAGCCCAATAGCAATGTCGTCATAAGCATCGTCGCAGTGATGGCCAGTCCGTAGGCGGCCTCCATATTGCTCGAAGTTTGGAAGAATAGGATAACAACGACGCACAGGACGTAGAGGCTGATATTGATAAACGGTATATAGAGTTGTCCCTTGATGTCTGTGGGATATTTTATGCGCTGCCGTGGCCAGAAGTGCAGGTTCATGGCTTCGCTGAAGATGGTGAACGATCCGCTGATAAGAGCCTGACTGGCAACGATTGCCGCTATTGTGGCCATCATTATTCCCACGGGCAGGAATTTCTCCGGCATGATGGCATAAAACGGATTCGCTCCCGGTGCGAGACTGCCGGTATGGGCGATAATCCATGCCCCCTGACCGAGGTAGTTGCAGATGAGCATGGCCTTGACGAACACCCAGCTCACACGGATATTCTGCTTGCCACAGTGGCCGAGGTCGGAATAGAGGGCCTCAGCGCCGGTAGTGCAGAGAAATACGGCCCCAAGGATAAGAAACCATTCAGGACTTGTCGTCAGCAGACGGATGGCGTACCACGGATTGAAAGCCTTGAGGATCATCCAGTTGTCGCCTATATGCATCATTCCCAGGATGCCGATCATCGAGAACCACAACAGCATCATCGGTCCAAAGAGCTTGCCGATGGCGCTCGTGCCGTACTGCTGGATGAAGAAAAGCACCGTCAGAATGGCAACGGCGATGGGGATGACGGGTGTCGACGGCTCGTAGACGCGTAGTCCCTCGATGGCCGACAGCACCGTTATAGACGGTGTGATAACCCCGTCGGCGACGAGGGTGCTAGCGCCGATGATAGCCAAGAGGTAGAGTCCCGCCCGTCCGTGCTTTCTCACGAGTGCGTAGAGTGCTAAGATGCCACCCTCGCCCTTGTTGTCGGCGCGCAGGGCAAGCACAACATACTTCAGCGTGGTCTGGAAGGTGAGCGTCCAGATGATGCACGATACCGCACCAATTATATAGTCGGCTGTCACCATTGAGGTGGCACCGGTAATGGCTTTCATAACATACAGCGGCGACGTACCTATATCGCCGTATACTATGCCCAATGTCACCAACAGTCCCATCGCACTGAGGCGGTGAGCCGTACTTCCCGAAGAAACAGTTCTTGCTGTCATATATGTTATCCTAAAAAATATCGGCTGCAATATTACGAAAAACCAACGAGATGCAATCTCTCCGCACCATAATGTTTAGAATAATTAACCAAAGTTTCCCACCACTCAGTCCGTCCCGGCTGAGTACTTACGCGAAGTACTGGTGTAATTTGCACTTTGTACTGCAGTAATTCCTATGAAATACTGGAGTAATTTGCATGAAATACTGATGCAGAAGAACTGAAACTTAATTGTCATTCCAGTTCACGCTCCTTGCGTTCTTGTGAAAAACCACGGACCGTTCACATGGGGTAAAGCCCCTGACGGGGCAGTATACCATGTTGTTATAGCTGAGCAAGTGGTTTGAACTTATGAAACCCGACACCCTGTTTGGTGATAACATAGATATTGCCTTTTGTATCCCGAGTAACGGTGCCACGTAAATGGAAGGTGCATTCTACCTTTCGTGTCTTGGGGTCAACGATTACAAAAGTGTTTGGTTTATCACCGATATTGTTGGTAGAGTAAATATTGTTGCCGTCGGAGATGAAGGCCTTGTCTGCAGGAATAAATTCGCAGCTGCCATCCGACTTGACGACATTTACGTCCTGGCCGTAGACTTCCACGACAATACGATTACTGTCAGTGGTCACATATTCCATGACGCCATCGCGCACCACTCCCACGGTGTCGCAAATTACATAGTTAGGATAGTTCTCCTGCGGATGAAGTTCTGTATTGAGTTTCCACTTTATCTCATGGAATATACTGTCGCCATTATCATTGTAATAGATGTGGTTATCGGTTTGCCAGTATGTACGGTTGTCTACCATCATTCCTCCTATCACCTTTGACTTTATTCCTATCATATCCAGCGAAGTCCGCCTTCCTGTCTTTCTGTCGAAACTTGCGCTAAAGGGATGACCACATCTACCAACGAGCGAATTCTGAAAGGCCACGCCGTAATTCTGCATACGTATCTCATTACCGAAAATCTTAATGGCAGAAAAAGAGCCACAACCGGCAGGAAGGTCGGCCATCCATCTCGTTTTAAGTTCTTTGTCAAGGCAATAGAGATGGTTCGCGTCAGCTACAAACATACTATCACCCAAGAAGATGATGTTGCTGTGGGTTCCTTTGAGTGTTGCATCAAGGCCAGAATAAGAGTAAATGGCTTCTCTCGTGAAACCGCGCCCCGGCAATGTCGTTCTCAGTTTAGCTAAGCTGAGCCTCGATTTCAGCGGTTCCTTAACTCCAGCCGTAAAGGCATGGCGGAGAGTATCGCCCGTAACGACATTCAAACGGATGAGACTGTCGCCGATAAAATAACGGATACGCTTATCAGACTTGTCTTTATATTCGTCAGCCCAGAGGCTGTGTGTTTTGTCGGTAATGACCTTGTGCCAAAGTAGTTTGCCGGTAGATAGATCGTAGGCGTTGATTTGGTCGTCCTTTTTTTTGTCCAAACATAAGGACACATTAAGCGTTCTGCTTGCAAAAGCCAGGACATCCTTGTTGGTCCAGACCTTCTCACCCTTAAGATTTAAGAAGGTAGGCCTTCCGTAATGGAATGAGAACAAATTATCGGGAGAATAGACCAAGATACCATCCATGGTGATTTGCGCGAGTTCCTTACCTTTAAATTTACCTTCTGACATCTCCTCGCAGGTCTCAGTGTTGAACATATGATATGCGTGCTCGTCGCTTATGAGCATCAATGGCAGACCAGAAATACATACGTAAGGCTCCAGCTCCGGGTCAGTGGGCACAAAATGGCAGAGAACTGGTTTCCCGTCAGCGTATACTCCCAAGCTAATTTCAGGATAATCCAGTAACGATTTCTTTTGGGCATGAACTGAAAGAAACGATAATACGGCTATGATAAAGATAAGGCTCCTTTTCATGAATGTTATTTTCTTGTTACTTATGCGAATGTAATTATTTTTTTTGTGCTTGACTGTTTGATTTCCACATTGGTTGATTGATTTATTGACATATTCAACTTCTATATAACTAATCAGTGCCATCCGTTACCTTGAGCCCAGATTGAGCTTGCTCATTCTGTAGGCGAAGAATCTTTGCTTGAAGCTTTTTAATTCTTCTTTCAAGAGTTTTCTCCTTGCTTT
>Ga0256406_1007184_pt1 | contig 10741 bp, 9 predicted proteins | sample RumenRJG_03DNA_FD_185986 | JGI IMG/M metagenome (GOLD analysis project Ga0256406, IMG submission 185986) | Bovine rumen microbial communities from Lethbridge, Alberta, Canada - RJG_03 | ecosystem: Host-associated > Mammals > Digestive system > Stomach > Rumen | place: Canada: Alberta | collected...
ATGAACCTCACTTTGAGTGAAAACTATTGTGGTAATGAGACCGAGAACTACTCCTTTATGGACAATGACGTCCTCAACACCACATATGCCAACAAGGGCAAGAGCAGCTACACCTCGTTCAATGCCTATATCCGTTGGGGCTTGACCAAGAGCACAACGCTGATGATGAACGGTGCCGTGAACTACGGTGACTGGCGGGCTCGCGAGCTCAACCTGCGCAATCATGGCTGGGGCGCAAGGGGCTACTTCTCCTTGGAACAGCAACTGCCCTGGAAGGTAAAGGGATCTTTGGGCGTATTTGCTACAACAAAGCAGTACAATCTCATGGGATGGCAGAGTGGCATGGACTTCATGAATGTCTCACTTACACGTACTTTCCTCAAGGACCGTTTGGAGGTGAGCACGGCCTACGCCAGTCCTATGGAAGGCAAAATCAAAATGAACACGTTCTCACAAGGGACTGATTTCTCAAGTATGACGAGGATTCGCATTCCTATGAGAGTATTCATCCTGAGTGTGAAGTGGAACTTCGGTAACACGAAGAAGCAGTTCTCGGCTAAGCAAAGCAAAATCAACAACGACTTCAACGACTCTCAGCGACAGTCGTCACCGGCTTCCTCAATGGGACAAATGGGCGGTATGTAGTCAGTCTGCAATGTGCTGACGTTTCTTGTTAGCATTATTAGAAAAGTTCAAGGACCGATATTCCTCGCTGTGGCTTCAAAGGGCTTGCGGCGGGAGTATCGGTCCTTTGGATAGAATAGGGTGGGGAGAGTGGAAAAGGAATTCCGTTCCGGCCGGTTACTCTTTGTTGAAAGGCAGTTCTGGCATCATGGGATAATCCTTGCGCAACTGTAGGAGCTTCTGCTGAGTGGCCTTGATGAACGACTGATATTCGTCTGATTCAGGATGCAGCGGACGGTGCATGAGTGCCTCTCTGACAGGGTGCCAGCGTTCGATGAACCTGACTGCCGCTTCGCCGAAATAGGCAGAGGCGAAAGCCGAGTAAATATAGTCGACAGCCTGCTCCGTGGGGTGCAGCATGTCGGGACGATAGAAACGGTAGTCACGAAGTTCGTCGTTCATGATTTCGTAGGCAGGAAAATAGCTTACCTGGGAGGGATAGACCTGCGTGAGGCGGTCGGCAGCCAATAGCAGTGTGGCCTTTGAGAGACGGCTTCCATGATAGCCATACTTACGGTAGCGTATGGGACTCACCGTCACCACTATTTGCACCTGAGGGGCTGCCTCCATGAGCAGACCGACGGTCTGACTGAGAAATCCGTAGCATTCGTCAACGCTGAGTTGCTCTTCGTGGAAGAGTTTTTGCGGGCGTTTCTGACAGTTGTCTACAATCTCTCCCGTTGATTTCTCAATATATACGTGGTTGGTACCCAAGGTTATCACGGCGCAGGCTGGCTGCGAAGTGGTGAATGGGAGCTGATGGTCTTCTGACAATCGGCTTACCGTGTGCAGGATACTCGCGGGATTATACATCACGCCAAAGGGGTTGACCAATGTGCGGAAGAGGTTGTCAGTGAAGCGTCTGCCCATCTCGTCGGCGAAACAGCTGCCCACAAAAAGCATAGGTTGACAAGGCTTTAGTTCGAAGCTGCCCCTCGGTATGACTACTTGAGTGAAGAAGTTCATAGGAGTCAGTCTGTGCCAAGGTTCTTATTATCTCTTAGGCAACTGAGCGCATCGTCGACAATCTGCAGGTGATCGAAAGCTAAGGGAAAGGCTTTCTTCAAGGGCACCCATAGGGCTTCGGCTGCATCGTCACCGCCACTCACGGGGAGCTCCTCGTTGAGCCACGTCGCGTAAGCCACGGAAATCACCCGCTCACGAGGGTCCCGGCCGACGGCATCGTAGACACCGGTGCAGCGGAGAGAATTCAGCATGAGCCCCGTTTCCTCCTGTAGTTCTCTCACCGCAGCCTGTTGGGTCGTCTCGTCAATGTTCATAAATCCACCGGGAAGAGCCTAATAGTTTTTGTAAGGCTCATGGGCACGCTTCACCAGCAGAATGCTTGTCTCCGGCCATTCGCCCGCGAAAACTACACAGTCAGCGGTTACTGCAGGATGAGGATATTTGTAGTTGAACATAAAAGAGTCGTTACAGTTAAGGTTCAGCTTCGGCTAATCTGCAATCCGGTGTGACTGAGACTCATGTCGACAAAGCGTGCCTTGTCGTTGATGGGATGGTCGTTAAGGATGTGCCTGATGCGAGCGGCAGCCACTTCGTCTTTGGCTATCATGTAGAGGTATCCGCCGCCACCGGCTCCCGGCAGTTTGTAGCCCAGGCAGAGGTCGTCGATGAGGTCTGTTAGCTGTTTCACTTCAGGAGGATTGGTACCTTCGTCGAGTGTCTGGTTCTGCTTCCAATTGGTTCTGACGAGCATTCCGGCCTTGGTGAATTCTTCACGCTGTATAGCCTCGTACATGTCGCGGGTGAGCGCCTTCATCTGCCGTAGCTGCTCCAGCTCACGGTGCTCGTTGAGGAACATCTTGCGCACAATCTCGGCAAGAATCTTCTTTGCCGTACGCGTGATTCCGGTGTAATAGAGCAGATGGCAAGGCTTGTAATCAGGCTGTGTGAAGATGCTTTCGGGCAACCAGCGCACTACGGGACTTTGGTTGAATCCCAGCTGTGTCTGCAGGAGCTTCACGCCATGCAGGATACCTCCGAACTGGTCCTGCCAGCCTCCGCCGGTTGTGAGGAGCTGCTCCAGTACAAGCGTGCGCAGCCCGATTTCGTCCTTATCCCACGCCAGTCCGCAGAAGTCGCTCACGGCACCTAAGACGGTGGCAGCAAGGATGCTGCTTGTGCCGAGGCCGCTGCCTGCCGGTATGGCTGAGAGCATTGTGAGCTCAATGCCGCAGCCGAAAGCTTCTAACTGTGTGCGAAGGGAGTCAAACTGTTCCTGTGCATAGTCAGGATGGAAACCGGCCAGTGTCAAGGCTGCCTTAGGGATGGAGAATGGACTTCCGACGTGGCGGAAATCAGCCAGCTGTTCATAGGTGTCCACACTTTCCGAGGCTCCCAGGTCGATACTGCGCAAGATGATGTGCGGTTCCTTGCAGGGTTTGACATAAGCTTGCAGGGGTGGTTGTCCGTTCAGTTCCACAGCGAGGTTCACTACGCTGCCGCCCTCCATAAGGCAGTAGGGTGGCGTGTCAGTCCATCCTCCTGCGATGTCGATGCGTACAGGGCTTCGGCCCCACACTATTTGGTCGGCGTATACAGAGCGCCTCGGCTGTTGTTTCTGATGGAGTAGATGCTGCAAGCTGCCTTCTCTCAGGAGTCCGAAAGCCTGGCTCTCGAAGTCAGAAGTCGCGTGGCCGTTGAGTCGCTCCACTTCGGCCCTGAACATCCGGTCGTGAATGCGTGACATGAGGGGCTCTTTCTCGTCGAGAGGCGGAATGGGTATATTGATGTGGTTGTTTGCAAATTCGTGGGCAGCATCCTCAAGGTCAAGCTGATAGAATACGCTGTGAGCATGGTTGCGTTGCAATGCCGGCCAGCAGATGTTTCGGAAAGATTGACGTTGTGCTGTGAGTCTGCGGAGATTGGCCTTTGCCGAGATTTGCTCCGCACTGAGTTTACGAGCTTCCTCCCACAACTTTTGGGCAGCCTCGCTGTCGTCTTGGTGAAGCATGTGGCGTAGGAGCTTTCCGGCCTCGTCGACGGTTGCGGCCACAGGGAACAGAGGTTCCTGCTGCATGGCTCCGGCGAACTTATCGTAGTAGCCGTAGGGGCGGACCACCCACTGGTTTTCGTCAAGCGGGATGATGTCGACGCATTGTCCGGGTGCCAGGCTCAGCTCCCAGTCGTTTTGAGGTACGCCGGTGATGATGTTCTCGTGCGAGAGTTTCCAGCGCGAACCCACGAAACTGTTCTCTATCCACAGGTTGCAGTTGCTTTCCGTGAGAGCCACTTTCACTACGGCATTCTGGACGAACATTGAAGGATGAGGCTTCAGCGAGTGGTGCATAATCTGTCTTTGATCGGATACCAGATTCTGCAAAGCCAGACTGGAGGAAAGCAGTTCGTGCGAGGTTCCAAAGTGATAGAACTCTCCTCCGGGCAATGGCAGTACGGCCACCCTGAGTGCTTTGAGCTCGTCGTCCTCCATCGTGGGATGACTGCCTAAACAGCATCCGAACTCTCCATAAAGGTCGTATTCCCGGAAATGTCCGTTCTCGTCCTTGCTCCGCTTCATAAGCAGGTTGATGGCGCGGTCGCTGAAGAGCCATATTCCTATATCGGTGAGATAGAAGTAATTGCCGGTGAGACTGCCCAATTTCTCTACCGAAGGCTTTTGCAACATGCAGTAGAGGTCGCCGGGTGATTTGCGTGAAGAGACGAAGACCCCGTGGTCCTTGGCTATCTCCGGTCCGAGCCATAGGCCGTAGCACACCACGTCGGCATCGGCGGGGATAGCTTGCAGAGGCTGGGTGGCCCTGATGAGTACATCGCCGCTGACCACCATCGTGTGAAGGTTGTCAGGTGCCACATCCATGATGCGCTCGTAGAAAGGCACTTGCAGTGACAGCAAGTCCTGCGACAGCCTCTGTCCGCGCTCCCACCGGAATACGGGTACCGGTGTGAGCACTTTCCCTGAAGGAGCATAGGCCGGCAGGCGACGGCTTTGTCCGCCTGCATGCAGAATGAGTTTCTTTTCCTTGGCGATCCATTGCTGGAAATCGGCTTTCTCGTGCTCGCATGCTTGGGTGAGCAGCCATGCCGTACCGCCGCCGGAGCCAATCCGATGGTCGGCGGGATCGCTGGTGCAGTACCAGTCGGCTGTGCTGTAGCCTGTGATGTCGTGGAAGCAGTCCACGAGGTTGGGGGGTAGCGAGAGCAGTTTCTTCATTTCTTTGCCTTAGTTGTTGGCTTCTGGTTGCTCAGACTTGCGTTTTCTCCATTCGAAGAACAAGCCCAAGGCAATAGCCAGTACGAGTACTATATAAGAGGTATAGGCGATGCCCTCAGTGGTCTTAATGGAAGCCGGATGGAAGTCGAGTTCCACATCGTGCTTACCAGGCTTCACATTGAGCGCCCGCAGCACATAGTTCACTCTGCCGAGTTTGGCCGGCTGTCCGTCGATGGTGGCCGTCCACTCCGGATAGTAAATCTCGGAGAATACCACAATGCCGCCTTTGTCGCTGTTGACGGTGTAGCTGAGGTGGTTGGGCTGATACTTGTTGAGTGTCACCGTGGCATTGCCGCTCTGGGTGTTGCTCTCGCCCAAGGCCTCCTTGAATTTCTTGTCGGCAACGGCCGTATGCCTGAGATTCAGCTTTCCGAGAGCTGCAATCTCCTGGTCGGCATTGTCGACATACTCCACCTTGTCCACCATCCATGCATTGCCGTAGGCTTGCCGGTTGACCACCGGGAACATGTGCTTGCCGTCGGTCATGATGATGTACTTCGTGTTGAGCATATTGAGCACGGGGATAATGCTGTCGGCGGGCAGATTGTCGAGGTTGAATCCAGCCTGAGGTACGGCACTGTTGAGCTTCTGCATCTCCGGAGCGATGTAGAAGTTAATGAGGTCGTTATAGCGATGAAGCTTTGCCGGGTGATAGCCGCCGATGCTCTTATGGAAGTAGGAAGTGTTGTTCTCGTTGAAAGTGTCGCTTGTCATGTTGAGCACTCGATAGTCGAGGCTCTTGTCCTGAAGGATATATTTGTCGATGGGTGTGGCCTCGATGGGCTTGGTGCCCTCGCTCTTCTCCACGAACATCCCGTCGTTGAGGTAGCGCTTGTTCACCTGCCACATGTCGACAAGGCAGAGCACGGCGATGCAGCCCACAGCCCATGTGCCGCTGAGGCGCTTGGCTTTATAGAGCAGAAGCAGCAATGTGCCCACGACGATGATGGCGAACGAGCGCCAGCAGTCGGTGGTGAAGATGGCGCAGCGCACCTTCGATATGTTGTCGAGGAAGGTGGGCAGAATCTCCTTAGGCACGAAGCGGCTCAACTGAGCCTGGTCGTTGGCAGAGACGAAGTCGAAGAAGGCGTTGGGCATCAGCGCGAAGAGGGCGCAGAAGCCTGCGGTGAGACCGAAGCTAATCCACACATATTTCATCTTCCGGGTGAGCAGTGTGCGGTCGTCAAGGATGGCTTTCAGACCGAGCATGGCCAAGAGAGGAATGGTGAATTCGGCAATGACCAGAATGGAGCTCACGGTGCGGAACTTGGAGTAGAGCGGCACGTAGTCGATGAAGAAGTCGGTGAAGGGCATGAAGTTGCGGCCCCACGACAACAGAATGGACAGCACGGTGACGGCTAAGAGACACCATTTCATGGGTCCCTTGACGATGAAGAGACTCAGGATGAACAGCATCAGAACGAAGGCCCCCACGTAGACCGGGCCAGCAGTGAAGGGCTGGTCGCCCCAGTAGGAATACCATTGGCCCACGTACTGCGCGTACTGCGGGTCGCATTTCTGCATGGCTTTCTCCTGCGAACCAAGCTGAATGGTGTTGGCTCCGCCTTTGGCATTGGGGATGAGCAGTGTCCATGTCTCGCCCACGCCATAGCTCCACTGCGTGATGTAGTCGCGGTCGAGTCCGCTCGTGGCTTCCTTGCCTTTGGTCTTTTCACTGAGCTCCGACTTTCCACGCATACTCTCCTTGCCGTATTCCCACGTGTGGTAGAGGTTGCTGATGTTGATGCTGATGCCGATGAGTGCACCGGCCAGAGCGACCAGCGTAGCCTTACCGAACCGTTTCAGTTGTTTCTTGCGCACGGCGTCGATGAGGAACGCAATGAACATGAACAGGATGATGAAGAGGTAGTAGTAGGTCATCTGCACGTGGTTGGCCTCCACTTCGAAGGCTGAGAAGATGGCCGTGACGATGAAGCCCCATAGGTATCGGCCTCTGAAACAGAGCACTACGCCCGCTATCATCGGCGGCAGATAGGCCAGGGCCATCACTTTCCAGAGGTGTCCGGCTCCGATGATGATGAAGAAATAACTGGAGAAGGCCCAGATGATGGAGCCGAGCATGGCTAACTCCTGCCTGAAGTCGAAGGCTCGCAGAAGAATGTAGAAGCCCAACAAGTAAGCAAAGACAAACCACACATAATCGGGCAGCCAAAGGTGGTAGGCCTTTACCACTTTGCTCAGAATAGTGGTACTGTCGTACGACGGCGACAGCTGATAGGTGGGCATGCCGCTGAAGGCGGAGTTTGTCCAACGGGTGGTCTCGCCCGTTCGCTGGTAGTATTCCTGTTGCTCGCGGCCCAGTCCGCGCCCTGCATCCGAGTCGTTATGGTAGAGCGCACGCCCTTCCAGCACGGCCGGCATGAAGTAGGCAAAAGAGATAACCACGAAGACCACTACGGCTACGATGTCGAGCCAATACTTTTTCAATGCTTTCATTTGTTCTCTCAGAAGATGTTTCGATGATGCAAAAATACAAAATAATCACCATTCGCGGCGACTGTATGGTCACTTTTTGCTAATTTTGCACCAAAATCAGGTCCACACTATGAGAATAGGAATTATTGTCGCCATGGACAAGGAGTTCGTGCAGCTGCGCTCTCTCCTTGACGACAGCCGTACTGAACGGCGCCATACTAAGGATTTCGTTATCGGTCAGATAGGAGATTCCACCGTGGTTCTGCAGAAATGTGGAATCGGAAAGGTGAATGCTGCCGTAGGAACTGTTGAGATGATAGACAGCTATCATCCCGACCTCATCGTCTCGTCGGGCTGCGCCGGGGGAGCCGCTGCCGGACTGAGGCCCACCGACGTGGTGGTGAGCACGCAGTGCACCTATCACGACGCTTACTGCGGTGAGGAGTGCGAGTTCGGACAGATTATGGGCATGCCGGCACGCTACAACTCTCCCCGCGACCTCGTAGAGAAGGCTCTTGCCCTAAACGCGGGTGTCAGCCTCAGAGGGGGACTTATCGTCAGCGGTGAGTGGTTCGTGGACAGCAAGGAGAAAATGCGCGATATACTCAGTCGCTTTCCTGATGCCGTGGCGGTGGACATGGAAAGCTGCAGCATAGCCCAGACTTGCTATCTCTACCACGTGCCCTTCGTCTCGTTCCGAATCATCAGCGATGTTCCTTTGGAAGACACGAAGGCCTCGCAGTACTTTGATTTCTGGAACCGCATCGCCGACGGTTCGTTCAATGTGACCAAGGCTTTCCTCAATGCCTGCACCGGCGAAGCAGAAGACTGATACCGTCGGGAGTACGTCATCCGCACTGCAGCCGGCTGCCGGCGAGATTGTTTTGACGGACTTTAATCATTCACAGAGCATCCGCGCATGGTTTGGCGGATGCATGGAGACATAAACAGACTATAGAATATGAAGAAGATTCCATCGTTCACCATTAATCACCTGAAGTTGAAGCGTGGCATCTATGTGAGCCGCAAGGACAGTGTCGGAGGCGAGACCGTCACCACCTTCGACATCCGCCTGAAGGAGCCCAACCGCGAGCCGGTGCTTCATCCGGGGGCTCTGCACACCATAGAACATCTCGCCGCTACCTATCTGCGCAACGACGAAGTATGGAAGGACCGCGTTGTCTACTGGGGGGCTATGGGCTGTCTGACGGGCAACTATCTGCTGCTGCGCGGCGACCTGGAGCCTAAGGACATTGTCGGACTGATGCAGCGCACCTTCGACTTCATCGCTCATTTCGAGGGCGACGTGCCGGGTGCAAGGCCCGAGGACTGCGGCAACTACCTGCTCCACGACCTGCCTATGGCCCGCTGGGAGGCCCGTAAGTACCTCACCGAAGTATTGGAGCACATGACCGACGAGAATATGGTCTATCCCCACTGATTCCTCATGTAGGTTCAGAGCGCATAGCGAGACGGAGGGCAACAGAGGTTTGCCCTCCCTAAAATGCCTCGTTTTGGGGCTATTCAGAGGAGATGATAGGATTGCCATGATGCTCATTTTGTAAAAATAAACGTACGTGAAACATGCTCTATTTTCGTTTATTTTTCAGCAAATCTTTTTCTGCTCCGAATAACGCAAAATTTCGATAAGTTTGTATTTGTTTGACTTTCAAAGATTTAAGATTTTCGACTCGATTTTGAAGGCCGAAAAACCATTGTTTTTACCCCAAAATAGCCTGATTTTGGGCTTGCAAAACACGTACTTTTAGCCGCTAAAAGTCCTATCACGAGGCGCTCGAAGTCCTATCACGAGGCGCTCGAAGTCCTATCACGACCGGATAATGCTCAAAATAGGCGATTGAAGTGCTATGTTTCACGCTAGATTGAAAATTTTATTTGTAAAGAAGTCTTACTTGTGCGAGCTCTTTATCGTGATGGGACCATTGTGTCAGCTCGGAATGGAGACGGGCAACAGACTGATAGAATGTTACCACCTGCATCTGTTGTGCTTTCTGGCGGAAAGTGCCTTTGCAGACTCTTGGCAGGGGCAGTCGGTTTAAGTAATGCCATGAGCAATAAAAAAGGAGAAACTACTTTGACGGCGTTTCTCCTTTAACGTTAAATCTCTTTGTATACCAAGCTACTTTAGCTTATTTCTTCTTGTTATTCCATTTTTCTAAGAGATCGATGTTCCAGATGGTCCAGATGAAGTTGTTGGGAAATTGGCAGTAATATGCCTTGCCAAGCTTATCAGAAATCCGTACTTTTGCGGCTGTTGGACGGAATTTGGGACTTGTCTGTTTTCTCCAAAAAATTACCTCATATTGAAGCGTGCCTATATTATTATAAGCTGTCATTCTGCTAACTGAGTCCGGAGTATAGAACTGCCTAATTGACGTTTCTCCTACGCTGGGCCACGTTTTCCTGTGGTTCTTGAATGCGGGATTGTTGTAGAACTTTTTTGCGGCCTTGATAAGGGCAGCATTTCTTTGTTTCTCCGGCATCTTCGAGAAAGTCTGCCCCTGGACATTGGCGCAGCTTAGTGACATCATAAGAGCCGTTACAATGGTTAATAATATCTGCTTCATATATTCAATATTAGAATGTTAATAGGTTGTATAAATCATATAATCACTTTCGGCGACACAATAAATAATATTGTGTGTCTCATTTTCCCATAGTCATTAACTTTTAGGTCTAATCATTCTGTTTTCGTAGCTCCAATCATGATGACTGGACATTAGGGGGAAGTGATGTTACGTAAACTTAGCTCACTTCGAAGAGTTCGTTCATTGCAGAAGGAGGGTCTAGTAGTCGAGAGGTTTTTTACAGTATGTCTCGCGCCTTCCGTTTGATTTCTTTTTGGCGAAAAAGTAGTAACTTTTTTACGACGCAAATGTATATAGAATGAATGGAAGAAACAAGTTTTTGAGTTCGAAATTGAATAGATAGATTGAAATTTAACACAAATGTAATGTGTAATACGAATTCTGCTATGCTTTGTATTTTCTGACGTTTGATTGGCCTGATTGTAGTAGTGTCATGGAATCACGCCACCATTTATTGTTTCAGTATGTTGCAATAAGGTACATATGATAGGAATGATAGAATGAAAATCCGTAATCAGATTAATCTTAAATAAAAGAGCCCTTCCACGAGCATCACAAAAACTTCTGTCTAAGTGACTGATGTGGCAAATAATTCGTATCTTTGTAGGCGCACCCGTGCATCAACAATTACGTTCAATAATCCATAATAAAGACGATAATGAAACTCAGCAATCTAAGTCTCTCCGTTTTTCTGCTTTTTTTGGCAGCCTCGCCGGTCCTTGCTCAAGGTCCTAACGACTCGGGGACCTATTATAAGGAT
>Ga0256406_1007185_pt1 | contig 10740 bp, 8 predicted proteins | sample RumenRJG_03DNA_FD_185986 | JGI IMG/M metagenome (GOLD analysis project Ga0256406, IMG submission 185986) | Bovine rumen microbial communities from Lethbridge, Alberta, Canada - RJG_03 | ecosystem: Host-associated > Mammals > Digestive system > Stomach > Rumen | place: Canada: Alberta | collected...
GTTGAAGCCCTCAAACGCTTTTGAGTAACATGGGCAATCTATCATGCCTACCAAATCTATTATCGTATTTCTTTTGCTTATGTCCTAATCTTCATTGGGGTAGGGATCATCCGCAGGCTCCATTCCAAAGTATCTGGGCAAGATACGAAGCATGCCTATCATCAGATCAAGAGCAGAGAAGAACCGAATCCATTTCATCTTCTCCAACTCTTTGTATGCATGCCACTCATCAATAGTCATTGTGTGCTGATGATGCTTGCGGTGTCCCTTGCTCTTATATCTTTGATATGGATGCAGCAGGCTACACGTTAAAAACTATGGCAGCAGCCTTATGGGCTTACGGGCATGCCCATTCCTTTGAGTATGGGCTTCTCACCATCGTGAATGCCGGAGGCGATGCGGACACCAATGCCGCTGTAGCCTGTGCTATCCTTGGAGCAAAGTACGGATTCAATACCATCCCTACAAAATACATTGAAGGGCTCATATATAAAGAGCAACTAGACAGTGTTATAGACCGGTTAGCATCATTCACTGATGTATAAAAAATGTTAAGTAGCAAACATATTGCACCCAACGAATACAATTATCCGCAAAATTAATTAAATTTGCATCAGATATTAATTTTCTAGCCTATGGAAAATTTAAACCGCCTAAAAGCCGTCTTAGCTGATGCTGGGCAGACCAACAAATGGTTAGCCGAGCAGCTGGGTAAAGATCCTGTGACTATTTCTAAGTGGTGTACTAATACGACACAGCCAGATCTTTATACGCTAGCAAAGATTTCTGATTTGTTAAAAATTGACATTCGGGAATTACTTGTTAGCCGTAATCAATCAATACAGCCCCTTAGCAGGTGATAAATAATCTAAAGATATAAATTATGGGTAAAACAATTGGAATTGACCTCGGAACTACGAATTCCGTTGTGGCGTTCAAAGATGCGACCGTAAGGGTTATCGCGACAGGTCCTGACAATAGTGATCTTTGTCGTTCGTGCGTTGCTATTAATAAAAACGGTAGCTATGTGGTGGGTAATACCGCTTACAAGAATTGGAAGCGGCTTGCTCCTAACATTGTCGTATCAGTAAAGCGACTCATGGGTGCCTCCATTTCTGACCCTCAGGTACAGAAGATGAAAGCAGATAAGGAGATGTATCCTTATGGCATAACTAAGATGTCAGGAGGAACTGAGGATTCCGTAGTTGTCGTGTTAAACGGAAAAGAATATACACCTGAACAGATTAGTGCAGAAATACTTCGCCAACTGAAGAATGATGCTTCTGTAAAGTTAGGTGATGAGGTTACACATGCTGTAATAACTGTTCCTGCTTATTTCAATGAGAAGCAGAAGACTGCCACCCGCAAAGCCGCTGAGTTGGCAGGCTTAAAGGTACAGCGTCTATTAGCTGAGCCTACAGCTGCTGCTATTTCTTATGGAGCTGATAAGATGGCTGCTGATGAGGACAAGATCTTCTTGGTCTACGACTTCGGTGGTGGCACCTTTGACCTTTCTATTTTAGTTGCATCTGGTGGCAACTTCATAGAGTCAGGTACCGGTGGTGACCGTTGGTTAGGTGGTGATGATATTGATCGGTTGGTATCTGAATACGTCCTAACTGAAGCTGGCAAAGCCAACCATGTTGATATCCATGAACTTATTAATGCTCTGCCTGATAGAAAGAGATATGCGTTTCAAGCTGATTTCAAAGAGCAAATTGAAAGTGCTAAGAAGGCTCTAAGTCAAACGGATTCTGTTTCTGTTGAGTCCTTTGATTTCCTAGAGGATGAGGATGGGAATCCTGTGGATATTGAAGTGACTCTTACAAGAGAAAAGTTCGAGGAAATGATTCGTCCTCTCGTACAGCGGACCTTGGATCTGATTGATGAACTGCTTGAGAAGACAGCTTATCCTATTGATACCATAGACAACATCCTCCTTGTTGGTGGTTCTTCTTGCATTCCTCTTGTGAGAGAAATGCTAAGTGCTAAGTATGGAAAGGAAAAGATTCTGTCTTCAGAAAAGCCTATGCTGGCCGTTGCTGAAGGTGCCGCTATCTTATCCCACTCTTTAGGCACGGAGGTTGAGTGCCCTAACTGTGGCAAACTCGTTCCTGTAGGAGCAGCAGAATGTCCTCACTGCCATCACTCTATGGAGAGCAAACAGGAAGTTCCTGTCGAAGAAGGTGGTGTTCAGGTTAGTATTACCACTAAGCATAAGACTTTTATCCAGCTATCAGATGATGCTGACAATGTAGAGTATAAGGAGATTATAGATGAGAACACTCCTCTTCCTTATGAAGTAAATCATAAGTTCTATACTTTAGTAGAGAATCAGAAGATAGTCGGAGTTAAATTGTTCAGTGACGCTGAAAATAATCAAAAAGAGAAACTGGGTACTGGATTCTTCACAATTCCGGAGAATCTTCCTGTCCATAGTGAACTTCAATTTACTTTCAGCCTGACCGAAGATGAGGTTATGCATGTCAAGGTAAGAGTACCTGCTACCGGTAAGACAACTGATGTTGTTCTAAGCCGTGGAGCATTGGATGCACACTGCCTTGAAGCTATCGGCCCAACATTCGATAAAGTTATGAACGACCAGAGCATTAGTGACTCAAAGAAATCAGAGTTCATTGAGAAGCTTCAGAAGGTTATTGATAATATATCAGCAAGTCACTTCGCACCAGAGAATAGTAAGTGGCAGGAGGCAGAGGATACTCTTAAGTCTGCTAGCCAGGTAGCTCTTGCTAAAGAAGAAGAAACTCCAACTGAAATGATTATCGCGACCATTCAGTTAGAGAACTTCGGCAGATTCATCCGTCCTGAGGATAAGGAAGCAATGCGTACCCAGTTGCAACGTGCAAATAATGCGTCCTCACCTATGGAGAAGAATGCAGCAGTCGAGGAATTAGGTAAATTAACTGAGAAGTATGGTCTGTTCACTCATGGATTCATTCTGAATATTGTCGGACATAGTTCTGAGGATCCAGTAAAAGCTAACCAGGCACTTGTCGCTTTCAATCAGTTCATGGCTGCATTAAATGCCGGCAATGTACAGCGTGCCCGTGACATCCTTGACGCTAATGAGCATCTGATTGATGTTAGCTCATTGTCAAGCGGTCTTGGTGGCTCAACTGGTATTAGTGGCGAATAAAAGATTATTATGGAACAAGAAATCAAGTGTCCAGTATGTGGAAAGGTAGGCATACCTGACTTTCATAAGGAAGATATTACATGCCCCTGCTGTGGAAGTGACCTCAGTATCTATCGCGTTGTCGACCAGATACCTGAGCCTAAGGAGCATAAAAACATTTGGAAGCCTGTAGCTGCTGTTGCCATTGTGGCAGCAGCAGCCCTCGGGCTTTGCTTGGTTTTCCAAAAGCCAAGTAGTGATGTAACAACTGGGAATCAAGAAGTAGCGGTATTGAAGGATTCTGTTGCCACACTTAACGAGCAACTTGCTCAGGCTAAGAAGCAACCAGCTGAATCTACTGCTTCTTTCTATTCATATAAAGTGAAAAAAGGTGAGTCGCTATGGACCATTAGTAGAAAGTTCTATGGGACTGGTGCGAAAGCAGAGGATATAGCCCAAGATAATGGACTAACGCTTAATGCGACATTACTTATTGGTGATACCCTAAAGATTAGATAGCATGGGATTAATTGGCTGGATAAAAGGCAAATACTATGACAGCCGCCTAGACAAGGCCGACAATCTAGTTCTAGAGAATGACCTTGAAAGGGCAGAACAAATATATAGAGAATTACTTGGTAAACAAGATGATGCCGCTACGCATTTTACCAACATGCTGGTTGAACATTCAGATGATGCTCAATCCAAAATATCATCCCTTAAAACCATTGAATCTCTAGAGGAGTTTGTTGTCGAAGAAAACAGTGAGGAATATAAGAAGGGCTTAAATATTCATGTTAGGAATATGGAAGTCCTTGCCAAAGAACTGTTTAATAAAAAACAGTATGATAAGGCTGTATCTCTACTCTTCGCTATTAAAAATTATCATAGTGGCGAAGCGAAGTTTTCCAAGAAATGTCATAAATATAGCGCATATAACCAATATTCTTTGGCTAAGTATGACCAGGTCATTATAAAGGATGTCGTTAAGGAACTACAAGCATATCTTCCCTCCAGCCTAGAAGATGCTAAAATCTTTGCCCGGAACCTTGAGGCAGATAAGAAATATACCCGTGGCATAAAACTGCTATACCCGTTTGCTAAGGATTCGCAAGACATAAAGGAACTGATAATTGATGAAATAGTCGGTGCTGTAGCCAATGGGGACAAAGATGTTTCTGAGATCACAGCACTTTCCGCTATTTGCAATGATGAAACGCTTTGTAAAAATGCTGCAGAGAAATTAGTCAGCCTGTCAGCAAAAGCTGCAAAGGAAAAGGATTATAAGACGGCTGTAAGGTATGATGATATAGCTTCGCCTTACTTCGGAACGGAGAACACTTTTAACTTTGCAAGATGCAGCCATGCATTAGAAGAAGCCAGTGAGCGTGCGAATGCCAACGAAATAAAAGGGCTCATAGGAAAAGCTGAAACTTGGCATCTTACAAAGGAGCAAATCTCAAAACTGAAAAAGCGAGTAGAAAAGATTGCAAAAGACACATCTCTGGTCAAGGGCTTGGATATTTGTAGAATCTTCCGCTCAGAGAAATCTTTTGACCTACTTTATATTCAGCTCGCAAAGAAATTATCTTCAAGCAGCCCAAAGGATATAAACTCTAAGGAGCTTCTTGAAATCATTAAGGCAAACACAGATCAGGAAACATATCCTGATGTCCTCTCTGACTTCGTTCAGACCCTACCCTATGAGCACGAATTCATCGAGAGTGCGATTGACAAGATCAAGAGGCATGACTCCACTGAATTCTTAAAGAGATACTGGAGTGTTAAAGAAAGTGATTCTTATTTCAAGAAACTGGTTTCTACTGAAAATGAAGGCTATAAGAATATAGTTGCTTTCATAGTGGAGAATCACAATATCTTCTTGCATGATGCATCCTTGCGTAATGCATTCTGTAAGTCCCTGGATAGCCTCGATGATAAAGTTTATGTGCTTAATGTAGCTAAAGAGCTCATAATCAAGAAGTGTAAAATTGAAGATTATTTTGTTTCTAGCGTTCTTCGAGTTATAAAGAACAAAGCAAATGACGTACAAGTCGCCACGCTTGACCATGCAATTTCTATTCTAGCAGATAAGCGTTTGATTGACAAGAAGAAGCTAGTTGTCAGATCTTTAATCAAAGAGAAGGATTTTGACCTTGCAGAGCACGAAGCAAAAAGTTTGGATGGTGTGGATGATGAATCCGATACCATTCTGGCAGAGGCGTACTATGCAAAAGCTGCTAATGCTTCTTCATCCCAAGGGAAAATAGGTGCACTGTACCAAGTACTGGATGTAATAGAAAAAAGCAGAGTCTTTTCTTCATTTGACGCAAAGAAAGCAGATACTCTTTCTCAGCTTTGCTCATTGGCTATCCAAGCTCAGCAGTCGGGTGACAATACTACAGCATATAATGTTGCAGATAGATTATCCGGTTATTCTGAGACATGGTTAGATCTCTATATTAAGTTAAGGAGTATTGACTATAATGCGGACCTACTCCTCTCTGAACGTATCAAGTTCCAGCAAGATACCCTGAATTGTATAGGCCATACTTTCAATTCTGCTTCAGCTTTACGCGGCATCACAAAGCAAGAGTATTATGATCTCTGGACAGAGTTAAAGAATCTGAGGGTAAAGAAATCGGAAGGACAGCCTAAGGATAAGTCTATAGACAACTTATCCTCACTTCGTGATGCAATAAATAAGTATTGTAGCCAGAGCTATGCTGTAAATCAAGCCGAAGATCTAACTAAGAAGATTTTGAAGCAGAAGTGGTCCTTGGCAACTGAAGCTGAATCCGATTTTGATTACGACACTGCCATAAAGCAGTATCAAAGCGTTAAGGGCGAACAAGTAACATCATATTCTCAAAGAGCAGAATTACGTATGCTTATCTGCTTCATCAAGGCAGGAAAAGTTGATGAGGATATTGAATCACGCATCAGCACAGCTTTGGCATTCAGATCTCATCAGCCATTAAAAGATGATCTGGCATATAGGTATGCATGCTACTTGATAAAGTCAATTAGGCCAGGAGATGCAGAAAATATCTTAAACAAATATCTGCCCGACGAGTTGGATTTACTTAATCTGTGTAAGAATATCTACGTTAAGGAATCAGAGAAATATCTTGCTGAATTTAACAAAAAAGTTGCTTCCGCGATCAAGGGAGCAATGTCTGTAGATGATGCTAATTCGTTCCTCCGGGATATTGATAGATATAAGAAAGTTATTGCCAACCATCTTACAGATACTGCATCTAAATTTGATGCGTATAAGTCATTCTTAGAGTCTTACATCATCGGAGCCATGTTCCGTGAAGAAAGGTATGGAGAGGCATTTGATAAGATTGCGGAGCTATTCCCGAGCTATATGAACAATGAGCAGCATCTTCGTAATATGGCTATTGCAGCACTTGGATATATAGAGTCTGGAGAAGCTTATGGCACAAAACTGCAATATGCTATATCACTATGGATTACGGTCGTTTATAGAGACCGCCTGTTTGTTAAGAGCTTGGACTATACTTCTTGGGATGATGATTTCACCTTCACTCTCAGTAGCAGCCTTGGCCGTACTGGTGATTCGGACTATGACGTTCTTCCTGACAACATCAACTTTGATGATCCAGTAGAAAACGAGAATATAGCTATTAAAGATGTTCAAACATCTCTGATAACCAGACTGGAGACTGATATCAGGGACAATTATCCGGATTATGAGGATTATCTCAACAGGGAGAAATCAGCTCTCGACAATTTGCTGGACATAAATCTCGACCGGGGTTTCGTAATAGCGACTCCAGGTATTGCCACTGAGCATCGCGATATTTGGGACTCGATCAAAAGCGCTTTGGATTATGAACTAGAGCAGGATTATGGTAATACAGAGGATGTCCTTAGATCAGGCTTAACATATAACATTGAAACTGGTCAATTCGCCGATTATAAGAGAACAACCTCCTCCGCAGACAATTGCAAACGAGCTTTGGAACAGAGTCCTAGTCAAATTAAGAGCGCATTTACGTCACTGCCGCAGATTAAGGAATATACAAAGCTATACGAAGAATTGCGTGCTTTTGTGTCTAGCAAATTAAATGAGGCTGTTAAAAACAAGATGCTTTATACCAACTTCATGGATAAATTTGAGCCTGTCTGCAGAGCCTTCAATGAGCCGCAATTGTCTTTTGCATTCTCAAATTATGCCAACGGAGAAGTAATCCATCGACTTAATGACGACAGCTTGAAAGAGTGTGTGGGCATTGGATACTTGCTAAGAATTTACCAAATCGCTCCAACCAGCGTCCAGGTTAAGAAAAACCTCATTGGCGTTCTCCAATATCTTGTTCGAGAATACGAGGACAGCGGTAGAAGTGAAGACAAGAGGGCTATAGACAATGTAGTAAGAGCCGGTGGTTCTGAATTCAAGAACATCGTTGATGAAACAAGAGTGGATGCAAAACTCTCAGTCATCATTGACAAGGTTAATAAGAATCAGATGCAGCACAAAGATGCTTTGACACAATTGTATGACCTCTATAAGCAATATCCAGACAACGATCGTTTATGTGAGAATCTTGTCACCATCTGTGATATGTGCATTATGGAATATGTGATTGGGCAGAAGAGCGGCAGATATAGTGTATGTAATATTCTTGATGCCCTTGAAAGCAATAGAAGTCAGACATTTAGAAAGTATGCTGGCAAGTTAAAGAATACTTATGATACGATATGGAACCAGTTGGGGTTTGAAACTCAGATGCTCATGGAAGGCATGGGTGGTCTCAATAGTACATTAAATGACAAGGGATTGGCTCTAAAAAAAGGTCTGGACTATTATTCCAACTTGTCAGGTAGGAGTCGTCTGGGTAGTAGATTCCCATTCTAATAATAACTAATAGTATAGAAGATGAAGAATCCATATAAAGTATTAGGCTTGAAGCAGGATGCTACAAATTCTGAGATTGTTAAATCTCAGATCAAGGCACTCCGTTCACGAAAATATACAATGAAGGAAATCACAGAAGCACAAGCAACATTGCGCAAGCCTGCTCAACGCTTGGCTGCAGATTTTACCTTTCCTGTTCTTGATGATGACACCATAGAACCGTTGGCATCCAGAATAAAAAGTAAAGATGTCGATTTAGAATCTATTGATGTTAACAAATATGACACTTTAAAGTAATCATTATGGATATTAAGGAAGAATTAAATAAAAGAATAGCAGCTCTTCAGACCGAGAGTCTGACTAATAAGAATAATCTCGAAGCATTTGAGAAGGCTCAGGAGTCACGCATTGATGGGATCTTTAAAGAATTTCTATCAGTTGTAGATACTTTTGACAGGGCTGAAAAGACAATAAAGGAACGTGGCCTCGACCAAGAGGAGAATGCTAAAAAAGCAATAAACCGTCTCTTGAATGCGAAAAAGAAAGCTCTTTCTGTCTTAGAGAAATTTGACGTTAAGAAGATTGAGTTCGAGGATGGACATTCCATACCAGAACTTTGCTCTGTTGCGGACACGGAACCAGATCCAGACAAGAAGAGTGGAGACATAATATCTATAGAACGTGAAGGCTATACACGTAAGGGTAAATTACTCCGTGCAGCTGAAGTAGTAATAGTAAAAAATTAAATCGTTTGGCCTATGTTCCTGTTTCAGAAAAACGACAAGATAGGTAATTATACAGTTGTCTTCCCACATAAGGAAGGTGCTTATGCTGAGACCTATCGGGTAAAAGACCAACTGGGGAAAGTGAAGTTCCTCAAACTCATCTACATGGAACAACTGGAGGTATTCCAGTACGACAGTGATGGTCAGGTTATTGAGGCAGAGATAGCTACAATGCTTAACCATCCTAATCTATGTTCTTATGTTGACAGTGGAAAATTGGAGAAGGATGGCCATCAACTTCTCTATATCGTCACAGAATATGTCCGGGGAGAGAATCTTAATTCCCGGCTATACCGTGGTAGCAGTTTGAGCCAACTGGAGATAAAACAGATCATGACCGCATTACTTAGAGCTCTTGACTACATCCACACACTGGACAGGCCCGTCATTCATAATGAGATTACAGTGGAGAATATTCTTCTAGATATAGTCGGCAACTTCAATAATCTAAAATTGATAGATTTTGGTGCAGCTAGATTTGCAGATCTTAGACCAGATTCAATGTCATGGCATGGACAAGACCTGTATTATGTTGCTTCCGAGCGATTCATAGGAGAAGGTTCTCCTAAATCAGATCTTTTTTCTGCAGGAGTAGTCCTATACAAACTCATTTTTGGTGTAATGCCGTGGGAGACCGAGCTAGCGGGTAAGACCTTGACGGAACAGGTGCAGGCAATTATGGAGAAGCGCAACAGCCCTCTCACCATTCCTAATGTGCAGATAATGGAAATGGACAGCAACCTGCTGAAAGTGATGGTGAAGGCATTAGTCCCGGAACCGGAACAGCGATTTGCCAGCGCCAAGGAGTTTTTGGAGGCATTAGAAGGAAAGATTGAGGTTTCAAGTGCACCTATATCTATGACAAAAGTCAGTCAGCAGGAGAACGGCCCCGAACTGCAGCCAAAGAAAGGAAATGGTTTTGCAGATGTAGCCGGCATGAACGATATTAAAGACCTCATGCGCAAGAAGATTATAAATGTCTTGAAGGATCCAGAAAGGGCTGAACGCTTCAAGATTCAGATTCCTAATGGCATGCTTCTCTATGGGCCACCTGGATGCGGCAAGTCTTTTATTGCCGAAAAGTTTGCCGAAGAGGCTGGCTATAACTATGTGTTCGTTAAATCATCAGACTTAGCAAGTATCTATGTACACGGATCACAGGAGAAGATAGGCGCATTATTCGAAGAAGCAAGGAAGAATGCACCTACCATTCTTAACTTTGATGAATTTGAGGCACTGGTTCCCAATAGAAGTAACATCAATAATTCCAGTGAATCTGGTGAAGTGAATGAGTTCCTATCACAGATGAACAATTGCGGCAAAGACAGAGTTTTTGTTATCGCAAGTTCAAACCGCCCGGATTTGATAGACCCTGCTGTAAGGCGCAGAGGTCGTTTGGATCAAATAATTTACATACCAGTTCCTGACAAAGAAGCTCGAGAAGGACTCTTTCGTATCCACATGAAAGACAGGCCAGCTGAAGAGAACATAGATTATTCTCGCTTAGCCGCTATGACGGCAAACTATGTAGCCTCAGATATTGCTTATATTGTCAATGATGCTGCAACACGTGCTTTTGAAGATAATGTCGATATTACACAGGAACTACTGGAGGAGGTCATTAAAGAAAATAGCCCTTCAGTAAGTCCGGATGATATTCGGTTCTACGAAAATATTCGACAGAAGCTTGATACAACGAAAAAAGAAGAGCGAAAACATATTGGATTTGTTTAGAAAAGCAAGCCTACATATTGAGAGTTTGCTAATTTAATTTGTAACTCATTAAGGAATCTATAATTATTATGTAACTACTCAGTCTTTTGGGCATGATTAATTGGAATGACTAAGGTTAGTCATTCTCAGCAATAAGTTTTTCTATGAAATCCTCCCCTGGCGCCATGTCTGCCACAAGTTTGAATAAGGCTTTGAAC
>Ga0256406_1007187_pt1 | contig 10735 bp, 12 predicted proteins | sample RumenRJG_03DNA_FD_185986 | JGI IMG/M metagenome (GOLD analysis project Ga0256406, IMG submission 185986) | Bovine rumen microbial communities from Lethbridge, Alberta, Canada - RJG_03 | ecosystem: Host-associated > Mammals > Digestive system > Stomach > Rumen | place: Canada: Alberta | collected...
TGTCAGAAAAGTTATCCTCATTATATGCATCTCAGAACAGAATTGCATCTGAAATATTAAAAAAAGAGAACTTTTTAAGTTGCAGTAGAATTTACTTCTACACTGGAATTTACTTTTTCAATTCACGATCTTTTTGCATTTTCCCCGTGCCTTCGTCAACGGATCGATGCGTCAACGATGCGTCAAATCCGAAATGATTGCGATATGTATTTATCGTTTTGCGATATATTTATATTGACAAATAGTATGAATGGTGTATGCTTATTTCAGCCGGTGACAGCGCCGGGTTCAATTACTTTTGACACATAAACTATAAAAGGAGATTAAAATGACTGAGAAAGACAGACAAAACAATCAGCGTCGGCTCGCTTTATGGATGAAGCTTACGGCTTCGGTACTGGCAATTCTCATAATACTTGGTTTGATTTTTCTTTATTATTATTCATATAAAAGCCTCGGTCCTGAAGCTGATGATATAAGAGCCTTTTCATTTTTCCCTGCCGTCACAGGAACGATATCCATTTTTATCATCTTCATTTTTGGAAAAGTCGCGTCAGAAATTGGCAGAGGCAACAGTTTTTCAATAGAAAATGTAAATTATTTCCGCCGTATGGCATGCCTTGGAGGAATCCTCTCCATCAGCTACATCGTCCGCCTGATCTATATATCAGTCTGCGGCAGAGCTACAATTTTCCGCACAGGATACTGCATCGTAATGTTTATTCTCGGAGCGCTCTTTCTCTCTATCTGTTATATACTCTCATGTCTCATCAAAAACGCTTATGAAATGAAGCTGGAAAACGATCTTACCATTTGATGAAAATAATGAGAAAAGGAGCATCTTATGATTGTAATAAATATAGACGTCATGCTGGCGAAACGAAAAATGAAGGTCGGAGAGCTGGCTGAGAGGATCGGCATCACAAACGCAAACCTGTCGATTCTGAAAAATGGAAAAGCAAAAGCGATCCGTATTGAGACACTTGACAAGATCTGCCGGGAGCTGGATTGTCAGCCCGGAGACATTCTGGAATACCGTCCTGATTGAAATAATAAAGGAGTCATCATCATGGAAAAAGAAAAAAAGCCCTTTCAGATCCTCTTCCTGCCCTGCATTTTATATGCCTGCCTATTTGTATTCTGCCGTTATGAAAATTCCGCGTCGATTCTCTGTCCATTATGGATGGCAGGAACTCTGGCACTCGTCCACTATGTCATGAAAAAAACAGATCGGCCGGTACGAAAAGATATGATTTTCATAGAAGCAGTTATGATGCTTCTTTCTGTATCAGATTTTCTTACCTATAATTTTTTCATTGTGACCGTAAATAACATTTTCGCTGATTTCCTTCTTGTAATTGATCTTCTGGCCGCCTTCTATCCGGATAGGAAATGGGGAATCAGTCAGTGGATCCTGTCATTTTTCAAGTCGATCGCAGGTGCCATTTCAAGCTTCTCCGATCTTTTCGCTGATATAGAAGACAGCCTGAAAAACCGGAGCTCAAAGAGCCGGAAAACTTTCGCGGTCATAATCGGGATCCTGTCTGCCGTGCCGCTTACCGTCATCATTCTATTCCTTTTGGCATCCGCAGATATGGTATTTAAAAAAATCCTTAAAAGCATTTTCTGCTTCCAATGGAGTTCAAGCGATACCTATCTTATCATTCTTGAATTTATCTTTGTTTTCCTGGCATCCTACTGCGGTCTCAGATTCTTCCTCAAAAATAAGGATATCGAAATCAATCAGAGAATAAATGTAAATTCCGATATGACTGCCGTGATTATCCTGATTCCGGTAGCCATCATCTATGTACTCTTCTCTGTTATTCAGTTTGCTTTCCTCTTTATCAGAAATCTGACTCTGCCGACAGGGATGACATACGCCGAATACGCTCATCAGGGATTTTACCAGCTCCTCGCTGTAGTAATTATAAACCTGATACTCGTATTGACGATCACGGCGGTTTTCGGCAGAAGTAAGATAATAAAATGTCTTCTTACAATAATAAACGCCTGCTCTTTTGTAATGATAGCGTCAGCTTTCTTCCGGATCATGCTGTATATCAGCGTCTATCACCTGACAGAACTGAGGTTTCTGGTGGTATGGGGTCTGACTGTAATGACTTTCTTATTCGTAATGATTACTGTTTACACCTTGAGAGCCGGATTTCCTCTGGCAAAAGCTTTCCTTATTGTTATAAGCGTATCATGGATCGTCCTGTCTTTTTCAAGGATGGATTATTGGATCGCTGATTATAATCTGAGTGCTGAAAAGAAGATCAGCTCAAATTATACAGACGATCAAAGTAAAAAGAGCGATCACTACTACCTCATTGAGCTTTCTGTAGACGCGGCGCCCGCAATAATGCGGTCAGGAGATACGGAACTAAAAAAAGACTACAGGGATAGTTATAAAGTAGTAAACGCCCTCGAACGCCGGGATTTCCGTCACATAAACCTCTCTATCGAAAGATGCAGGAGAGCCATCCGGTGATATTTGACTTACTATGGTAGAATAAGAAAAAATTCGTTAATCATTCTTCCAGTAAGGAGATTTTATGTTTACCGGCACTGCCTTTTCTCTGCTCCCTCCCGTCCTCGCGATAATCCTCGCATTGATCACGAAGCAGGTCTACCTGTCTCTATTCGCGGGTGTCATTCTCGGTTCGCTTATGATTGGAAATTTCCGGCTATTCCCTTCGCTAGAAATTCTTTATAAGCTGATGTCCGAAAATTTTGACGTGTCCATTATACTGTTTCTGATCGTACTCTCCATGGATATAGTTCTTATCCAGAAAAGCGGCGCCGCGGCTGCCTACAGCAAATGGGCATCAGCCAGGCTTAAGACAAAGCGTGCGTCACTGCTTGCCACATCTCTCCTTGGCATTCTGATCTTCGTCGATGACGGATTCAACTGTCTGACCATAGGCACTGTCATGCGGCCGGTCACAGACAGATACAAGGTCTCCAGAGCCAAACTCGCCTATATAATTGACGCTACCGCCGCGCCCGTCTGCATCATCGCTCCTGTATCGTCCTGGGCAGCTGCAATAAACTCCTATGTGCCGGACGGCGCCGGCATTTCAGGATTTCAGCTTTTTATGAAAACAATTCCATATAACCTCTATGCTCTTCTTACGATTTTCATGGTCTTTTTCACATCAGCTTCCGGATTCGATTTCGGACTCATGAAGCGCTACGAAGACCGGGCTCTGGCTGGAGATCTGGGTGTTCCTGAGAAAAATAATTCAAACCAGAAAGATCAGGAGGAAAACGAAAAGGTGACGGGACAGGGCGCCAGGCTTATCGATATGATACTTCCCATGATAATGCTTATAGTCCTGTCCATAGGCTTTATGTTCTACACGGGCTACCGTGCAGGAGGAAAAGGTCTGGTCGGATGCTTCGCAAACTGTAATTCTGCGGAAAGCCTTTTTCTTGCTGCGCTGATGGTGCTGATCTTCTTATGCATCTACTATCCCATCCGCCGTATCTGGCATTTTGGCGACATTATGGAAATCATTCCTGAGGGCGCCAAGCTTATGATTCCCTTCATGGTAATACTTGTCCTGGCATGGACTCTTAAAGGAGCGATCGGGAAACTGGAAGCAGGCGTTTTCATATCGTCCGTCATGAAATCAGGCAGCAGCCTTACTCATTTCATTCCTGTGCTTTCATTTGCCATCGCCGTCTTCATATCCTTTTCATCCGGAACCAGCTGGGGGACATTTGCCATCATGGTGCCGCTTGTCATCGGACTCTTTACCGGGCAGAAAAATCTGTCACTTATGACAGTCTCCGTTGCAGCCGTCCTTTCCGGCGCCGTCTGCGGAGACCATATTTCTCCTATCTCCGACACCACGATCATGTCAAGCTCCGGAGCGCTCTGCCGTCATCTCGAACATGTCAGGTCCCAGATCCAGTACGCAATACCCGTAATAATCTCCTGCTTCGCAGGATTTATCATATCGGGATTTTCTGAAAGCCCCGTCCCGGGACTTATCGGATCGCTTGCAATGCTCCTTCTGATCCTCTTCATAATCAAGAGAACAACTAAAAAAACTTCCCGCATCAATAATCCTTGAAACGCGGGAAGTTTTAGAAAGTATCTTCAGTCTCACCTTTCCAGTGTGAGAAGGAGTGCCATCTTGAACCTGCCTTTTGCCGTCACGGCATGTAACCCACCGCGCGCGAAGCGGAAATTTTCTCCGGCCTTTATCGGATGATCCTGTCCTTCGTAAGTGATGACGCCTTCGCCATCCAGTGCGAAAATAATCGCATCTCCGGGAGCGGCATGCTCAGACAGTCCTGTTCCCTCATCAAAAGCCATTACGACAAATTTCATCTTGTCATTCCTTACAATGTCCATGTTTACGATCCTGCCATCCTGATATGGAACCAGGTCTGCCAGCCTGAACACTTCTCCGGGCTTTATTACGTTATTCATTTTGTCATCCCTCCTTACTTCAATCTCTGTATATACGCAGGACTTTTCTGATCTCATGCCGACCGGCGTATCTAACGGCAAGACTGCCGTCTCTCCTGTCTTCAGCTCTATATCATCAAATCCCCTTCCGTATACCGTCATTTCTCCGCCATTCACATAGAGAAATTTGTGATAAGAATAGATTTCCGCGCTGATGTCCGTGTTCTCTGCGAGAGAGAATACAGTAATGGCGGGATTTTTTTCATTTATCAAATCTGACACCGTGCATCCTCTGACCGGCGGCAGTTCCTTTTCAATCGAAAAAACTTTTCCTGCAGCGTATTTCATGGCTGTCACGCTTCGCTTCCGAAGAAGAGTTTCAGGTCATCATCTACAGTTCCGATTCCTGCGATACCGAAATTTTCTACGAGAACCTTCGCGACATTGGGGGAAAGGAATGCCGGAAGAGTCGGTCCGAGATGAATGTTCTTTACTCCCAGGTAGAGGAGAGCCAGCAGCACTATCACGGCCTTCTGCTCGTACCATGCAATATTAAATGCCAGCGGAAGATCATTGATATCATCAAGCCCGAAAATTTCCTTCAGCTTCAGGGCTATGAGAGCCAGAGAATAGGAATCGTTGCACTGACCTGCATCGAGTACGCGGGGAATGCCGTTGATATCTCCGAGATTCAGCTTGTTGTATTTGTACTTTGCGCAGCCGGCGGTCAGGATGACTACATCTTTCGGCAGCTTCTTTGCAAACTCAGTATAATATTCGCGTGATCTCTGCCTGCCGTCGCAGCCTGCCATCACCACAAACTTTCTAATTGCGCCGCTCTTTACAGCGTCCACGATCTTGTCCGCCAGAGCGAAGACCTGCTCATGAGCGAATCCGCCGACTATGGTTCCGGTCTCAATTTCTTCAGGAGCCCGGCAATTCTTTGCCTGCTCGATGATGGCTGAGAAATCTTTTGTCTCACCATACTCACCGTCTATATGTCTGCAGCCGCTGAAACCGGCAGCTCCTGTTGTCCAGAGGCGGTCCTTGTAGCTCTCGGCCGGAGGCACGATGCAGTTTGTGGTCATAAGGATCGGACCATTGAATTTCTCAAATTCCTCCTTCTGCTTCCACCATGCATTTCCGTAATTTCCGGCGAAATTCGGATACTTCTTGAATGCGGGATAGTAATGCGCAGGCAGCATCTCTGAATGTGTGTAAACATCGACACCCGTGCCCTGAGTCTGCTCCAGGAGCATCTCCAGATCGCGAAGGTCATGACCTGATACCAGAATACCGGGGTTCTTTCTGACTCCGATATCTACTTTAGTAATCTCAGGATTGCCATAAGCCTCGGTATTTGCCTTATCGAGTAGAGCCATTCCCTCCACTCCGTATTTTCCTGTCTCCAGAGTCAGAGCGATAAGATCATCCACGGTAAGCGAATCATCAAGAGTTTTTGCGAGCGCCTCCTGGATAAACTTGTCCACTTCCTCATCATCCTGAAGAAGAGCATTGGCATGCTTTGAATAAGCTGAAAGGCCCTTGAGACCGTATGTAATAAGCTCACGAAGAGAGCGGATGTCTTCATTCTCAGTAGCAAGAACGCCAACTACAGCAGCTTTCCTGTCATACTCTTCTCTACTGCCGTTCCAAAGCGCGGCATCGGGAAGATTATCCTTATTTTCAAGCCCGGAAAGAAGCTTTTCCTTCACGGACAAAGTATTTTCAACAGAATCCAAAAGGACATCACGATCAAAATTTGCATTTGTAATCGTCTTGAAAAGATTGACTGTCACAAGGTGATTTACACTCTTGTCAACGGTCTTTCCTTCTGCGCGGAGTCTGCAGGCCACGCTTGAAAGACCCTTTGTAACATAAATAAGGAGATCCTGAATGCGGGCAACCTCAGGCTTCTTTCCGCAGACACCGGAAATGGTGCAGCCCCTGCCGCCTGCTGTCTCCTGACACTGATAACAGAACATCTTGTTTTCCATAATATTTGCCTCCTGACTGGCTCATTCATTGTTGATGATATGATTATTGCACATGAGGCTGTCTGTTTATGTTGTGCGGACAACATTATGCAGGAGGTTTTTTAAAACCTTTCCAAGACTTGTTATTGCCGCTGTCACTACAACATTTTATATAAAAGTTCATAAAGTGCTTTTGCATCTTTTTCGGAAAGCTTTCCTTTTATGCATTCACCGACATTTTTCGGCACATCGATTGCCTTTTTCTTTAAGTCGCGGCCTTTTCTCGTAAGCTTTATCTCGACTCTTCTCTCATCTTCGGCGCTTCGCTTACGGGTTAGAAATCCTTCCTTCTCCATTTTCTTAAGAAGAGGCGTAAGCGTGCCTGAATCCAGATATAGTTTTTTTCCAAGTTCGCTGACGGTAATGTCATCTTTTTCCCAAAGTACCATTAACACTATGTACTGGGTATATGTGATGCCAAGGGGCTTCAGAAAATGCGTATAGGCACCCGTCACCTTCCTTGCTGCCGCATATAGCGGAAAGCAGAGCTGGTTCTCCAATTTTAAAGCGTCCTCTCCTTTTATCTCAGTAGGAGACAGCTTTTTTATTTCGCAACTCACAGCAGCTCCTCCACAGAAGCCTTAACATCCTCCATATCTGCCGTCGGCTCGAAACGGCGAACCACATTTCCTTCTCTGTCGATTAGGAATTTTGTAAAATTCCATTTGATCTCCGAATTATTTTTATAATCAGGATCTATCTTTTTCAGCATGGCGCTCATCATAAACGCCTTTGGTCCGCTGCCGAATCCCTCAAAAGTCTTCTGACTCTTCAAGAACTTGTAAAGATCAAGAGCGTTCTCGCCATTCACATTGCTCTTCTTCATCTGGTCGAACTGAGTATGATACTTGAGCGTACAGAATTCATGCACTTCCTCGTCCGTACCCGGCGTCTGTCCGGCGAACTGATTGCATGGGATGTCGATTATCTCAAGTCCCCTGTCATGAAAAGCCTCATATATATTCTCAAGATCCTTGTACTGAGGCGTAAAACCGCAGCCTGTTGCGGTATTCACAACAAGCACCACCTTGCCTTTGTACTGAGACATTGATATAGACTCGCCTTTTCTGTTCTCAACTGAATAATCATAAAAACTGCTCATAATATTTCACCTTTTTCTTTCTAAATAATTTTCGGTGCATAATGATTGACTACTATTATATTGTGTCAAATTCATTATAGCTGCTTTTTCTGATTTGTCAATGTATGTCTATTCAAATATCTGGGATGAACAGTCACCTAATAAGAAAAAAATTCTTACAGCAATGGCCGATACTGAGTCGGAAATGGTTACACATGTTCAGTATTGCCTTGAAAACCGTCTTTGGTTTCCCTTTTCTTGTTCGCATAAGTCTTTCCTTTCTAAAAAAAAATAAAAAGTTTAGTCTTTGTTTTTTTATGAATAAAACCTAATGAAAAAAATTTTGTTCACATTGCTATCTGCTAATACAAAAAAGAACCTTATCGTTCCAAGAGATAAGGCTCTTTTCTTTACAGAATATTAGCAATCTCAATCCAAAGACAGATCGTCACTATCTGCTTTTTCTTCCTCTGTAGAAGTTTCTAACTTCTTGGTTTCTACCAGTGCTTTTTGTAAATCACGCCCTACATTGTTCAAAATTTCCGAGATACTGTCAGCGTCATCCAAAAGCTCTCGAATGCTGTTCGGAACTCCGCTTTGTCCACGATATGGAACCCACATTTCTGCATGCTCATCGGGATCAAATCTATAAGCATATTGGCAAAAGCCATCGACAAAGCTTCGATCAATATCTTTAGGATCCAGAACCACGCCGAAACAAAATTCCTCACCGGCGGGAGAGTAAAATTCCAAATCAGCATCTCCGTATGTGTAACGATTAACACTAATATCGTTCTGCTCCAAAACATCCTTAATTGCATCAGAAAAATCAGCCATAGGTATATCCTTTCTATTCATAAAAATACGATTTTGCTATTCCATTCTTTTTATGATTAAAATTAAAAAACTTCCCAAAAAGCAAAAAAATACGACATACCGAAGTATGCCTTACTTACAATATATTATAATTCAGAAGACGAACCATCAGCATTAAAGCGAATATTTGGATAGCTTCCATCACTGCCACTAAAAGTGTACCAATAGTAATTGTTACCAAGGGTATGAACTTCAATGCTATATCCATGAGCATTAGCATATTCCAATGCGTTCTTATATCCTTGTGTATCAAATGCACCCGCCCATTCATCTTCATTCGATTCTGATGAGGGTGCGGTCTGGGTTGGCTGTGGATCGTTTGCAGGGGCAGGAGACGAAGTTTGAGAGGACGAATTTGACGCCGACTGTCTCTTCCCTGATGTCTGTGCCTTCTTTGTACTGCCTGTAGAATTATTTGCCGACTGCTTTGCAGACTTCTGTGCCTGTGCTTGTGCAGCCTGCTCTTCCGCTTGCTTTGAAGCTTCCGCTTCCGCCTGTTTCTTTGCCGTGTCTGCACTTACATAGATGGTCTTTACGTTTGTCAGGTCTGTATAGGCGTCTCTGTACTTTCCGTCTTTATAATCCTTATCATAGGCTGACAGGTTCTTTTCAGTGTCCGTTTTATTGGCGTCTGTATAGTATGTTCCATAACCATTCGGATCCATTCCCACCACCTCGGTATGCAGGGTGTCAACGGCAGTCTTGGACGCATTATAGATGTCTTTTACAGAAGAAACAAAGGTATGGAAATCGGTTTCTTCCTTTTTGGTCATCTTCTTGTTCTTGATTTTCTCCTGAAAGGCAACGAGTTCCTTTTTCTTTCCGTCACGGCTACTGTTCATGGTCGCATCGTCAGGCATCATTCCATCCGCATTCGGATAGAGAGAGTTTTCAGTCTGCATCTCTGCCGTATCGTATTCCGACTGTAGCTTCTTAAATCGTGCGTCTTTTGCCTTTTCTTCCTTTTCTTTTTCGACTGCTATAGCTTTCTGCTTTTGTGCCTGATTATGGTGATAGACACCTACTGAACCTGCACCTGCAAGCAGTACCGCTACAAGAATACCGATAATAAGTTTCTTTTTCATAATATAATCCTCGCTTTCAATGGAACGATACGAAAGTATCGTTCCTAGGAATGAGCCTTTGGTTCATTCCATTATATATGTTTCCTTCTTCTGTTATTATTATGGAAAAAAAACTTGGAAATTTGCAAGGAAATTATAAGATTTCTGTATTTACCTTTATCTTAAGGAATCCCACGACTTCAGTCGTGGGAGGATGTCAATGGAGTGACGTTTCCTTTTTGCAAAACAACGATATGAGAAGGTCAAAGACCTACGGAATTAACAACAGAGCGACAAACAAAACTGTCACAATGCTGATCCAAATAATCAAGGATGCTTTTCTATGCTTCGGATTCAACACCAGGAGAAGCAACCCCATGAACAAAGCGATTACAAATCCAAGAGATAGATTGATTGTTAGAATGTATGTCTTGGAAAGCGGTCCTTCTTTTTGAACCTGTGAGAAATTGACCATAATGAGCGAAAAAATAGACACAAATAAACCCATTAAGGTAAGAATATTGGCATAGATTTTCCCCTGCATCCGGCTGAGGTCATCTTTCTCATCCCCGTACGCGTCTGATTCTCTTCTCGTATTCGGATTCATATTTTCCCATTCCTCGATACTTGTCCTCCTCATTGAAAGACGCCTCCGGGATGGTGTTATAGGGGTGATCCGGAACCTCTCCCAGTTTCTCAAAGGAGATTGAGGCAATCAGGTCGCCCGACTTGATTGTAATTTCATTGGGTGAGATATTCCGTACGCGAAGAAAGCAATAAGTGGTATGCCCCGGAAAATAATTCGGACCGGAGACCCATAAACCCTCTCTCATGCGGGAGTTCTTCTCTCCAATATGACCCAACAGATCATTCGGAATATGAATTTTTTCTTTTGTCTTGATGAAGATAGTCGTTTCCGGGGGAAGTACGAAGGAGTCGTTTTCACCACGTTCCAAAATGATCGAACCTACGGTGAGATCATATGATGTCGGATTTACATTCTTCTCATCGTAGCCTTCCAAAATCAAATCGTCATGCTGTTCTTTTATTTCACGATCAACTAAAGTCATAATGTCCTCAACTTTCTATTTGATCTTTTATTTTGATTATATCACAGAACGAGCCGGGTAATGCCCTTATAATGGTGTAAATTGAAAAATAAAAGAGCCAAGTGCTCATCTCTTAGGTATAATGAAAATCGACGAAAATCAACATAATACCGAGGAGGATGAACAAATGGCTCAACTCAATA
>Ga0256406_1007188_pt1 | contig 10734 bp, 9 predicted proteins | sample RumenRJG_03DNA_FD_185986 | JGI IMG/M metagenome (GOLD analysis project Ga0256406, IMG submission 185986) | Bovine rumen microbial communities from Lethbridge, Alberta, Canada - RJG_03 | ecosystem: Host-associated > Mammals > Digestive system > Stomach > Rumen | place: Canada: Alberta | collected...
GGCCGATTTTGAAAAAGCGCTGGAATACCTGAATGCCGATGTTCGAAACTACGAGAAAGGCGATATTCTCCTTCGTCTGGACTCGCCTTTCCGTTATGCCGGCATCGTGCTGGAAGGGACTGTCGAAGGTTCTTTTATCAACGAGAACTTCAACAAAATCAATATAAACGTGTTCCGCTCCGGGTGGACATTCGGCGAGGCCATGGCCTGCATACGGATAAAAAGAAGTCCGATCCAGCTCACGGCGCTGACCGACTGCCGCCGGATTAACCGGCATTTCAGGAGCAGTCCGGATCGAAATCACAATTCGATCCGGACTGCTTTTCTTCCACAATCTCTCTGGTGATGCAGAGGCTCTTCATGTCCTTCATTCCGAGCAGCCCAGCGGCTTTGAACCGTCCGACCTTTCCGGCCAGCACCAGCAGCTGTTCGGGATCCAGTTCGCGGTGCAGGATCTCCGAATAACTCTGGAAGCGCATCCGGCAGATCACCTCCAGAAAGACCGGATCTTCATTCACCCCGACGATTCTGTTGTAAAATTCGATGAACTGTTCCAGATAGCGCTTAAACAGTTTCCGGCCGAAGTCTTCGAATTCAGTCCCTTTGGCGCGTTCAAAGAGCAGAATCACTTTATCACGGTTCGGATACAGATACAGGATAATCTCGACTTCTTTCCGAATCGTGGAATACTCTGAAACATCATTAATGTATTTCTTAAAATGCGCCTCCATCCCGCTCTCGATCTTTCCGGCGACATCTCCGACGATGGCACGGAAGAGGTCCTTCTTGCTGCGATAGTGGGAATACAGGTATCCGGTCGTCACATCTGCATCGGCGCAGATATCCCTGAGGCTCGCAGCCCGGAAGCCTTTCTCGTTAAATGCTTTTGTCGCGGACTTCAGCAGCCGTTCGTTCATTTCAGATTCATTATATGCTGTCATTTACCTACCTCTTAAGTTGTTAAAAGCCCGACGCTGATATTCTATCATATTTACGAACGTAACACACAGCCCTCAGGATTGAAAATAACAATCGTTATACCCGACAAAACCGGTAGATTTATGATTCCTGTTTTTTTATAATATGTCAGCGAAGAAAACACGTGCACGAATCTTCAGCAGTTCTGGCGCTTCAGCGAGTGAACAGCGGTCCGCCAGACGGATGGTTTTATTTTGAATTTTTCTCAATAAGTAACGGAGGTTTATATTATGGTTACATATCATGCTACTGCTGTCAGCCCACACGAAATTCAGAAGAAGGCGGAAGGCCTTTACAGAGGCGGATTCTTCTGCTGTGAAGCGGTAATGTCCGTGATCCGCAGTGAGTTCCAGGTCGATGTTCCGGAAGAAGTCATCGCGCTTTCTTCGGGCATGTCCATCGGTGTCGGCCGTTCCGGATGTATCTGCGGCGCACTGAACGGCGGCGTAATGGCACTCGGCATGTTCTTCGGCCGTACAGAACAGCTCGGTCCGAAGGATCCAGGCGTAAACCGTCTGATGGCGATGACCAATGAACTGCACGACTGGTTCCGTGACAATAACGGCAAGCACGCAGCATGTTGCAGAGTCCTGACCCGTGAATTCGACATGGGCAAGGGCGAGCACAAAGAGCAGTGCATCGGTTTCACCGGAATCTGTGCAGGCAAAGTTGCAGAAATTCTCTGCCGCGAGCTCGGCGTCAAGAACCTCGACAGTGAACCGATCGGGCCTTATGTCAGAAAAGATAGAAAGGAAGCATAGTTAATGATTAAGAAAGTTCCGCTTCCGCTGGCCGGCGTCATGCTCGGCACGGCGGCACTGGGCAATCTTCTTCAGAGCTATTCGGAAAGCATTCGCATGGTATGCGGCGTATTCGCCGCATTCATGCTGGTTCTTCTGCTGCTGAAGCTGATTATGTACCCGGGAATGTTCAAAGAAGACATGAAGAATCCGATAATGGCAGGCGTCTCCGGTACCTTCTCGATGGCGCTCATGATTCTGAGCACTTACGTGAAGCCTTTCATCGGGCAGGCTGCCTTCGTGATCTGGGTGATCGCCATTATTCTGCATTTTATCCTGATTGTCTATTACACTAAAGCATTTGTGTTCCACTTTGATATGAAAAAGGTGTTCACGGTCTGGTACATCGTCTATGTCGGACTGGCTACGGCCGGCGTAACGGCGCCGGCTTACAATGCGCAGAGCTTTGGCGCCTTCTCCTTCTGGTTCGGGCTGATCACATTCATTCCGCTGCTGATCGTTGTCAGCATGCGCTATGCGAAAATCCCGTCACCGGATCCGGCAAAGCCTCTGATCGGCATTTTCACCGCTCCGATGAGCCTCTGCATCGCGGCCTATGTTCAGTCCGTTATGCCGAAGAATTTCACATTTCTGATGGTGATGTATGCTGCTGCGGTCGTGCTGTATATCTTTGCTCTGATCAACGTGATCCGGCTTCTGAAGCTGCCGTTCTTCCCAAGCTACGCAGGATACACCTTCCCGTTTGTCATCAGCGCAATCGCGTCGAAGCAGGCCATGGCCTGCGCGATGAACATGGCGCATCCGCTGCCGTTCCTGTCTCCGATCGTACTGATCGAGACCATCATCGCAGTGTGCTTTGTGGTATATGTCTTCATCCGCTTCATGGCATTTATCTTCGGCGCGCCGAAGAAAGAAGCAGCGTAAGACTAAATCTGTATTTTCCTGCAAAAATAGCGAAACTGCCGCACGGGCGAAGGATCGTTCGCAGCGGCAGTTTTATTATAACCTTTATTTCTTCTTCCGGCCCTTACTCAGCTCTTTCTCCCGCTGTTCGCGGTACCGGTCCATCATATCGGAGAACAGCTCCTGCACTGACGGCGGTGTGTATGTGATCGCATTCGCTCCAGCATTAATTGTCTCGAGAATCTGTTCCGGATTCTTCCCGCCGGTTGCGATGATCGGCACTTCAGGGTAATTCTTTCGGATGGAGCGGACGATCTCCGGCGTCTTCTTCCCGCCGGCGACATTGATGATCGTCGCGCCAAATCTCAGCCGGTCCCGGATGCTCGTCTTCTCATTGATGACCGTGATCACCACCGGAATGTCCACCGCCTTCGATACCGCCCTCAGATTGGCATTGCTGATCGGCGCGTTCAGTACGACGCCCATCGCGCCCTGGCTCTCCGAATCCCGGGCCAGCGCGACTGTGCGGACGCCTTTCGTCGTGCCTCCGCCAACACCCGTAAAGACCGGAACCGACGCAGCTTTTATGATCGCATCGCTGATCGACTGCTGCGGCGTGAACGGATAGACTGCAAAGATCGCATCCGCGTCGCAGTTCTTGATAATCGCCAGATCCGTGGTGAAGCACAGGCTCTTGATCCGTCTTCCATAGATCAGGATACCACTGGCTTTGCGGATCTCCGGCGGCATCTCCAGAATATTGTGTCTGAGACGCGTCCGGATCGACGGCATGACCGTCTCCCGGTTGATCTCGGCTTCCCTGATCTCGGGCGTGCCATCCTCTTTCACCTCGACAACCGGCGTCACCGCCCCGTACTGATGCTCCCGGCTCCGCTCCTGATTCTCCGCCAGAAGCTCATCCGCGAGCAACTCGACAATCTCCTTCACGTCCTTCTTAATAATGTCTCTGTCTTCACCCATTGATGGCACCTCCTGTATTTCTATGCAACGCCGCATTATATGGCGGCATTGTTTTTCAGATTCATTGTTAATGTAGCAAGTTTTCCGATAAAAATCCACAGAAACTGATTTTCTTCACCCAGATTTCATCTGCTGTACTGCGGAAAAGCCATCTTTATATTCTTCCGGAAAAGCAGATCTGTTTGGCCGCGCCGGCCGGCCGGCACATGATTTTTTCTTCTGATAATTTATCCCGATACAGGGATTTCGCAGGTGCATCGCCTGAAAAAAGTGCTATAATAGACGCATTATGATGAATTTAACCAGAAAAAAAGTAATGATCAACGGCGAACTGATCGATTCCGCGTCGCTCGGCGGCGTGCTGGATGTCCGCGATCCATATGCCTATGAAGTCGTCCGGCTGATCGACGGACGGCCGCTTTTCCTGCGCGAGCACTATGCCCGCCTCGAGAAGACGCTCCGGATGCTGGGACACGATATTCCGCTCTCAGAGGATTCGTTCCGGAGCATGATGCTCCGTCTGGCGGATGCCTGCGGAATTCAGAACGACAACGCCAAGCTGATGCTGAACGGCTGGGACGAAAACGGCCGCTGCAGCATCTACCTCACCTATCTCGGCGCGGTCTATCCGGATCAACTGATGTACCGGGACGGCGTCCGCACCGGGCTGATCCATGCGATGCGGCACAATCCGCAGGCCAAGGTCGGCAATCGACCGCTTCGGCTGCGGACCAATGAATTTATCCGGGACCGTCATCTCTTCGAAGCGATCCTCGTGGACGCAAACGGAGACATCACGGAAGGCAGCCGCTCGAATATCTTTTTTGTCCGGAGCGGCGAAGTTTACACCAGCCCATCTTCCGGCGTCTTGCTCGGCGTCACACGGCAGAAGCTGTTCTCCATCTGCAAATCGGCCGGCATTCCGATTCACGAGGAGACGATTCCGGAAGACCGGATCGGCCTTTTCGACTCGGCTTTCATTAGCGGAACTTCGCCGAAAGTGCTTCCGATCCGCGCAATCGATCAGATCCGGTACGACGTGGGCGAAGCAACGCTCCGGAAGCTGATGAAGCTTTATGACAAAGCGATCGAAGAGGATCTGAATCGCTGATTTTTTTCTGACTCTGACACCCGAACGAAAATCTTAAGAAAATCTTAAGATTTTCGTTCGGGTTTTCTTAAGATATGCCTGCTAAACTATAAACAACGAACCGATCCGGGATCGGTATTTTGAATGAAAGGCTGGCATAAAATGAATCTTCTTGAACGCATCGAACATACCGCGAGAAAACACGGCGACCGTATCGCCATGCGTTCCCGCTATGGTGAGATCACCTATCAATCACTCTGGGAACGTTCCGGAAAACTCGCGAACTATTTAAGTTTTGAACTAAACTCCGGCGCACCTGTCATGATATACGGACACAAGTCCCCGGAGATGCTGACCTGTTTCCTCGCATGTGCCCGCTCCGGCCATCCTTACTGCCCGGTTGACATCTGCATGCCGGATGAGCGCGTCCAGTCAATCGCGGAACAGATCGGCACGCCGCTGGTTCTCGCACCGGACAAATTCCATCCGGAACTGTCCGGCGAATTTCACGTGCTCGACTCATGCGACCTTGACCACGTCATCCGATGGAGCCGCACCGTCGCACCTACCAGCAGCAACCGGCCGGAGGACATCCACTATATTATTTTCACCTCCGGCAGCACCGGACAGCCGAAAGGTGTTCCGATCACCGCGGCAAACCTCGAAAATTATCTGGACTGGTCCCGCCATCTCGGAACTCCGGAACCGCATCACGAGGAAATCGCAGAAGAAACGGTGTTCCTGAATCAGGCGCCTTTCTCTTTTGATCTGTCTGTCATGGATCTGTACAATTCACTGACGGTCGGCGGCACACTGATTTCCGTGGATAAAAAGCTGCAGCAGGATATTCCGGCTATGCTTGATTATCTGGCAGAGAATCCCGTTGAATACTGGGTGTCCACCCCGTCGTTCGCGGATCTCTGTCTGGCAGATCCCAGGTTCTCGGCAGAGCTGCTGCCGCAGATCCGGGCGTTTCTGTTCTGCGGCGAGGTTCTGACAAAGGATACCGCTTCAAAGCTCCTTCGCCGTTTCCCGTCCGCCCGTGTGATCAACACCTACGGCCCGACCGAATCCACGGTGTGCGTCACGTCCGTCGAGATCACCAAAAAGCTTATTGAAAAAGACGGTCCGCTGCCTGTCGGACTTCCGAAACCAGGAACAGAAATCCAGCTGGATCCGGATACCGACGAAATCATCATCATCGGAGACACGGTCAGTCCGGGCTATTTCAAAAACGAAGAGAAGAGCCGCGCCGCTTTCTTTAACGTGGTGCGTAACGGACAGGAAGTCCGGGCGTACCGCACCGGAGACAAAGGTCATTTCGACCATATCGGCATGCTGTACTGCGACGGCCGTCTGGATCAGCAGATTAAACTGCACGGCTACCGCATCGAATTAGGAGATATCGAAGCGAGCCTGCTTTCGATCGAGGGCATCCGGAAGGCTGCAGTCATTCCGGTGAAGAAAGACGGTAAAGTCACCATGCTCGCTGCCTGCATCGTGAAAGAAACAGACAGTGGGATTCCGGACGGATATCCGGGCAGAAAATACATCCGCGAAAAGCTTCGTGAAATGCTGCCTGGCTACATGGTACCGAAACGAATCGAATTCATCACGGAGATACCGCTTTCCGTCAATGGAAAAATCGACCGGAAGCGGCTGGAAAGGATTATATAAATGCAGTTATTTGAAGACACATCTTTCTTCATCCTGCTGATCCTGACCGCCATTCCGGCCATCGTGCTCGGAGTCCATGAGAGGCCGATCCGCCGATACGGATTTGCCGTTTCGATCCTGTTCGTTGTTCTGTCCATGTACAAGAAGCCGTCGGGGCTGCTTTATCTTGCAGCGTACTGCCTGCTGGAATGGGCGCTGATCAAAGGGTACGTGAGAATCCGTACAGCCGGAGGCAGAGATACCTTCGTGTATCGCCTCTTTCTAGCCCTCAGCCTGACGCCGCTGGTGCTGTACAAAGTGACGGTGAGCCCGCTTCTTCAAGGAGCGCCTCACATCTTCGGATTCATCGGCATCTCATATATGACGTTCAAGACCGCTCAGATGATCATCGAGATCTACGACGGCATCATCCGGGAAGTCAGCTCGTTCGAGCTTCTGTACCTGCTGCTGTTTTTCCCGGCAGTGACGTCCGGACCGATCGACCGGAGCCGGCGGTTCTGCTCAGATATCGAACGTGTCATTCCGAAGGATGAATATCTCAGCATGGTCGGCGACGGGATCTACATGCTCTTCAAGGGGCTGATGTACAAATCTGTGTTCGGAGCCGGCTGCTACGCGCTGCTGCAGTGGTTCGGCATGGGACGCGACACGAAGTCGGTGCTGATCTACATGTACATGTACGGGTTTTACCTGTTCTTCGACTTTGCGGGCTACAGTCTGATGGCGATCGGCGCATCGAAAATTTTCGGAGTGAACACGCCTGCGAACTTCAACGCGCCGTTCATCAGCAAAGACATCAAGGAATTCTGGGACCGCTGGCACATCACGCTGTCCCACTGGTTCCGGGACTATCTATTTTCCCGGATCACGATGGCGATTATTTCGAGCCGGAAGACGCGGAACAAACTGCTGATCGCCGGAACTGCTTTTATGATCAACATGGGTGTCATGGGACTCTGGCACGGGCTCGAGTGGCATTATATCGCATATGGACTTTATCACGGCATACTGCTGACGGGATGCGAGATTTACCAGAAGAAATCGAAATTCTACCGGAAACACAAGAAGAATCGCATCTTTATCGCAGTGGAAATACTGATCACATTCCATCTGGTCATGTTCGGATTTCTGATTTTTTCCGGACGGCTGGGTGCGCTGATTAAATAACAGGAGGTTTTGACAATGGATGAGAAAATGGTAGAGGAAAAAATTCTGGATATGCTGGAGGACCTTTCCGGCGATCCTGTTGTAAAAGAAGACCGGGATATCGATCTTGTAGGCGAAGGTCTGATTGACTCGCTTGATTACGTCACGCTGCTGGTGGATATCCGCGATGAATTCGGGCTCGTGCTCTCGCCTTCCGAGCTGACGCGGGAAGAGATGAAGTCGCCGAACTGCATTATCAATGTTGTCGAGAGCCGTCTCCGGGGATAAAAATGAGAAGAATTCGTTCTTTTGCAGCCGCGCTGGCGCTGTTCATCGTGTTTGTGCTTCTGACGCACTGGATCGCGGCTTCTTTCTCGCTTAAAAGAGAGCCGAAGGCCTTCGGTCTCTGGTACAACCAGTACAAGGATCGCTCATATAACGCACTGTCGGAAAACATAGCGAATGATACCGTGCTGCTTATGGGATCGTCGGAATTCCGGCACGGGATGAACACGCTGTATCACCCGAGAAATGTTTTTGCAGGAAAAGACGTGACCCTGATGGAAATTGGCGGGCCGTTCAACCAGTCGCTGTACCACACGATCGCCCTCGGCGCCCTCGCGCCGAAGCTGAAGAGCCGCAAAGTGATCCTTCTGGTCTCGCCGAGCTGGTTCAGCCATACTGGCGTAAGCAGCAAATCGTATGCGCTCCGGTATTCCGAGACAGAGTACATTGCTTTCATGAAGAATAAAAAAATTCCGCGTTCCGTCCGGAAGTATGCGGCAGAGCGCACAGAGAAACTGCTTCTCTCCGACCGCACCAAGTATCACAGAGCGCGAATCATCAATCGCGTCCTGCTGAATCATTCGGCATCGCCGGTCGACCGGCTTCTGTACCAGATCAACTCCCTCTACGCGGAAGACCGGGATCAGATGACCATGGCCCTGGCTCTGCACCATTCGTTTAAAAAGGACACGGCATCGGTCCAGGAAACGCTGCCCGGCCGGACAATTTCGCCGAAAAGCTGGATTCAGCTCGAAGAATCCGCTAGGGACAACGAGCTGCGGAAGATTAACAATCCGTTTAACATGACACCGCAGATCTGGAAAAAGACCTTCTCGAAACGTTACGCTACCGCAAAAGGTGTTCATTCGAGGGATTTCTTCGACCGCTCGACGGAATACGCCGATCTGGAGGCTTTCCTTAAAGTATGTCAGAGCAACGGAATCCAGGCTGATCTGATTATTCTGCCGGTCAACGGAAAATGGTTCGATTACACCGGCCGAAGCTACCCGCTGCGGGTAGTGATGAATCGCCGGATCAAAGCGCTCGCGAAAAAGTACGGCGCACAATGCACGTCGCTGTCAAAATATGATTATATGAAAGGAATTACCCGGGATGCGGTACATCCGTGGGGCTCGGGCTGGGTCAAGATCAATGAGGAAATCTATCGTTTCTGCAAAGAAGGATAACGACATAGCAGATAAGAAAGAACAGAAAGCATCCGGAATCTCATTCCGGGACACACTATGTCTGTTCCTGTTCATGGCCGGTCTCTACATATTTTCGATGTTCGGAGATATGCTGACCTCGCCGGGATTCACCTACGCCGCATTCTGATCCGCGGAAGGTGTCTTCTAGGGCGTCCGGCATTATCTGCATATAATATCTGCAAAAAACCGGAAACGGCTCTGCTGCCCCTCCAGTCCCCCCGGAGGATGCATCCGTTCCCGGTTTTTTGGTGATTCTTATCGATCTGAAGCCGGATGTGATTCACCGTTCGATTCGTGACGTTCGAACCGCTCCCGGAGCGCCCGGATACTTTCCATCAGCTCCGGATGTTCTTTTTCAAGGAGTTCCCGGTGCCGCTTCCTCTCTTCCAAGAACAGCCGGTACCCTTCCGGATTCTTCTCGCGGAACCGCTCTTCTCTCCGGATCCGGTTCCGTACCAGCCACTCCAGTGCTTTCGGATCCTTCCCGGCCAGCGCGGCATCCAGCTGCACATGGTGTCTGAGCAGCCGTTCCTCCATCTTGTGAAGCTTCTCCGCCGGGAGCCGGTGCCGTTCTTCCAGCCTCGCCGCATGCTGTTCGATCAGGTCGAGGAACTGCTCCTCATCCAGCTCCGACCATTTCGTCCCGAAGACCGAACGCTCGACGCGGTTCAGCTCGTCGACGTCAAACTTCTCTTCTTCGGCAAAACGGACGGCAAGCTCTTCTGCTTTTTCCTCCAGTTTCTCCCAGGCATCGCTGCCGTAAGCCCATTCGATCTCCGCACGCTGATTCGCCGTGATGCCGGAAGCCTCCGTCTTTCTCTCCATCTCGCCGGTGGCTTCCCCGTCCTCTGCCGGAAGCAGGTCATACGGACGCCGGAATCCGGCCGACGAAAGTGCGAGCTGGATACTCTGCCGGACCGCGCCGTCATCAAACATCTCCTCACATCCGAAAGCGCGGAGCTGATCATTCACGGCGCTGTCCTGACCCGTGATGTACATGGAGACCCCTCTCTGACGGAACTTGCGGTACAGATCCAGAAGCCGTCCCGCCGCCGTCACATCGACACTCGTGATGCCGCTCGCATCCAGCACCAGCGCCTTTGTATCCTCTCGAACCGCGTTTCCGAGATCGCTCTCGAGCGATTCGATATTTGCAAAAAACAGCGTGCCGCTGAACCGGTAGATCACCGCATGACGGATTTCCCGGACCCCGCGCACCCGTCCGACCGGATAAAAACTGTCGCTTTCCGGCAGGAATCCCATCCGGTCACGCGGCGGCGCGGAAGCCCGGATGATCACCGTCAGGAAGGACAGAACGATCCCGATCAGCACGCCGTATACCGTTCCGAACAGAAGCACAGTCAGCAGGACGGCATAGAAAATACGCCATTCGGTCCGGTCCACCTTCCGAAGGGACTTAGCAAGATCGAACTCCAAAATTCCCATCAGCGCTGAAATGACGATTCCGGTCAGCACCGGCACCGGCAGATAAGCGATGAAGCCGGTGGCAAAAAGCAGGATCAGCGTCATCACCACGCCCGATACCAGTGACATCATCTGGGACCGCACGCCGAACTGATCCGCAATTCCGGTCCGGGAAACACTGCCATTCACCGGGCAGCATCCGCTCATTGCGGACGCGAGATTTGCCGCTGCATACGCGATGATCTCCTGGTTATTATCAATACGATCTTCATATTTTGAT
>Ga0256406_1007189_pt1 | contig 10732 bp, 9 predicted proteins | sample RumenRJG_03DNA_FD_185986 | JGI IMG/M metagenome (GOLD analysis project Ga0256406, IMG submission 185986) | Bovine rumen microbial communities from Lethbridge, Alberta, Canada - RJG_03 | ecosystem: Host-associated > Mammals > Digestive system > Stomach > Rumen | place: Canada: Alberta | collected...
AAGCCCAAGGTGAGAGACTTCCTCAACCTGCCTCTCCAGTGCCTCGGCATAGTGCCTAGACAGCGCATCCCCGCGCGCTGTAGCCCACGAGGCAAAATCGCAGTATGCGCACTTCCTTGCACAGAAGGGGATGTGCAGGTACAGGGCATCCGCACCGCTTGCAGAAAGGCGAGCCCGCCACTCGGACCCAATGCCACCCGAACCGCTACTCGGCATCGCAAAGCATCCGCTCTGCCTCGTCGGCAACGGCTAGGTAGTCCTCAAGGGCGAGGCAGGTGACGGCCATGCCACGCAGGCGGGCCGCCTCCGGCATGCCACGCAAGTACCATCCGGCAAGGCTCCGGGCCCGCTTGAGGTTGGCGCCCGTTGCCGCGAGCAACCTCACGTGGCAACGGAATGCGGCAATCTTCTCGCGCGGACCATGGGGCACTGGACTCTCCCCCAAATGCAGCGCCACCGCATCGCGGAAAATCCAGGGGTTACCATAGCTCCCGCGGGCAACCATGACGGCGGAGGCACCGGTCTCCGCAAGCATGCGTGCCCCCGCCTGGGCAGACGAGACGTCGCCAGACCCAATGACCGGCACGCTCACCGCCTTGACCACGCGGCTCACGCACCCCCAGTCCGCCTCGCCATGATAGAGCTGGTTGGCAAAGCGCCCGTGGACGGCGATTGCCGAGGCGCCAGCGGCCTCCATTGCCCTGGCGAACTCAGGCGCCACCTCCTCGCCCATGCGCCTGCCACGGCGAATCTTCACCGTCAACGGCACCTGTGCACCAGAGCCCTCGATGCATGCCTGCACAAGCGAGGCCGCAAGCTCTGGGTTGTCGAGCAGCGCAGACCCCTCCCCTTTTTTGGTCACCTTGGGTACGGGGCAGGCCATGTTGATGTCGATAAGGGCAAGACGGTTTCCCAGGCGCTCACAAACGCTTGCCGCCGCCTCTCGGAAGAGCTCGGGCTTGGAGCCAAACAACTGCACCGCGATGTCCGGTTCCGTCTCCGCAGGCTCGACGAGCTCCCAAGTCTTCTCGCCACCGTAATGAAGCCCCGCACAGGAGACCATCTCGGTGTAGGCAAGGCCAGCACCGCCAGCACGGGCCATGGTGCGATACGCGGCGTCAGAGACGCCCGCCATGGGAGCCATGAGGAAAGGGTTAAGTCTGAACCTTGACTTGAGATTAAGCCTATCTGTTTGCGCTGGCAGAGCAGCTGGTGCGGCAAGCAGTCCCGCAGCCGGCCCCCATTCAGCCAGGACTTGGGAAGGCGTCATTCGTCGTCCACCTTGAGGACGGCAAGGAAGGCCTCCTGAGGCACCTCGACGGAGCCGATGGACTTCATGCGCTTCTTGCCCTCCTTCTGCTTCTCGAGGAGCTTGCGCTTGCGCGAGATGTCACCGCCGTAGCACTTGGCGAGAACATCCTTGCGCACTGCCTTCACCGTGGAGCGGGCAATGATCTTGTTGCCGATTGCCCCCTGGATGGGAACCTCAAACTGCTGGCGCGGAATGATCTCCTTGAGCTTGTCGCAGAGGCTCCTGGCCATGTCGTAGGCACGGTCACGCGGAACGATGAACGAAAGTGCGTCCACCTCCTCGCCAGCAAGAAGGATGTCCAGCTTCACGAGGTCGCTCGTGCGGTAGTCGCCAATCTCGTAGTCAAGCGAGGCGTAACCCTTGGTACGGCTCTTGAGCTGGTCAAAGAAGTCGAGGATGAGCTCTGCCAGCGGAATGTCAAAGTGAATCTCTACGGACTTCTCCGAGAGGTAGACCATGTCGCTGGTCTCGCCGCGGTGATCAATTACCAGCTGCATCACGGCGCCCATGAAGTCTGGGGGCACGATGACCTTGGCCTTGAGGTAGGGCTCCTCAATGTGATCGATGCGGGTGACGTCGGGCAGGTCCTGCGGGCTTGTAATGTCAACCATCTCGCCGTCAGTCTTGTAGACGTGGTAGTCGACCGAGGGGGACGTGGCGATAAGGTCGAGGCCAAACTCGCGCTCGAGGCGTTCCTTCACGACCTCCATGTGGAGAAGGCCAAGGAATCCCACGCGAAAGCCAAAGCCCAGGGCAACGCTCGTCTCGGGAGTCCAGATAAGCGAGGGGTCGTTCACCTTGAGCTTCTCGAGCGCATCGCGCAGGTTCTCGTACTGCTTGTTGTCGATGGGGAAAAGCCCCGTGAAGACCATGGGCTTTGCCTCGTGGTAGCCCGGACAGGCCTCCGCGCAGGGACGGTCCTCGTAGGTGATGGTGTCGCCCGTCTTCACAAGGGCCGGGTCCTTGAGGCCTGTCACCACATAGCCCACCTCGCCCACGCCAAGCTCGTCCAGCGGGGTCTCGAGGGGGCGCTTGCAGCCCACGCCGTCGCAGAGGAAGGTGTCGCCAAGCGCCATCATGCGCAGGTGGTCGCCCTTCTTGATGCTGCCATCAAAGACGCGCACCGTGGCCACGACACCGCGGTACTCATCGAAATATGAATCCAGGATCAGGGCCTTGAGCGGCGCCTTTGCGTCTCCCTTGGGCGGCGAGACAAGATAGACGATGGCCTCGAGAAGGTCGTGGATGCCCTCGCCGGTCTTGCCCGAGACGAGCACGGCGTCGTCGGCGGGGATGGCAAGGTCCTCCTCGATCTCTTTCTTAACCTCCTCGGGGTGCGCCGAGGGAAGGTCGATCTTGTTGATTGCGGGAACGATGTCCAGGTTGGCGTTCATCGCCAGGGTGGCGTTGGAGACGGTCTGGGCCTCCACGCCCTGGGTTGCGTCAACCACCAGGACGGCACCCTCGCAGGCGGCGAGCGAGCGCGACACCTCGTACGTGAAATCCACGTGCCCCGGGGTGTCGATGAGGTTGAACTGGTAGGACTCCCCGTCGTCGGCGTCGTAGACCACGCGCACGGCGTTCGACTTGATGGTGATGCCGCGCTCGCGCTCGATGTCCATGGTGTCGAGGAGTTGGTCGGCCATGTCGCGCTCGTCCACCGTGTGCGTGAGCTCCAGGATGCGGTCCGAGATGGTCGACTTGCCATGGTCTATGTGCGCAACAATTGAGAAGTTGCGGATGTGTGAGGTGTCTGTCGTCTTCATGCGAGACATAATAGCGCATGCCCCGTGCGTCTTGCCTGCGTCAATGCGTATATGAAAATTGCTCGTGGAAAATTCGAAGCGGGCACATCGGGGCAAATAGATGGTTCCATGGGCGTTTGCTCTGCTATACTGCTCTAGTTGACCTCGCCGTGTCTGGTGCGGAACCCCCACTTCCCACCTACCTAGTTCTTAAGAGGCCTCTAGGAACAAGATTTTTGAAAGGATCCGCACCGTGGCAAACATCAAGTCTCAGAAGAAGCGCATCATCACCGCCGAGAAGGCCCGTATGCGTAACAGGGCCGTCCGCTCCGAGCTGAAGACCTACGTCAAGAAGGTTCACGCCGCCGTCGAGGCTGGCGACGTTGATGCCGCCCAGGCTGCCGCAAACGCCGCCTGCAAGAAGCTCGACAGGGCTGCCGCCAAGGGCATCATCCACAAGAACCAGGCCGCCGACCGCAAGTCCGGCGTCCAGAAGCTTGTCAACTCCATGAAGTAGAGTTGCCTCTCTCTGAGATGAACTGAACTTTGGGAGCCCGACCATGCGCCGGGCTCTTTCTTTTGCCGACAAGGGGACCGGACGCCCTGGCGGGAACCACGAGCTCTCTACCGGGCAGCACCACAGATAGTCGCGATAAGCGAGAGGAACGCGGAATCCGAGTCTGCCGACCCCTTAAGGGCTCGCTCGCACGATGCGCAGGCTGCAAGGTCGTGCTCCAGCTCGCCCGGCTCAAAGCGGCGAGCCCAGCGCACATAGTTCCTCACCTGCCAGTCCTGCTTGCCAAGCGCCCGCGCAACGCCACTACCCTCACCGCGGGCGTCAAGCGCCCGTGCGCATATGAGCTCGCGGATGCGAATGGTCACAAGGGTGAGTAGCCCCACCTGCGAAGAGCCCCTGAGAAGCGCGTAGAGCTCTAGGGAGCGACGAGCATCCTTCTCGCTCAGTCGATCGAGAAACTCCCACGGCTTGACCTCCGCAACGCGAGCAACGCTTGCCTCGACGTCCGCACGAGTCACCTGGCCCTGCCCTCCCTTGAGCGCCGAGAGCGTACGGAGCTGCGTGTCGAGCATGGTGGTCGACTCCCCCACGCGATCCACGAGCGCACGGGCGGCATCCTGGTCGATGGCAAGGCCATGCGAGCGCGCCAGCTTCTGCACGTAACCGGGGAGGTCCCTTCTCGTTGCTGGCGTGCAATCGATGACTGCCTTGGGGCCAACCTTCGCAACCGCCTTGTAGAGGCGCGTCGACTTTGCCAGCGTGGTTGCCGAGAGAAGCAGCGTGCAGGCGGGATTGGGGTCCTTCAGGTACGCAACGAGGGCTTCTGAGACGGGCTTGGGGAGCTTGTCGGCAGGATTGATGATCACGATGCGGGGCGAGTTGCCCACGGGCATCGTGTTGAGGGACGAGATGACGCTGGTTGGGTCGGTGTCTGCCGTAGGCACGATTTCGTCCAGGTTGAAGGCAGCCAGACCCTCGTCCAGATAACCCTTGAGACGCGTAATTGCGCTCTTGCGCTTGAGCTCGTCTGCACCAACCACCAGATATGCCGGCAGCAGCTTTGCCGTCTTTGCCATGCATTCCCTCCATCACGTTGACCTCCCTACTTTGCCACAAACCGAACCACATCACATGGCAGATGCCATAGCGGCCGCAGACCCGCCTGGCGTTCGCTCCGTGAAGACCGTGGGCCCCCTGGCGCCGGGCCTCACCGTGACCGGTCCCACGTCCTTGGTACAGAGAAAGACCGAGCCTGCAGCCTCCAGCACATCCACGCACTCCTTTCGCGGGTGACCGTACTTGTTGCCCTCTCCAGCGCTTGCAACGGAGACCTCTGGGTCGAGAAGCGCGGCCTCGTCTGCCGTGAGGGATACTTCAGAGCCGTGGTGCCCCACCTTGAGGAAGTCGATGTCCCCCACATCGCCACGCGCCAGGCAGGCAGCCGTCTCGTCCTTCTCGGCGTCTCCTGTGAGAAGAGCTGAGAGCTCGTCGCCGTTGTGCTCGTAGGAGACCGCCAGCATCAGAGAGTCCGCGTTGTCGCCGCCGTCGACAGGCTCGGTTGGCGAGACAACGCGTAGCGAGAACGATCCGGCACGAATGGTGTCCCCATAAGAAATCTCCTCTGCTGCATGCCCCGAGAGCCGGCTGATGCTTGCAGAGAGCTCCGCAGGGATCTTCTCCGCAACACCTTTGGCCACAAGCACCCGCTCACAGGCTACGCGTCCCACCAGGTCGTCCACGCCTCCCACGTGATCGTCATGAAGGTGCGTAAGGACAATCGCGTCCAGGTGGATGACCCCCTGCCGCGTCAGCGCCTGCGAAATCGCCTCGTCTGGGCCCGTGTCCACAAGCACTGCCGCGCTCCCATCAGCCACGAGAATGGCGTCGCCCTGTCCCACGTCCAACACGCAAACCCTTGCAGGTTGCAGGAGGCGAAGCCCCAGCAGGAGGGCGAGGGCTCCGCAGGCAAGAACCGCAGCGAAACGAACGAGGAGACGTCGCCGCGGTGCAGGCCAAACCACGTAGAGTGCCACGCATGCGCCACAGAGAACTGCGAGCATGGGGGCTGCACTTGCCTCCATGGTCAGACAGGCCAAGGGGAGCCTGGCCAGGGTGGAAAGCACCTTGCAGAACGCCTGCGAGACACCCTCTGCCGCAGCGAGCACCGGGGACTGCAAGGCAGGCAGAGGCGTAAGCACAGCCGCCCCCAACCCCAATGAGACGAGGCCCGCGAAGAGCGGGGCCAGCACCAGGTTTGCAATTGGCGCGATGAGCGACACCTCGCCAAACGTCGGACAGGTCAGCGGTAGCGTGAAGAGCTGAGCCACCAGAGAGACGCCCAAAGCGTCACAGGCATTGGAGCGCAAACGCCCTAGGCCGTGCGCCAAAGCAAGCGAGCGCCCACCAGAATGCCTCGGCAATCGCGTGAGCACGTCAAGCGCATAGCTGGCGTAGCTCCCAAAGAGGCAGATTCCTACCACGGAGGCAACCGAGAGGAGAAACCCTAGCTGTCCCGAAACGTAGGGATCGAGAAGGGCCATGGCAAGTGCGGCCGCACATGTGGAGGAGAGAGCATGGGACCTTCTCCCCACAAGAGAGCCGCCAAACGAGACGCAGCTCATGATGCCAGCGCGCACGGCGGACGCAGGCGCTCCGCAGAAGACGATAAAGAGCACAATCACACCCAGGGCGAGAGAGCCCCGCACGCCTGGTCCCAGCCTCGTCTTGCCGAGCAATGCCGCAAGGGCTCCGGAAAGAATCGCCAGGTGTCCCCCGGACACTGCCACCAAGTGGGAGGCGCCGCAGGTCGCAAATGCGCCATCCAGCCCGTGAGAGCGTATCGGCGCCCGGTCGCCGCAGACGCTTCCGGCAAGCACCGCCGCCCCATCAGAATCGTCAGGCGAAAAGGACGCGAGCACCGCCTTTCTCGCACGAAGCACGACGCCGAGCGGCCCATCCGCCTCGCGCGAGGCAATCACATGCACGACTGACACCGTGCCCGCAAGCCCCTGCATGCGCGATGAGACACCCCATTCGTCATCGCCGTTTGGCTTGAAGCGACCCACGCACGAGACCACGGAGCCACACTCGAGGCGGCTTGGGGAACTGAGCCAGACGGTACCAACGTTGGCGCCGTTCTCGCCATACACGTCCGCTCGACCCCACCAGCCACGACCTCCCTCTGCCATGTCGCCCTCGACCTCGAGGCTCCACGCCGAGACAGGTGACGTTGAAAGCGCCTCTGCTGCCGAGGTTACACGCGCGAGCGCGAGCCACCCCAGGAGCGCACCGGCGAGGCCAGCTGCAAGGACAAACAATGCCGTGACCGGCACGTGATGCTTGTCTCGACCATGGTCGCTCCGCTTCCTGAAGAGCATCGTGATGATAACTGCCGCCAGACAGAGGCCTGCCGCTACTCCTGTCGGCATCACAAGCAGGTCAAACGATGGCGACATCCCATGGCGCAGGACAACGCGCTCTGCCAGGATGACCGCCACAAGGCCCCAGAGCGTCACGGGGATAGCCGGCCGCGTGGGCATGCGAGTAGCGCTTGAGTCAGGCGCGCGCGAGACGCTTGCGACATGCGTGGCCCCCTCCTCTCCCTCACACACGGATCTTGTCCTTGAGCTTGGCGAACTTCTTCTCTCCTATGCCCGAGACGCGCATGAGGTCCTCGATGCTCGTGAACGCCCCATTGGCCTCTCGGTCGCGAACGATCTCCGCTGCAGTTGCCTCGCCAACTCCGGGAAGCGTCGTAAGTTCGGCTGCCGTTGCAGTGTTGATGTTCACGATGTCATCTGAACTTGCAGCGGAGGTCTCAGTAGAGGGCATCGTTCCCAATGAGGGTGAGGTGCCTCCCGTGCCTGCATCCTCTTCCCCTATGGCAGGCACGTGGACCTTCTGACCATCGGAGAGCGGCTCCGCAAGGTTTACGCGAGAAGTGTCTGCACCATCCTCAAGCCCACCAGCCGCCTCAACCGCATCGTTCATGCGTAGCGATTCGCCTTGTAGCTGATAGACGCCTGGATTTACAACCATGCCGTCAACGTGCACCACCACAACGGGAGGGCCATTGGAGGGTGCTTCTTCCGCGGCGTCCTTCTCGCCTTGAGCCGAGGCCTCGTCAATCGCGCTTTCCGCAGCGGGGGCGGTCTCCCCACGCTCAATGGAAAATGAGGGCGTGGGCTGGCAAGACAAGAGGCGCGCACAGGCAAGCGTCACAAAGAGACCGACAAGGACAAGCCCAGCGACAACAGCCTTCGAAACAGGAGAGAGGCCAGCCCTTCTTCCCAACTCATGTGCTTTTCTCCGAACACTAGCGCCCACGCCGCCGCGCCTTGTAGAAACCTGTGCCATAACGACCACCCCCTATTCCAATGATGGAGGCGGGATTGTGCTGGCAGGCTGCCTATTTAAGAAAGTCCTGCAGGCTTCTGACAGGACACAGGCACACGTCTGACGGATTTCATTGTTACTGCATGAATATTGGGGTGAGCCCTGGTTGATTCCTGTTATCTGAAGGCGCCGTTCACAGCGTTTGCACAGGCGTGAACGGTCGAGAACCACCACAGCACAAAAGGGGTGGTTTGGCGCGTCCTCTGGCGTACAACGATGTCGTCGACCAACGTCCCTTTCTCCTGCGAGACACACGTGGACGTCTGGGTGGCAACGGAAACTTCCCCTCAGGCGAGAAATCGGCGCCGGAGGGAGCGTTATCGCAGCGATCCCGTACGGAACGGGCCTTCGGGCGTCACCCTGGCGCCGGAGGGCGCGTTACCGCAGCGACCACGTACAAAAATGCCGCTTCGGCGCCAAATTCTCGCCGAAGCGGCATTTCTTGCAGAGAAGCACGTCGTCACTCGGTGGGCGCGTCATCCCTCGGCTCAAGCGATGAGTGGTGCGCGCGCAGCGGCCCCTTGGGCGCATGGTAGCTCGGGCACTGCGGGAAGTCCTCGTACTCGACGGAAGCCACCAGCGCGTTCACCATGGCCTCGTGGCCAAAGAGCTCCCAGGCGTCGAGAACCTCGCGCATGCGCGCGTGCGTCTCCGGGCGGCGGGGCATAAACAGCGTGCAGCAGTCGGGCGCCGTCTGGGACGAGATATCGTAGGTCCCAAGCTCTTGCGCGCGACGAATAATCTCCTGCTTGTCAGAACCAATGAGCGGCCGCAGCACGGGAATGGTAACGGCCTGGTTCACCGCCGCAATATTGTCGAGCGTCTGCGACGCCACCTGGCCCAAAGACTCGCCGGTCACGATGGCCTTTGCACCCTCGAGCTGCGCGATCCTCTCCGACACCTGGTACATGACGCGTCGGTACATGATGATGCGCAGGCTCTGAGGCACCACCAGGGAGATCTGCCGCTGATACTCGCCAAAGGGCACCACGTACATGCGGCCCACCACGCCAGACGGCGCCAGCGCATCAACAATATCGCGGCACAGGTACTCGCTGGTGTCCGACGTCATGGGCCTGCCCGAGAAGTGCACGGGGATGCAGGTAGCACCACGGCGCCCCACCATCCACGTGGCCACCGGCGAGTCGAAGCCGCTCGAGAGGAGCGTCACAACCTTGCCGGCCGTTCCTACGGGAAGCCCGCCCACACCCGGCATGGACGCGGCGTAGACGAAGGTCGACCCCTGCACCACGTGCACCACCACGGTGACGTCGGGGTCGTGCATCTGCACGAGCTTGTCGGGGAAGGCCTCGCAGAGTGCAGACCCCACAATGTGGTTCATGTCGATGCTGTGCACCGGGTACGTGGTGGAGCTGCGGCGCGCATGCACCTTGAAGGTGGAGAAGTCCCCCGCCTCACGAAGCGCACGAATGGCAGCTGCGTTGTACTCGCCCTCGTCAAGCCCGCACTTGTAGGCAAGCGAGACGCGAGCGACGCCGGGCACCTTGGCAATGGCATGCGCCATCTCCGGCGTTGCCATGCGGTCCTCGGACTCGACCACAATGTAGCCGGAGATGCGCTGAATGTTGGCGATGGGAAACGCCTTGAGCGCACGGTGTAAATTGGTCACGAGCTGGTTCTCGAAGGTGGAGCGGTTCTTCCCCTTGAGGCCAATCTCGTGGTAGTGGACCAGGCAGAGTCTCTCGGTCATGGCCTACTGAATGCCCGCGTTCTCGCCGCGGATAGCCTCGTCGAAGTCATCCTGAACAAAGCCCAGGGTGCCGTCGGCAATCTCGCCCATGGCGATGGAGACCGAGTCCTTGCCGGACGCGACGGTGGTAATGTCGTCAAAATCCTGGATGGCCGTCACGCGAAGGTGCTGGCCACGCAGCATGTTGTTGATGTCGCAGGCGCGCTTGGACGCAACGGAGCAGAGCAGGAACGGGTTGTGCTCGGTCCTCTCGAGCAGGGTGTCGATCTCGGGCTTAATCACTGACATCTTTGGTAGATCCTCCATTTGACTCGTACAGGTCTATGGTGCGCTCCAGCTCTTGTGCGGCACGCGCGAGGTCGTCGTTCACAATCCTCACGTCGTAGGACTCACCCATCTCCATCTCGCGCCGCGCGTTCTCGAGGCGGCACTCGATGGATGCCTCGTCCTCGGTACCGCGACCGCGAAGCCGGTGCTCCAGCTCTTCCATCGAGGGTGGCTCGATAAAGACGAGCACGGCATCCGGATGGATACGACGCACGTTGAGACCACCCTGGACATCAATCTCCAAGATAAGCGACCTCCCCGCAGAGAGGTTCCTCTTCACCTCGGAGACAAGCGTGCCGTAGCGGTGCCCATGCACATTGGCCCACTCGAGGAACTCGCCCTGGCTCACCCGGCGAGAGAACTCGGCGTCACCCATAAAGTAATACGAGACGCCATCGGCCTCCCCGGGCCTGGGAGGCCTTGTCGTAGCGGAAACCGTCAGGCCAAGCGAGGGGCGGTCGCCGCGAACCTTCGCGACGAGCGTTCCCTTGCCCACGCCTGACGGCCCAGATACGACGAAGAGCCTAGCAGAGCGCTCCACTACTTGGAGAGCGCCTCGATGAGCTGCTCGCGCTGACGGGCACCAAGGCCCTTAACGCGACGGGTAGCAGAGATGCCAAGCTCGTCCATGATCTTGGCGGCCTTGGCCTTGCCATAACCAGGGAGGGACTCGATGAGCGCGGAGACCTTCATGCGGTTGGCAATGGGGTCGTCCGAGTCAAGGA
>Ga0256406_1007190_pt1 | contig 10730 bp, 7 predicted proteins | sample RumenRJG_03DNA_FD_185986 | JGI IMG/M metagenome (GOLD analysis project Ga0256406, IMG submission 185986) | Bovine rumen microbial communities from Lethbridge, Alberta, Canada - RJG_03 | ecosystem: Host-associated > Mammals > Digestive system > Stomach > Rumen | place: Canada: Alberta | collected...
TGCTCATTTCTGTCAACTTTTGAGAAGAAAATCAGCAAAACGGAGCGCCAAAAACGAGCGAATGTTTAGAATCTTTACCTTCTACATTCCGCTACAAAGTGAACGGGCTTCGTCCGGAATACGTAAGAAATGGCTCGGCATGTCGCTAAAGCCTGTTACATTTGAAGGGTCTATACCGAAGAATGTAAATCTTGAGAATTATTACATTCAGCGGAAACGGTTTAGCGGAAACAAGAACACTGTCCCTTATTGGCCTTACAATCCTGAGAATTTCTATCACGGCAAGTTGTTTGCCATTTGGCAAGTGCTGGAATCAGTCAATGAAGCCTATTCCGGCATTGTTGAGATAAAATTCTTTGATTATCCTGTCTTATATTATAATGAGTATAAGTCCGGCAATGATATGCTTGCATTCATGCAGGAATATCTCAACGGAAAGTCAATAGTATTCGAGAACCAATTCAAAGCCGATGGTGCTAAGAAGATGATAGTGGAATTCAAGGAGAAGGCTCAAGATTTAATGGACGGCAAGCTGCTTTTCCCTACATCTCCCAAAGGTACAGAGATGCTGCTCAGCCTTTGCGAACCCAAAGAGGATAACGCTGCACAAACCAACTACTCAAAATCCATGCAGCGAATGGTACGTGGCAGTAGCGCCTTACAGCACATCGTTTTCCACAATAATGAGAAAGAGGATGAGTTAGGCAAGTCAGAGGTGAGGCGAATTCTTATCGAATTGGTCGTCAAGGACAGTCTTGCCAACAGGGTAATGCCTCCCTCTTTGCGAAAGGGAATTAAAGGATGGACTTTCTATCGGTATAAGGTAAAGGACGGTGGAGTGCATGGCGCATCATTGAATGTCATGGAGAATGGCAAGATTAACTTTGAAAATTTCGGTACTTTCAATAATGACATTCTTGGAGTTAGCTTATCCACCTTTGCCAATGAGCATTTTCATTTCCTTCACTATCAGAAAATCAATGGCTTTAGGGATTACAAAGCTCTGACCAAGGATGGCAATTCCTATATTATCATTGACACTGACGAGATTCCCATACTTGATGTGGCTGAGATAGACGAAGGATATGGCGATATAGTAAACAAGGGCGAGAAACTTTCAATGTTCAAGCGAAAGAAAGAAGCACATAAATACCTGCGTGGCTATATCGGTTTCCATCTGTGGGAAACAGAAGGATTAGACGGTGAGCCATACTGTTCATATTCCTACATTTCAGGCAACCATCCCCAAAACATGCAGATACTACATTCGGGTAAGATGGACAAAATGCCACGCGCCCGCCGCATCTTTATTTTGCACGAAGAAAATCCTGATACTGTAAAAGACGACATCCATGAGATAGCCGACATGATGCGCTATGGTTTCGGACGATGGAATGAGGAAATGACATATCCTTTTCCTTTCAAATACCTTTATGAATATCTAGATAATGAATGCGAAATACGCCTCAGCAAGCATTGGGATGCGTTTTGATTTTACAGCCTAACAAATGACCATTCGCTAAGTAGCTTTTTATCATTCGCTGCATAGCAAATGGTCATTTGCTATAAGCTTACAACATAAGTTACGCTGATACGGGGCCAATTCCATGCCTTTGCGGCCCCACATTCAAGCTGTTTAATCCCCACACTCACGCTTTAGTCATCATTTTATGCCTTTAAGGATATTAATATCACGGGGCAATCCAATTAATATACTTTGCCATTTATATCAATATAGTTGGGCAATTCTATTAATATAATTTTTATTATTTGAGGGTTGATGATTTTGCCTTGGCTACTTTATGAAAAGAAGTCTCTTAGAATAAAATCTGCATCAGAGAAATACATGAAAAAGTTTCTATTCTCAGGTAAGTACCTATCAAAAGATGGGCACAATATAGTCCAATGTAGTCCAATATTACACTTTAAAACTGACCACTTTTGAGGGTGGTTAATAAACATTTTGCGTAATAATCAAAAAGGCTACAATGGCCTATAAATAGTGTATTTATCGAATAATCAAACAAAAAAAAAGAGTCAGATTTTCATCAGACTCTTCTCTTTTCTTACCATGTAAGATATTTACTTTAGTGACTCCGCTGGGATTCAAACCCGGAACCTTCTGATCCGTAGTCAGATGCTCTATTCAGTTGAGCTACGGAGCCATATTTGTTATTTCTTAATTGCGAGTGCAAAGGTACTGCCTTTTTTTGAAACCACCAAATATTTTTCGAAGAAATTTTGAAAAAAATTCTTCATGTTGTTCCTTCATGTCGTCTTTCCTGCTGATTGTCAGAGTGTAACGGCTATTTAGCCGATAATCTTAAATCTTGCGAATTTCAGCAGGAGTTGCTTCCTTCCTAAGTTTCTGAAGTCGACAGTAGCTTTCGTGTTTTCGCCTTTTCCTTCGAGTTGAGTTATCGTTCCCACGCCGAAACGCTCGTGCTCGATGATACTCCCTACTTTCAGTTCGCCCGATTTTGTCTCTACCTTATAGAATGTCTGCACTGGTTTCTCCGGTTTTCGTGGGTGTGTGACCTTCAGTTTCGGGTCGGCCATGAATCTGTCGGCTACGGGCTGCGAGTTCTGGTATCGGTTGTCGAGACGCGGTCCTGTCTCCCACGGGCGCCTCTTGCGGTCCCATGGCATGCGGCCTCCGTAGCCTGCAATGCCTTTGTCGGTTGTCGTATCGTTGTCGGTTCCGTCCTGGCAGTTTATCAGATTTTTGTCGATATCAGCGATAAAACGGCTCGGCACGTCAAACTGCATGGTGCCGTAGCGGAATCTGTTCTGAGCGTTGGTGAGGATGCAGTGGCGCTCAGCACGCGTGATGGCGACGTAGAGAAGGCGTCGCTCCTCCTCCAGTCCGCTGCTTGAGTTGATAGCCATGGGACTCGGGAAAATGTTCTCCTCGAGTCCGACGACGAAGACGGTCGGAAATTCCAAACCCTTGGCCGCATGGATGGTCATCATGGTCACTGTGTCGTTGTCATCGTCGCTGTCCTGGTCGGTGAGCAGTGACACGTCGGCCAGGTAGTCGCTGATGAATATCTCGTCTTCCCTACCCTCTTCGCGGTTCTGGCCGACGAAGGCCTGCATGCCCGAGAGTAGCTCCTCGAGGTTCTCCTGTCGGGATATATGCTCTGCGTCGCGCGACGAATAGAGGTCGGCCGATATGCCGCTAATCTTTACGATGTCCTTACCGAGAGCGTAAATGTCGGTATTTTTGGCTTTTGCAAGGAATCCTTCTATCAGTGTGGCGAAGCCGTCGAGTTTTGTCAGCGTCCCTTTGTTGACGTTGAGACCGTAGAATCCAGGGCGTCGGATGACCTGCCACATCGATGTTTCTCCGTTTTCGGCGGCCACCGTGATTTTCTGTATTGTAGTATTGCCGATGCCACGTGCCGGGTAATTGATTATTCGCAGCAGAGCCTGGTCGTCATCGGGATTGGCCACAACACGCAGATAGGCGATGATGTCCTTTATCTCCTTGCGCTGGTAGAACGACAGTCCGCCGTAGATTTTGTAAGGTATGCCGTCTTTTCGGAATTCCTCCTCGAAGGATCGGCTCTGGGCGTTGGTCCGGTAGAGAATGGCGAAGTCGCTGTACTGTCCGTTTTCGGCTTTCTTTATTTTCCTTATCTCTTTGGCTACGATAGCTGCTTCCTCCTTGTCGCTGTAGGCTGGTCGGTAGACTATTTTGTCGCCCTCGGCCTCATCGCTGTACACATCTTTCTTTATCTGCCGCTGGTTGTGTTTCATCAGCGAGTTGGCGGCCTCAACGATGCGCTGGGTGCTGCGGTAGTTGCGCTCCAGTTTGAAGAGTTTGGCACCGGGAAATTTCTTCTGGAAGTCGAGGATGTTGTCGATATTCGCCCCGCGGAAAGAATAGATGCTCTGATAATCGTCGCCGACGACGCACACGCGGTTGTACTGTGTCGACAGCTGCAATATTATGGCCTGCTGGGCGATGTTTGTGTCCTGATACTCGTCTACGAGAATATAGCTGTAGTGCTGAGCGTATTTCTGCCTGATATCGTCGTGGTCGCGGAAGAGAACATAGGTATTGAGGAGCAGGTCGTCGAAGTCCATAGCATTCGACTGTCGCAGATGTGCCTCGTACGACCTGTATATCGATGCTACTGCCGGCATACGGGCCTCCTGGTCGCGCTCTATAGCCGCGGCGTCGTTGGCGTAGTCGTCGGCGGTGATAAGGTGGTTCTTGGCCATGGAGATAAGGTTATGGACCGTCGCCGGCTTGTATTTTTTGTCGTCGAGGCCCATGCCCTTGATAATATTCTTTATCAGTGTGCGGCTGTCGGTCTCGTCGTAGATGGTGTAGTTGGCGTTATAGCCTATGCTGGCCGACTCTATGCGCAGTATTCGTGAGAAGATGGAGTGGAAGGTGCCCATGTTCAGCTGTCGTGCCACATCAGTGCCGACGATACCCCCTATTCGTTCCTTCATCTCCCGTGCTGCCTTGTTAGTGAAGGTCAGGGCAAGTACCGACCACGGTTTCATACCCCTTTGGAGCAGGTATGCAATCTTGTATGTTAGTACACGCGTCTTTCCCGACCCTGCGCCGGCAATGACCAGTTGTGCGCCGTCGCAGTATTCTACCGCGGCTCGCTGACTGTCGTTCAATTCGTTAAGGAGATCTCTCATGTTTAGAGTCAAATGTGTTTATGCGATACAAATGTAAGGACTGTAGGGTGCTGGTTTGTAGGCTTTGACCGTGTTTCAGCCATTGCTGACCGCCTTGCTGCGGCTGTATAGCCGGAGGTTTATCGTGGAAATGCCGGCATGTATGTCATCTGATGCAGTATCCAGCGTTGCCGTTTGCGCATGTATGGGCCAGGGCTCTTCGAGCTGAAATGTCGCGGATTTGGCAGTGTCGCGGCTATCAGGGCACAATCGGCCCGTGTGAGCTCGCTCGCCGTACAGTTGAAGTGCTGTTCGGCTACGGCCTCGACACCATATATTCCGTCGCCCATCTCTATGGAGTTGAGATAGACTTCCATGATGCGCTGTTTGCTCCAGAAGAGTTCAATGAGGAACGTGAAATAAGCCTCGAACCCCTTTCTCACCCACGACCGTCCTGGCCATAGAAAGACGTTCTTCGCTGTCTGCTGCGATATGGTGCTACCGCCACGTATGCGCCGGCCACGGACATTCTCTTTGGCTGCGCGCTCTATGGCGCCGTAGTCGAAACCATGATGCTTTAGGAAGTTCTGGTCCTCACTCGACATCACGGCCACGGGCATTGACGCGGGCATGTCGTCGAGCGATACCCATGAGTGGTGGAGCTTGACGCTCTCGCCGTCGGAAATCTGCTCGAAACAGCGGATGAACATCAGCGGTGTGGCCACGACAGGAATGAACCTATAGGCTATCACCGCCAATATCGATGATGCGAAGAGGAGGACAAACGTCCACTTTACTATCTTCAGAAATTTCTTCATACCTTGGCTGATGGTACCGGAACGTTTATGCTCCGGTACCTGGTTGTGTGCCGGTATCGGGGTCTTTTAACTCCGATACCTTATTTTGAGCCAGAACCGGAGCCATTAAGCTTCGGCTCATTGTTGTGTTCCTATTGTCACCTCATTGTCGCTTATGCGGCTGTGGAGCCGGTGTGGACGGCATGGGGCGAGCGTTGGAACGCTGTGTCTTATTCTCCAGCCTGCTTCTTGGCCTGGTTGATCATGGCCTCAGAAGCATAGATGTAAATCTCGACGCGGCGGTTGGCCTCATCGTTGATTGTGTTCTCGTGACCGGCAACAGGATCGGTGCTGCCCTTGCCCTCAACGGTCTTGAACTGTCCGTTGCTGACACCATGCTGCTTGAGGAAGTCGACGACGGACTGAGCGCGCTTCAGCGACAGCGGATTGTTGATGGCATCGGTACCGGTCTTGTCGGTGTGGCCATAAACGTTGATGCTGCAATCTGAATTCTTCTTCAGTACTTCGGCAAAGTTAGCAAGGTCGTTTTTCGATGTTGTGCTCAGCGATGAAGAGTTCAGTCCGAAGAGGATTCCCGAGTTGAACGACACCTTGACCATCTTCAGGCCGTTGGCATCGGTAACCTCCTCAACCTTAGCGTTCTGCACCTGAGCGGCTGTTTCCTGAGCCACCTTGTCCATGTGGTGACCGATGATGGCACCAGTGCCTGAGCCCACGGCAGCACCGATGGCGGCACCAATGGCCGTAGCTTTCGAGTCCTTACCGATGATATTGCCGATGATGCCACCGACGACGGCACCTACACCGGCACCTCCGGCACTAAAGGTTCCCTGCTTTGTGGCGCAGCTTGTGAGTGCTAACAGACACATGCCTGCTGTTATCGTCTTTAGATGTTTCATAGTAATTAATTTTTTGTTATGTCAATCTATTTTTGTGCAAAGATAAAATAAAAAAGTCAATCGCAATACTTTTACCAACATTATTTTGTACTTTTGCAGTATAATTAAATAATAAAGTAGAATAAATAATGGCAAAAGAACTAAAACAGCTTACTAAGAGAGCTGAGAACTACTCTCAGTGGTACAACGACCTGGTGATGAAAGCCGACTTGGCGGAGACAGCCCCTGTGCGCGGATGTATGATTATTAAGCCTTATGGCTATGCGATATGGGAGAAGATGCAGTCGGTTCTCGATGCCGACTTCAAGCGTCTGGGAGTCAAGAATGCTTATTTTCCTCTGCTCATACCTAAGAGCTTCTTTGCCCGTGAGGCCGAGCACGTTAAGGGATTCGCCAAGGAGAGTGCCGTTGTCACTCATTACCGTCTGAAGACCAGCGACGACGGCAAGGACATCATCGTCGACCCTGAGGCTAAACTCGACGAGGAGCTCATCATCCGTCCTACGTCGGAGACAATGATATGGCACACCTACAAAAACTGGATCCACTCCTACCGCGACCTGCCACTGCTCTGCAATCAGTGGTGCAATGTCATGCGATGGGAGATGCGCACCCGTCCGTTCCTGCGCACATCTGAATTCCTCTGGCAGGAGGGCCACACCGCTCATGCCACCGCTCAGGAGGCTGAGGAAATGGCAAAGAAGATGCTGCATGTATATGCCGATTTCGTCGAGAACTGGCTTGCCGTTCCGGTTATCAGAGGTGTGAAGAGTCCTACTGAGCGCTTCGCCGGCGCGTTGAACACCTACACTATTGAGGCCATGATGCAGGATGGTAAGGCCCTCCAGAGCGGTACAAGCCACTTCCTTGGGCAGAACTTCGCAAAGAGCTTTGATGTCACGTTCCTCAATAAGGAGAACAAGCCGGAGTACGTATGGGCTACCTCGTGGGGCGTATCCACACGACTGATGGGTGCTCTCATCATGACCCACTCCGACGACAACGGTCTCGTCCTTCCTCCGCGCCTGGCTCCGCTGCAGGTCGTTATCGTACCTATATATAAGAAAGCCGAGCAGCTCGATGCCATCACCGAGAAGGTTAAACCCGTCATGGAGGAACTGAGGGCTAAGGGCATCAGCGTGAAGTACGACGATGACGATACTAAGCGCCCTGGATTCAAGTTTGCCGACTACGAGTTGAAGGGCGTTCCCGTACGTCTCGTCATCGGAGCCCGCGACCTTGAGGCCGGTACCGTCGAGGTTATGCGCCGAGACACTCTTGAGAAGGAGTCAGTGCCGTTCGATGGTATTGCTGAGCGCGTGGAGAATCTCCTCGACGACATACAGAAGAATGTCTTCGAGAAAGCCCGCAAATTCCGCGAGGAGCATACCTACGAGTGCGACAACTACGATGAATTCAAGAAGCGCATCAACGACGGTGGCTTCTTCCTCTGTCCGTGGGACGGCACTGCCGAGACCGAGGCGAAGATTAAGGAGGACACGCAGGCTACCATCCGTTGCATTCCTTTGGATGTCGACCAGACCAATGTCACCGGCACCGATATGGTCAGCGGAAAGCCGGCGAAGTACAAGGTCATCATAGCAAGAGCTTATTGATAAACTTAAAATAATAATTATCTAACTGAAATTTTATGAAGAGGACACTATTAACGCTTGTGCTGTTGGTCATGGTAATGACTGTCGGCGCTCAGTCGGTGAAGGTGGACTATCACAAAGGTGATGTCCGGATGTACAAAACTAACGTCAGTCTCTCCATGGGCATACCGATGCAGGGCGAGCAGAAGTGCGGACTCACCGCTACTACAACCTACGCCGTCGATGAGGCTGGAGCCGACGGCTATATCGTTGAGCTGAAAACTGACGATTATTCGACTACCGGCAACGCCGATCTCGTAAACATGGTTGGCGGACAGTTCTTTGAGACTCTGAAGAGTACCCCCGCTAAACTCAAGCTCGACAAGAAAGGTGCCATCACCGGACTTGCCAACGAGGATGCATTCATAGCCGCTATTTCATCGACAGTGGTTGAGGGCATCAACAAGATGTATGCTGATAGGCCCGGATTGGAGTCGCAGATGCCAAAGGCAAAGCTTCTCATGGCCGCCAACAGTCAGCTGACTCCGGAGTTCGTCCTCAACTTCTTCAAGAATTTCACAGTGTTCTCGCTCAACGGCAGGGATCTGGCCAATGTCAAGAATGCCGACGAGACCATTTATGATTTCTTTAAGGTTAAGAGCTCATACGATGTCAGTTCGGCCAACGGCACTACCACCATCACGCGTACAGCAGTGAGCAATATGACCGACGACGACCTGAAGGGAATTCTGAAAAAGCAGATGTCGCAAGCCGGACAGGATGTCGACGATACTCAGTTGGAGCAGATTTGGGGGCAGCTAAAGGCTATGGGCATGACATCATGCACCATCGACATGAATGATGTGTCGAACTTTGGCAATGGTGGCTGGCAGTCGTCGGCCAACACAAAGGCCACCATCAAGGCCGTTGGTGCCACCATTAAGGTCAACGCTGCTACGTCGCTTGCACAGTAGAGTATATCGGTGCGGCTGATGCTTAGTTCGGCATAGCCCCGCCCCTATACATTATTATATATAAGCCCAGTCACCATCATCCGTGGCTGGGCTTACTTGTCGGTAACCCCGTGGACGGCGGTTGTCGTATTTGGGGTGACGCATTGACGAAGACAGGTGTCCTAATGAATCGCTGTTTAGGTTGATTCTTATTTTTCGCTGCAAAGTTACAAAATATTTATCCCGAATCCAAATTTTAGCAGGGTAGAAAGGGAGGTAGAAAGAGGGGTAGATCCAGACAATTATTGCTTTAATATCCTAAGTGTATTAACCTAAGTTGCTGAATTACAGAGAAAAGTGTGTCCTTGATATATGACTACATAATACACTTTGTCGTTAGGCTCATAGTGCGTTGTAAATGCAAGGCAAAAAAGTACTATTCCGAATTTACAGAATAGTACCTTTATATGATTAGTGAATTTTATTTCTAACGACGCTTCTTTTTTGCTGTTGCTTTTTTCCGAGTCCCTGTGCTTTTAGTTCTTTGCTGATGTCGGATAATATAGTCAAATATGGAGGCTATCTCTTTAGCTTTTAGTTCATCTTGATTTGTTGCTATGCGAATAAATGGAATTGCTAAATTATCTATTTTAATGTCAACTACATAATTGTGAATGGTCTTGGTCGGAGTTGAGTAAGTGTCGGCTCCGCCAAAACCTATCCCGAAGAAAGAGATTCCTGCTCCATAGGTGGTAGAATGACCTGGTATAAACTGTGGGTCATCGACGATATTACAACTTATTATATCTTTAAAATTTATTGTTTTACCCATAAATACGATTTTTTGTGCATGCTCATAGAATCGTAGCTCTGTATCGATATCTGTAGACGGTTTTCCGAAAGCAATTATCTTTGACGGGCTTCCATATGATGTGTAAAGAGAATCTTTAGAAAATTGATAATGGAGTTCGTTTGCCATTTCACTGTCTCTATAAAAGTTAGTGTTGAGATCGTCCACTAAAGAGGCAATAAAGTTCCAAAAGTATTTGTAAGTGCTGACATAAGCTTGCCCAAATGTTCGTTTATAAGATGATTTAGCAGCAAAAGGATAAACGTCTGTAACGTTGTACGAGATTTTGTCAAAAAGACTTGTGCCGTCAGAGCTATAGCTATATTTTGTATAAATAGCAGTAGCTAAGCATATCTCCAATTTATTGCTATCTTTGAGTTGAATCACAAGTGTCGGATGAATAGCAATCTTGCAATTATTTCCGAAACTTTGGTATGCGGTTATAAAAACACCATTAATGTTGCGGGATAAGATAGTTCTTTCTTCTTCATTTATCTTCAACTCTTTACCCCATCCTTCATTTCGGTTATTCAACCATTTGGATATATGATTTAATAGATTGCTAGTCTTGAACAAAGGATTATCGATATTTATCTCCGTTCCTGTCATAAGACATTTTTGGGAAGGTTCGTTGGGATTTGCAACGAGTTGAAACTTTTCTTTTAAACGGGTAGCATAAACTCTATAATCGACATCGCTTAAAGAATTAAGGATACCTTGATAATGTTCAATGTCGGAACAATTCCAACTCATTCTTGGAGCATTGCAAACATCCTTGTAGCTAATATCTCCAGCAAAGACGTTGGTATTATACATTAATATCAACATCATTAAAATCACTATTTTAATCTGAATTTTCAATTAATTTGTAGCGATAATCTTCTAAGACTCGTTTTTCTTTGGCCTTCCTCTTTTTCTACCTACCTTTTTCGACTTGTATCCCGGTTCACACCCGGCTGGGATGTCAAGCC
>Ga0256406_1007191_pt1 | contig 10724 bp, 7 predicted proteins | sample RumenRJG_03DNA_FD_185986 | JGI IMG/M metagenome (GOLD analysis project Ga0256406, IMG submission 185986) | Bovine rumen microbial communities from Lethbridge, Alberta, Canada - RJG_03 | ecosystem: Host-associated > Mammals > Digestive system > Stomach > Rumen | place: Canada: Alberta | collected...
AACAGTGATGAATGTAAAGATTGATGACATTAATGAGCTTCAGCCAGGGCAGGCAATCATCATCAAAAAAGACGCGTCGTTCCATCTCGAGCAGATCCGTGAGGCAGGAGAAATAAAAAAATGCTCGTTCGAACGCATCTACTTCTCCCGTGGCAGCGACATCGACATATATAAGGAGCGCAAAAAACTCGGCGAGCTACTCACTCCACAAATTCTGAAAGCTGTCGACAACGACTTGAACAATTCCGTCTTCTCATTCATTCCAAACACCGCCGAAGTGGCATTCTACGGAATGATGCATGGTATTGAAAATGTGATGATTGAAGATAAGAAACGAGCTATCCTCTCAGGAAAGAAATTCTCAGACGAGGAGCTGAACAGAATCCTTTCCGCACGTCCACGTCAGGAGAAAATCGCTATCAAGGATATCAAGATGCGCACATTCATCGCACAGGATAAAAACCGTAATGACATGGCCGCCCACGTCTACGATATCACATACGGATCTATCCATCCCAAAACAGACAATCTTGTTGTGATCGACGACTCTATCGTGAGAGGAACGACTCTAAAACAAAGCATCATCAAGATTCTCAACCGTCTTGAGCCAAAGAAGATCGTCATCGTCTCCTCATCTCCACAGGTTCGCTTCCCCGACTGCTACGGTATCGACATGAGCCGAATGAGCGAGTTTATCGCATTCAAAGCAGCCATCTCTTTGCTGAAAAAGAGAGGAATGGAGAATGTCATCGAGGATGTGTATAAAAAAAGCAAGGCACAGGTGGGCAAGAAGAAAGAGGAGTATGTCAACTATGTGAAAGAGATCTACGCTCCATTCTCCGACGAAGAGATTTCAGCAGAGATAGCGGAATTGCTTACGCCAAAAGATGTCAAAACACCAGTAGAGATTGTTTATCAGTCACTTGACAACCTACACGTAGCATGTCCGGACCATCGTGGCGACTGGTATTTCTCCGGCGACTACCCTACTCCTGGCGGCAATCGTCTGGTGACAAACGCATTCATCAATTTCTACGAGGGAAACGTGGACAAGAGATAAAATCAATTCGTAATTCATAATGCATAATTCATAATTAGGGTGGGAGAAATCCTGCCCTTATTTATTACGAGAATAACCTAGAATAACGTCTCGGCATTGTTGCGTCTCTTTACATTCTCCAAAAATCGTAGAAATTAAACCATTGTTCTGGATATTGGCGTACGATTGTTTCCAGAAAATCAATATATTCCTGCATCGACGCGGATGTCTTCATCTTTCGGTTCGTCTCCTGTGCGGCAGCCTCCGCTTTTCGGCAGATAAAACGGTATTTTTTGCCAGACTCCCTGACAGCGAAAAAGAAAAATGTGTCGGCACCCGTCATTGTGGCGATCTGGTGAGGTCCGGGTGGAAATGGTGCGTCGTGGTCAAGGAATTGCACTGTCTTCGCATCTTCCTCCCTGATATATCTGTCGCCCTGAAAGCAGACCACCTCATTGGATGCCAATGCCGATTGTATTTTGAAAATATGGTCGATATTCTCCGTGGAGACGGGAATGACACCAAATGTATTGGCTCCCATCGTCGACTCCAATTTATCCTTAATCTTCTGATATTCAGCATCGAGCATCACAACATTCAGTTTGGTGCCATACTCCTTCATAAACACTCTGCTCACCTCCCAGTTTCCAACATGAGCCCCGATCATCACAGCGCCCTTCTCCCCTCGTTTCAAATGATCAATCAGGCAATCCATTCCGTCGAACGAGAAAGAGAATTCCTTTTCCAGTCCCGACGACGCTGCGATCTTATCGATGATCACCTGACCGAAGCGATAGTAGTGTTGGAAGATTTTTCCGATGGCGCACAACACCGATTTATTATGAATCTTACGCCAATATTTCCAGCTTGCGGCTGTAGCTTTCGGCGCGAACGGCACGAAATATGGCACGACGACAAACAAGAACGCATACGCTGCGTTCAAACCTAAATGTTTTATCAAAAAGATGAAGAATCCGTATCCGAACGAACCTCCACGTGTCTTGCCATTCCAACAGGGCATAATGGTTTAAATTAAGAATTAAAAATGAAAAATTAAAAATCCACCACGCCCTGAAAGGGCGATAGTCCACAGCCTAGGGTGAGCGTAGCGTAACCCTGGGATTAGGCGATAGTCCACAGCCTAGGGTGAGCGTAGCGTAACCCTAGGATTAGGCGACATATCACAGCCCAGGGTGAGCGTAGCGTAACCCTGGGATTTCGATGGCAACAACCACGGGAATCCAATGGCATCACACGGAATCCAATGGCATCACGCACGGGATTTCGATGACACCCCACAACCCAGAGTTATAAAAAAGGGCAGAACGTCCGTCTGCCCAAATATAGATTTGATTGAATAATCCGATTATGTGTAAAGACCACCGTTTACAGAGATTGTCTGACCTGTAACGTAAGCAGCCTCCTTTGTACACAAGAAACCTACGACAGCAGCCACCTCTTCAGGCTCACCGAAACGGTTGGCAGGGATCTGCTTCTTCAACTCAGCCTCATCCAAATCCTTTGTCATATCTGTACGGATGAATCCTGGAGCCACAGCGTTGACAGTGACGTTCTTCTTCGCAACCTCCTGAGCCAAAGCCTTAGTTGCGGCGATGATACCTCCCTTAGCCAAAGAGTAGTTAGTCTGGCCAGGAAGACCCTTCAATCCTGACAGAGACACCATATTGACGATACGTCCGAATTTCTTTCTCACCATTGGCTGAAGAAGAGCACGAGTGACGTAAAGGAAACCGTTGACTGTGATGTCGATAACGTTTCTCCAGTCCTCATTAGTCATGAACACCATGATCTGGTCGCGGCGGATACCAGCGTTGTTGACCAACACCTCTATATATTCATCCTTGTGAGCCTCCTGCCATGCAGTGATAGCAGACTCTGTTGCCTCACAATCAGCAACGTTGAACTTGATAATCTCACCGTCGCTACCCTTCTCTCTAACCATCGCCAAAGTATTCAATGCCTCGGCCTCATTTGATTGATAGTTGATCAGCACGTAGTATCCCTGCTCCGCCAACTTGACCGAACAAGCTCTACCGATACCTCTCGAACCTCCTGTAACAAGTGCTACTTTCATATCTTAATTGTTGAATTTTCACAAAAATATCCGCAAAACTACAAAAAACATTTGAGTTTTGAAAATGCTTCACCCAATCAGCCCGAAATTTTATAGGCTCCATCTGGCAAACGACACCAAATGCACAATTCCTTCTTCCACTTTTACATCTTCTGTCTCTTCTCGGGTTATGATGTAACCTTCTGACAATGAATATGCTTTCATTGCGGAACGAATGCCTTCCAATTCTCTCTGACGCGTCTTCTCATCATGCATCGACAAACATACCTGATAAGCCTCCGTTATCCGAATTCCTTCACGCACAATGAAGTCGCATTCATTTCCGTCATTATGATAAAAGAGCTCTTTTCCCCGACGTCGCAGTTCTATATACACAGCATTTTCAAGTCGACTTCCATCATTTCCACTGAAACTGAAACCTATAATGCCGACAAGTGCATTGTCAATAAAATATATTTTTTTAGGGCTCTTTATCTGCTCTCCCACTTTGACGTCATATTTTGTCAGCTGACCTACCAAATAAGTTTCTTCCAAATATGAGATATAGTCTTTCACCGTATCCGCACTTTTGACTCCAATTGCCTTTGCCACAGAATTATAAGTGAACAAATGAGTAGAATTACTTATCAAATAATAGACCGTCTCCTTCAATGGTTTATCAGCCGTCAATTTGTATCGTACTATTATATCACGATATAATATGTCGTTATACAATGATCTTAAATACTCTACATTCCTGCTCTTGACATATTGCGGAAATCCACCATCAATTAGATACTCATTCTGAACATTCTGCAACAAAGCTCGTCCTTCTGTTGTATAAAACGAATCTGGGTTCAATTCTACACCCCTCATCTCCATATATTCACCCAAAGAAAAAGGATAAACAACTTTGCTGACATGGCGTCCAGTAAGAAGAGTGCCTAATTCTCTGCTTAACATTTTAGCATTGCTTCCAGTTATAAAAACCTTATTTCCATGCTTATATAATCTGTCGACGAAACGTTCCCAACCATCAACCATCTGTATTTCATCGAAATAGAAAGTATGCTGAAGTCCAAAGTCCTCTACAAAAACATCATAAAGCAATTGAAAATCCTCTACTGTGAAATGAAGCAGACGGTCATCATCAAAACTTATAAAATAATCTTTCTCCGCACGCTTTGCTCGAATCTGCTGCATCAAAACAGACTTGCCACAACGTCTGACACCAGTAAGCACCAACACTTCCGGACAATCCACAAGCGACTGATCTATATTTCTCTCTATTCCAAGATCATAATATAGATTTCGTTGGTCATATACCACCTGTCTTAACTGCTCTTTGGATATCATATCTTCGTCTTTTATTTATCAGATGCAAAAATAAGAATCCATATTGACAATCGCAACTTTTCTGAAAGAATCCATATTGACAATCGTGACTTTTTAAGAAAAATCCATATTGACAATCGAAACTTTTCGGTGGAGGATGGACGGTGGACGGTGGAGGGTTGAGGGTGGACAATAAAAAAGCCAGCCTGATTTGTCGATCCGGCTGGCTTATCTCTTGATTTATCTGTGGATTACTTTGTAACCACCATCTTTTTGTTGCCTACCATATAAACACCCTTGCTCAAACCTTCGAGTGCCTGGTCTGGACTAACTTGTCGTTTCAGCAACTGACCCTGTGCATTGTATACGTCGACTGGAGCATCTCCGTCTTCATTAACAATCTGTTTTGAAGATGTCAAATTATCTACAATCAGATGCATCGTAGACTTCACCTTTTCATTCTTGCTCTCCATAATGGCAGATGTCACATACGATCCTCCAGAAACAGGTCCTGTGTAGCGGCACTTATATCCGAAACTGCCTTTTTCTCCGATCTTCAACTTGTCTGCTCTGTATCTGACAACTCCTGATGCGAAGTCGGCATCTGAAATGGCTTCATACGTTGCTCCCGTGCTATCGCCCACAAACGATACAAACTCAAATCCTAGAGGAATGGAATCAGTAATCACCACATTCTCCGCCTCTATTCCATTGTATGGAGCATCACCAAGTATCTTACGCCATGTGTGTCCGTCGTACTCCTCCACCAACACTGTCTCTGTAACGACGTCGCTATTATCACATGCGCTATAGATTACCTTGTCTACATCAACTATCGAATCTGGAATCTGATATGATGGACTTACCGGATAATACAAATCTTCAATCTCCGCAGGCTCTAACTTACTCCACCAATCAGAATCATAAAAATCAGTGAATCTGGAAGTATGAATGCTTCCTAGTAATCGTATTGGCAAACCTCCCTTAAGGTCTCTTATTGTAGAAACAGGGAACCACGATAAGAATATTGTATTAGATGTTAAGTAATCCGACAACTGAATTCTACAGCCGACAATACTGTCTGATAAATCCACCGTACTAAACCCAATATCTGCTTTACCTATAGAGTTAGACAGACCTTCTGCTATTTCATTCTCGAATAAAAGTTCATCATCATCTTCTTTCTTCGATTTGATATATTGTGTGACACGATAATTACCAGCATTGATAAAAGGCTCGATAGCATCATTATTCAATCTAAGATTCAAATGAATTTGATTCTTTTCATAATTTCCTGCCACAGTAAAGTTGACGCGTGATCTACCTCCAGTCAAGAATGGAAGAGAATCTGTATTGCTGTATGCGATTGTGAATTCCACCACATCGTCCTTTTTCACTGTATCTCTGTCCGCACTCTTCGTGACACTCAAAGTGTTAGGGATGATATCGATTGTGTTACGCTGCATAGTTGCTGTGACATAGTTTGGATACTCATTCGTCTTACTCTCTTTTCCGCCTTTCGAATAGATTGTTGCGTTAAGAGAATATCTGCCACTTGCTCCTGGTTTCACCACACACTTGTAATATACTTGACCCATTGTCTTCGACAGATTAGGAGCGGAGAAATCAAGTGCCGCACCTTCTGTGCTGTCGCTCTTGAATCCAGGCACATCGCCCAAAGACCACCATATCTCGTTTGTAACAGGACTATACACACCACCGTCGCTTACACTGACAAGCTGGAAATCATTTGGTAAAGTATCCACAATCACCACATCAGTAGCGTCTTTCGATCCATAATTACGATAAGACAATATATATGTGATAGTGTCGCCCACTCGGCAGCTGCTGACGCTATCCTTTATAGAGCGATAGATTTTCAAGTTGGAAGATGCCTCCATCTGCGACGGTGCTGCATAGTTTCCTGTCAATGCCATCAATCCTAACTGACGGAACCATCCATGCATATAGACAGGTATTCGTTCGCCATCATCTGTCGTTCCTTTAACATCATAAATAGAATATACATTATTATACAGCTCTCCCATCAAATTATAATCCTGAGCTCCGATAGCAGCAAACGACGCTGCTCCTTTTTGCATAGCTATAGAAAACGATGTATAACGTTGATCCAAAGCGACACCCGTCATCGGATCTATTATCCAAGACATAGTTTTCGGACCACTGATTGGAATCGAAGGTTCTCCAAATCTATAACATGAATTTTCCAAACTGTCGTTCCAATTCATTGGATCATTCATATAATTCGATAATCTGACCGCAGCATCATATTCAAAACCATTCTTTCCTTCCTCTACCTTATGAGTGGCAGGATTCCATGAATACTTGGGATTGCCATGCCATACATAATTGCTGATGTTACGCCAAGGAGTACGAAAATCCTCTCCTACATTAAAATTATCAAATGTTGTCTCTGAACCATCATTGTTCACCGTACACCAACCAGCAGTAGGCACAGAATAAGGATTCTTTGCTATAAGCTGACCTATCAACCAATCAGAAGAGGCTTCCGCACGACGGAACTGCTCAGCCTCCCACTCGTTTGTCACACCCAACTCCTTAGATAATGAAAGCAACAAATCATGAAACTCTCTGTAATAAGCAGGTGCATTATAGTCGATATGATGTTGATTGGAACCTCCAAATTCAGGAATGAGACTGATTCCTTCCACATTTACAGTACCTTCAGCCGACATATTATAAACAGTCATTGAATCAGAGAAGACGGTAGGATTTTCAGACGCCCATTTTGTTACTTCACTCCAGGTATTACCTCCCTTAACATAACCATCCAAACCAATCATTCCTGAATTGACACGCAAATCTCCCTTTTCACCCGCAAAACGTGTGCTCAACGCCACAAGTCCACGGACCACCTCAATCAACTCCTGTTTGTAGCTGATCGGATTTCCGCATGCGTCCAGTACCTTCTCTCCTTTTTCATCTAGCATAAACTCTCCCCACTGCTTGTATGCCACATAAAGAGCCAAAGCCACATCCTCATCACCGTCGGCAGCAGAATCAAAATCGCCTTCATTATCTCCGAGTGAAAATGGTCCATACTCATAAGATTCTCCAGTAGGTTTACAATCGCTATACTTCTTTGTGCGGTAACGACGCAAATCATGTGTTCTCATCCACAAACCATCAAATGTCGTTTTATCCGCCATATAAGCAGCAGCGAGCAACGCATAGCCGTCGCACTCCGTACAATCATAAGGACATCCATTGTTTCCCTTGATATATTTGATGCCAGCCCACTCGTCGCCAGTATACTCAAAAGCATTGGCATGCAGCTGGTAGGCGTCGCGGATCTGCTGCTCCATCTCAGCGTGAGTCAGACCTTCAACAAGCTTGGTACCAAGGTTTCCTCCACAAGCATATTTCAAAAACTGTGGAAACGGATAGGCAGGATTGCCTGAATTGATGTGGACCTTCACCGCATTCGCGTTTAATGAAAGTCCCATAGAAAATAAAACAGGTAAGAAAAACCTTTTAATAACTCTTTTATTCATATATTTTGTTATTTATTTTCAAAGATGTTCATTCTCTGCCTTTTTTCTCCCATTTACCAGAATAGAAAGGCAAAAACCTCAACAGAAGATTTCCCGACAAAATTAATTGGAATTTTCTCATTCGCCAAGACTTTCTCCATTACTTTTTCAGGCGCAACGGAATTGTAATACAGTAGGCAAACAGATAATCTTAAACAAGTTACGTAGATTTACTTATAATCTGGTTAGCAATATAGCAATGATAATATATCTGACAAGATGTCTCATGAGATGGAACTTTAACGTTAACACAACTCGTTAGCTTTTACGGGATTTATATACCTCGGGAAAGCTAACGAAATCGGGGGCAAAGATACTAATTTTGAAGTTTCTTATTCCAATATGGTTCGATTAAAAGTGGAAAGATGCAGATAAAGGTGGACTGCAAGAATCAATTTCAATTCCAATATGGTTCGATTAAAAGCCGCTTTCACGCATCTTGTCGCAGTATTGCTTGACGCATTTCAATTCCAATATGGTTCGATTAAAAGACAACCGGATCAAGAGGGAGCGAGAACACATCGTCATTTCAATTCCAATATGGTTCGATTAAAAGACCGCATCCGCATTGGATGGGTTCATCTCCTTCCAATTTCAATTCCAATATGGTTCGATTAAAAGTAAGAGTGTAGGAACGTCGATCAAGGATGCAGGAATTTCAATTCCAATATGGTTCGATTAAAAGATCCCAAACTCCACCGTCGCAGATATACTTCACTTTATTTCAATTCCAATATGGTTCGATTAAAAGATTGCAGGACAAGTTCGCCGTGAATTTCGCTTTGCGATTTCAATTCCAATATGGTTCGATTAAAAGATTCCGTGTAATCCCAGTTGAGGATACGGCTTGCCCATTTCAATTCCAATATGGTTCGATTAAAAGGGGAAGCGAAGAGGCTCGGAAGATGACCGCTACCTCATTTCAATTCCAATATGGTTCGATTAAAAGCGACGGCTCGCCCTCTTGCCAATTAATGTGCAAATGATTTCAATTCCAATATGGTTCGATTAAAAGTTTCGTTGCCTATTCTGCAAGCTCCCATAATTCCGCTGTTTCAATTCCAATATGGTTCGATTAAAAGATGATGAACCAAATCAACTCGCTAAGACAGCAGATATTTCAATTCCAATATGGTTCGATTAAAAGATTCGTGCCGTTGTTGCGTTTCTCTGCCCTCCGTTATTTCAATTCCAATATGGTTCGATTAAAAGACGTTCAAAATTACAAAAATCATAGCGAAAACAAAGGTATCTAGCCCTTGTTTTCGCTATTTATTTGTAGAATATGTTGTCGATGTGCAATTATATGTTTTCCCCTAGCCTACGACAACATATCTAAATATTTGATTTCCAATACGTCAAAGATCTCAACTCTGCCATATTATCTCTTTTTCCTCTAATAAATTAGCCGGCGACAACATGACTATAAAAAAATATCTGATTTTCAATCTCATATAAAATTGTCTATGTCAGATAATTCCTTTCCTAAAATCTCCTTATCTAACCACTTTTGTTGGCTCGACGAAAAGACAATGATACGGTCTTCTTCTGGATCCATAATCTTCAATGCTTGACTCTTCAACTCTTTCAACTTCACTTCCGTTATCTCTCCCTCAAACACTGAATTTTGTATCCAATTCAAGTATTTTCTACATAATTTCAACATCTTCCCCACTCGTCGCTCTCCACAATCATATACTAATATCACGTACATATCACTATTTCACCTGCCATTCATGAGCTTTCTCAACTTTGTCGGAACGTTTGATTTCATGTACAATCTTATTCTTAGCGTCATAAAAATCAATTTTAACACCATCCACCTCAAGTTCCTCATATCGTTCCGGACGCTGCGGATAAGAATCCTCATGAATGAGTTTTCCATCGTAGACAAGGTCGGAATTATGCTCCATGTTGATACCATTGGCAAAGAGCCAAAGTTTCCGATGACAGACCAGATAATAGTTGAAATGAGTGCCTGTGATTTGCATATTTTATGTTGCTTTCTGTATCGGGCATGATTAGTATTATAAAAAGAGAAAAGTGATTGCTGCAAAAAACAACAATCACTTTTTATTCACAAAATTTACAATTGATTTTCGTAATCAAAAGCAGTCATAAGACTAATAAGTTTTTCCTCCGCTTTTTTCAATGCGTCAGCTGATTCTGTTTCTGTTACAATGTAATTTGCACAAGGCAATGTAATAAACAAATCCGCACCAGCGGATTCATCTACAATTGGTTTTGCTTTTGGTTTTTCTCCGTCATCAACTAATTTTGCCCGTATTGCACCCGCCAATGTGTTAGCATTGTCACTGATAGCAATAGCCAATGTCTCCATCAAGCTGAAGGTACGAGCTTGATTTGATGTGATTCGCCAGTTGATAATAGCCTTAGCTAAGGCAGGAATCACCTTGTCTCGTTCTTCTTTCGGCAATACTAGACACTCGCCAAACACATTCCTACTTTCCTTCCAACCTTTAGATTTCAAGGACTCAATCATTTCTTTTGAGATTTCTGGCTCATGTTGATTAGTTGATACGCAAAACAATGTCCGTAAATCAATAGCCATATCAAATACAAACAACCCAGATGTTCTGGCATTTTCAGGTATCCAATTTCTTCGTGGTAACGTACGCTCATTTGTCTGAAGAAACTCTTCAATTTCCTCTTCCGTTAAAAGTTTATCACTTCCTGCCAT
>Ga0256406_1007192_pt1 | contig 10723 bp, 7 predicted proteins | sample RumenRJG_03DNA_FD_185986 | JGI IMG/M metagenome (GOLD analysis project Ga0256406, IMG submission 185986) | Bovine rumen microbial communities from Lethbridge, Alberta, Canada - RJG_03 | ecosystem: Host-associated > Mammals > Digestive system > Stomach > Rumen | place: Canada: Alberta | collected...
GGGTCGAGGGTAAACTGAGCAAAATCAAGACGATGGATATGCGCATTGCCGGATGTAGCCTTAAAGAAATCCTCAGCATCAGTAATCTTCACTCCATCTGACTCACATAGCACAATCTTTTGACAAACACCCACAAAGCATTTCATGTTAGAAACGAAACGAGCAGAATATTCTTCTCCCGATGGATCTATAATCTTAGCAGGATCAACCGATGGATAGTCCTCGTAATCCCACTCCACAGATGCAAAGTCCTCGTAAGCCTTATAAGTCCATGCTTCAGACTTGGCGTATGGCTGCTGCTGTTTAATATAAGTAGAGAAGATATGGAAGAGATGGTTTACGCCTTCTATCCCGATATGGTCATCCTGTTGCTCGATAACCTTGGCCATGTTGTCAAGCCTGTAGAAAAATGTCTCCCGCTCAGCATCATCAGACAAATCGGCTATAGTGTTGTCATCATTTTGGTAGATGACCAATGATTCACATTGCTTCTTAGCCTCCCTCAGTAGCGCGTAGCATAGCATCACATCCGTCTTTGAGGCAAACTTAGGAATGCTAATAGTGAACACACCACTCTTCAGCAGTATGCAATCCAGACCTTGCGTAGAATTGCCTTTAACCATGAGTATCGTTCTGCCCTTCTCTTCATCGTCTGGCTCTATATTATGATGCAGCACAGGCACATGGAATTTACTGGCGGCATCGCCAATCATACGTTTCAAGTCGATATGATTCTCCACTGCCTGGAATGCGAAAACATCTGAATTCAATTCCAGTTGATCAAACTTACGATTGTTATCTGCTGTCATTGTTTCAATTATTACGTTTTTATACCGAAATTTTCAACAAATTCTTCTCAAATGATGGTGATACGGGGAACGGTGTTCAACCCAAGCGCAATGCAAGTGAGGCAGATGTTTTCCGACACATATCCCGCATCGACAACTTCCATACGAGCCTTCCGTTTCGCAAGGCCTGCATCAGTGTTACCTGATTGTCCATGAGCGGTTTCGGCAACTGGAAATTGTCCTGCGCATTGCATGATGTGGCTGTCATAAGAAAAGCCGTACATGCGATTGTTAGAATGTTCTTCATATTAAACCTCCTTGAATGCCATAAGCTGATGAGTTATTTATTTCAGCCTCAAAGGTACAACTTTATATCGACAAGTACGAGCATTTGACTGGGAATATTTGTAAATAGAGTTATTAAGTTGTGTTGTTTATTTGTGATTGTGTGTGTCTTTTCCTGATTTAGGTAAACAGTTTTTAGTTGTTTTCTGACTTTGTTGACATCAGATTTCCTGACAAAGTAGACAGTTTACTGACATTATAGCAACAAGTTTTAGCGGACACCAATATTGAAATATTATTGTCTAATCAAAAAGTTGTGCACTATTGTCCGTTGTACGATTTAAACAGATTACGTAATTTTGTAACCAAATAGAGATCAATATGACGGTTCAAGAGAACTTTGGCAAAATCATACAACGACTTAGAAAGCGCTATGGCATATCGCAGGAGGCTTTAGCCTTGAATGCTAAAATTGACAGGCGGTATATGAGTGATATTGAGAATGGAAAGAGAAACATTTCCATTGAGATTGTAAATAGGCTTGCTAATTTCTTTCATGTTCCGCTTTATGAGATGTTCGACTTGACACTGTCGGCCGACAAAGAATCGGGTAAAGGGCTTGAAGAGCTAAAAAAATGGCTGATGGACCATGACTTTAGCGACACTGTTATATTGGAATCTCCTGATTATTTTTCCGCTATAATTGGTATTAGCGACGACGGACGTCTTGTCTACTCTTATCGGAAGATGGTCGATTTTCTGGTTGACACTGACGATATGAGTGAGGACGAAGCAATAGAATTTATAGACTACAATACTGTCAACGCTTTGCCATATATGGGCGAGAAGGCTCCGATAATAATGCAGGACATTAACTTGTAGACTACTATGACAGCAGAGGAATTATTCGACAAGCTACTTGACAAAGCTGAAGAGTTTGGAATGGTGCCACAAAATGGTGAAAAAGAAGCATCCAATCCCAAAGGCAACGCTATTGTTCGCAAGAACATAAAAGCCGATGCTTTTAAGGATGGCAAGGCATTCTTTGGTTTTATCAACAAGGGCGAGGAAACTAGCGGACGTTATTCTGATTTTTCTTATGTTGTCTTCCCCGATGACATGGATAACGTAAAGGCTTGCGTTGTAGCTTTGGTGGTTGGCTCTAATGGATTCAAAAACGATTACGAAGTATCCTCTTTGCCTGGTCTGCGCAGGATGTTTTTACGTCTGAATGGCGATAAAGCTTTTTTCAAGACTTCTTTTGACGATATTGAGACTACTTCTTCTGACTTATTAAAAGAAGCCAAAGCCAACTGTTATGAACTCTCAACCGTTCTTACAACTTATAAAACAGTTTTGCCTGCTGCAAGAATACTAGAATTTAAGGAGAATGACGAAGATGAAATACTTAATATTCTTTATTCTTGGCTGGCAACCTATGCAGATTTTAGGGGATGGGGTACGAAGGCCCAACAGGAGAAGATAGAAGAGGCCTTACATAAATCTTTGCCTGGCACCAAGAGAGAAAGGGAGAAAGAGGAAGAAGAGAGGATAAAGAAGGCCAATGCACAAGAATTGGCTGACGTTGAGAGGTTGCTTGCAGCACGTCGTTATGTAGTTCTTCAAGGAGCTCCTGGCACAGGCAAAACTTATACTGCCAACGAGGTAGCAAAAGAAGGCCACTACAAGCCATTCTTCATACAATTCCATGCCGAAACCACCTACTCCGATTTTGTTTATGGATTGGAGCCTAACACCGAAGCGAAAGAAGGTGATGCTCAATTCAGAAAAAGGCCTGGGATATTATACAATTCTATATGCTACGCTATGAGTCATCCTAAAGAAAAGGTTCTGCTGATAATAGATGAAATCAATCGGGCTAACCTCTCGAACGTCCTTGGACCAGTTTTCTATCTGTTTGAATATCAAGCAGGAGAAAGAATGACAGAAATTGAAATCGGTGGCAAAGCAATACAGAAATTGCCTGATAATTTCTTTGTGATAGCAACAATGAACACAGCCGACCGAAGCATTGCGGTAGTAGACTTCGCTTTGCGACGCCGATTTGCATGGTTCACCATGCGACCGCATGCTATCCATACTGATTCTGAACATAAGTTTATGAGTGGTTGCTTTAAGAAGTTTGAGGACATATTCTTTAAATACGCTTCGGATGATGAACTGAACCTCCAACCGGGTCAGTCGTATTTCATAGTAGAGAAAGGGACAAAGGAAGAAGAGACGGGCAGAATGAAAGAACGACTGATTTATGAGCTAATGCCACTTATTAAGGAATATATAGAAGAGGGCTATTTGCTGAAAGCCAAGGATGAATTTGGCGATTTGTTCTTAAAGGAAACTGGTAAATTGATGTATGAATAAGGCGGTTGCTTTTGAGCCTCTGGCTACTCTGACTACTTCTATATGGTCGTCTGATAAGATGAAGAATGAATGGAAGTGGAGTGACCGGTCTATGGAAGCTGTCATACAGCGGTTTGTTGACCTGAATAGCAAGGGCCTGGACTTTCTCGGCATATCGGCAAAGCTTATCACAGACGGACTGAAGCCTGCATTGCAGCTTACAACATCAAAATACGTTGGGACTGTCCCGATCAAGTCGCCAATGAATGGAAAATATGAAGGCGATTTGTCTGTACGCGGGCGATTCGGTGAGGATGCAGCAGAATTAATCCCATTGCTTGGTGATCATGTAAGGATAGAATATAACGATAAGCTAAGACTAAATAAGCCATCTGCAATTAATCCGCCAATCTATATTGAATGTTGCAAATACATTGATGCTTTTATTGAGGCTCAGAGATATAGATGGAGAAAGTTCAACAACGTTGTGCTGACCCAGCAACAATCTTCTTCAGCAACACTATGGAAGGAATATGCGACGAGAGTAGCTAAGGATCCATCACAGTTCTGCATTTTTAAGAACAAATGCAACGTCCTGTCTACCAATCACAAAGAATGGCGCCAACTAACATATATTCTTACACTTGCCATGAAAGAGCTGCTATCGCACAACGTGCCCATCAGAACTAGAGTCTCTTATAGTGACAGAATACAGTACCTGAATACACTGACCAGAGAGTTGCCGATTGAACAGACCAATGACATACAAATTCATATGTCAGATCCTTTCATTATCAAGAAGATAAAAAAGATTGGCACTGCTATTCTTAACAGCAAGTCAAATCAGCAGATAGCATGGAGGATGGATTATGCCGAATTCTTTGAACGCTTCGTTCAATATCTCTTCTCCAACGTGGCAAAGAGAAAAAATGCTACCACCTATGAAAATGCGCACTATCATGTAACGGCAACGAAATTGCCGTCGTGGGGATTAAGTTATTTGGAGCCGGACCTGCTAATTCGGAAAGACGAAACAGAGTATGTCGTTGATGCAAAATACAAGAGCCACCTATATAATTTTGACAATGAAAGCGAAGACCTTAAGGACACGTTCCGTCACGACCTTCACCAGGTATTGGCATACTCTGCATTCAACAGCATGAAAAACAAAAAAGTCGTGCTCGCCTATCCTTTCAGCGATTTTGCTTTACATAAAATGCAAATTAGGAGCAACATCTCATCCACTACCATTGACGTTTATCTCGTTGGCATTCCAATTGAAAGGCGTAAAATAGATTTAACCGAAACGGAAATAGAAAGGCTGATGATGATTTAGTAATTCAAGCTCCGCAAGTTCCTAACTTGCAAACTTGAATAAATGCAATTCCTCTTGTAAGACAAGGTTAACCACGTTTCAACAGGTGGACTTGACAAATTGAGATTTTTTCTTTGCCTCAGGAAAGAAGATCTCTTCCATGCAGGGCGGCTATACCTGCCAACCGAAATGAGAGGTTGTAAATATTGAATTATATTTACACTGAAACAAAAGGCATCAAACGGCATTGCGAAAGGGTCTGTTTTGAGAGCTCAAAGGGTCAGTTTCGTTTCGCGAAACGGACCCTTTTGCAATGCCATCTGGCAGGTATCGTAAAGCCCTTGAAACACAAGTAATTGCAAGGACGTAACGAACGATAAAAGACTTTAAAATATTTTTTACAAGAAACCATCTGGCTAATGATTCTGACGCGACAGTTACTTCTTTCCCGCCTAAACAATAGCCCCCGCTCTCAACCATTTACCACGAAAAGAGAGCGGGGATTTTCATTGTTGCTGACAGTAATGAAGTCACACTATTACTTTGTGATTTTAGCCAACCACTCAAAGAGTTCGTTGAGGGCGTAGTCACCACTGTGAGGCCGGTTCCACGCCAGAAGGAAGTTGACATCCTTGCCCTCGTTCTCCAACTTCGTAGCAAGGTTGAGAGCAATAGGGAAGGCAGTGTCGCGGTCGATGGAACCATGACGGATATACCAGTGCGGAGCTACGGTGACACCCTGCTGACCGATCTGCTCCATGGGGTTGAGCAGATATTCCGCTTCCTTGACCTTGGCAGACATTGTCTTGCCGTTCTTGAAAGCGGAGTAGTCGGTGAAGTTGGCAGGCGTGTTGTTCACATCGCCGAACTCGTCGTTCTCACCACTGGCATCGTCGCCCGCCACACCGAGGGCATCGAAGGCCGGAGCCGACTTCAGCGGCGTTTTGTTGGCCACATAGTTCAGAAATTTATCCATGTCGAGACCGATGACATACTCACCCACCTGCTTTGTCGGCAGCTTGCCTTCTTTCAGGTTCTTGGCCATATCGGCGGGCAGCTGGCTTAAGTCGGGCAGACCTGCACCACCGTTGATTGGTGCGAAAGTACCCTTCTCACTGCTGATGGTGAAGCCGATGCTGTCGGGGATCGTGGCACCGGCATCCTTGGCGATCTGTGCCGAGCGGATGAGCTCTTCCTGGATGTAGCTGAGATAGTTGTCAGCGGTGAGCAGCGTGCCGTCTTTCTTCTTCAGTCCGAGCGAGTTGATATAAGCGGGGAAGAGCGCCGTGAGCTCCTTCGTCACCTGGCGGTGAGCCTCGTCGTTGGCCTTGCGCGAGTCGGTCTGTCCATAGAGCCATTCGTAGGCCATATCAGCGTGACTGAGGTCGGTGATAGGACAGTAGCACACGCTGGCGAAGACATCGTCGCGCTCGTCGGCGGCACCCATTACTTTAAGATAACTGTCGTAGGCGGGGTTGTTGCCCGTGGCTCCCATCAGTGCCGACATAGCGCCACCTGCCGATGTGCCGTCGGTGATGATTTTCTCGGCGTCGCCCGGCATCTCCTTGTCGACATAGCGGAGATAGCGGATGGCGGCTTTCAGGTCGAGGATGGCAGCAGGTGCCTTACCGTTGTAGATCTTCTTCTTACCCTTGGTGACATACGACGAACGGCCGCGCGAACCGGGAATGGCGACCACATAGCCGCGCTGCAGCGCCATGCCCGTAGCGTCACCGGCTGAGGGGTAGCCCGGAGCCGACGGCATGTAACCGCCAACGTTGGTCTTCAGGAATATTGGCGACTGCTGTGTGGCTCCCTCGGGCACGAAGACGTTGACATACTGATAGGTCGTGTCCTCGACGTTAGTCACGAAATAGAGTTTGGTATAAGCAGTATAGTTTACTTTGCCACTCGGCATTTCAACAGACCCCGCCACGCCCTTTGAAGCGTCAAACTGCAGTTTGGCAGCCAACTTCTTGGCAGCAGAGGCACTCAGGGCCATCACTGCTGCAAGCGCTGAAACGATTAATTTTTGCATACGTTACTTGTTTTGTTATGAATTCAAATACGCTTCCCCCGAAATTCATAACTGGATTTACATGCGCGTGTTGGCAACACTCGTTATATTTCCGAAGGAGAATTGGCGCAAAAGTAACCATTATTTTCCCTATGGCAAGAAAGCTGTAACTATCTTTAATGAAATTATAGCCTATTAACGAAAGGAGGGCAGCGCGTAACTATCCAGTGAATGCGAAGTCGCGGGTGCCCGCACCGCCGACTGTTAATTTATCGCAAGTCTGGGGAAAAAAGCTAAAAAGTTGAATGAAAAACGATGGATTACAAAATGACTTCGTAACTTTGCACAAGTATTTGGCTCTCTTCTGATGCAAGGGCAGCCACTATACAGATGGTCCTGGTAGGAACCTATGCTTTTATAACGAGGCATGAAGTAGCTCCACATTTATCCGTGACGGATGAACATAAGTTTTACAATAAAAGTATAGGTTTTTATGAAGAAAATTGTATCAGCAGTTTGTCTATTTTTTGCAGCCGTCGTCACGATAGCAGCTTCGGGTCATGTCAAGCATGTGACGGCTATCGGCGAGGTGCTCGGCGATGGTGCCAAGACCACCGCGGTGGCCATCGAGTATGACGCTCCCATCCTCAACAGCAGTCTTTCTGCAGCATCCTACACCGTTGACGGGCGCACGGTGAAGCGCGTCTACACCAATTCTGAGGCCATGAAGTCACGGTCGCCGCACAAGGGGCGCTTCGTCATTGTTGAGCTTAAGACCACGGTATCGCTCACGCCCGACTTCGGCCCTGACATGAAGAAAGGCAACGACAAGGCGGACGATCCGAAAGACAAGGGGCAGGGCGGCGGTCCCGCCGGAGGCATCACCGCCGGTAACCGTCCTACGCGCGAGAGCAATCCTTTCCCCATCACAGCGACGCTTAAGCAGGCCAAGGCTATCAAGACGACAACCGGCAAGACCTACAAGGCGGGCGCTACGCTGACGAGCGACAAGAGCCGCACGCTCATAGCCGACGATTTCAAGCAGCTCACTTTCAAGGACAGCAAGACCGGTGTGACACTCCGGTATAATCTCTTCGTTCCCGATAACTATGACGCTTCCAAGAGCTATCCATTGGTGCTGTTCATGCATGATGCCAGCGGAGCCAACCAGAACGACAACTACACCCTGCTCCAGGGCAATGGTGCTACGGTGTGGGCATCGCCGCGCGACCAGGCCAAGCATCCCTGCTTTGTCCTTGCCCCACAGTATGACGAGATTGTCGTCGACGACAGTTTCCGTGTCACCCCGAGTGCAGAGACGACCATCGACCTGCTCGACTATATCAAGAAGCAGTATAGCGTTGATGCCAACCGCGTCTATACCACCGGACAGTCTATGGGTTGCATGATGAGCTATCTGCTCATGTCCACCCATCCTGATGAGTTCGCCGCCGGCATGCTCGTCGCCGGACAGTGGGATCCGAAGGTCATTGCCCCGATGGCGAAGAAACCCTTGTGGCTCATCACCAGCACCGGTGACTCAAAGAGTTCCGCGGGAGCTGCAGCAGCCTTGATATTGTGGAGCTCCTTAGGTGCCAAGACCGACTCCGCCGCCTGGCCCCTCGACACGACGGAAGTGGCGCGGGCGCAAGAGATAGAGGCGCTCCGCAGCAAGCCCGTCACGATCCGTTACTCCCATCTGCAGGGTGGCTGGCACAACGGTACGTGGCGTGTGGCCTACACTTTCGCCGGCATCAGAGACTGGCTGTTTGAGCAACGCAAGAAAGACAACGAATAAAGGGGTAATGCTATGAGACGATTCTTGATTATCTGCGCCTTGCTGGGCGCCAGCATCATCGCTTTTGCCGCACAGCAGAGCAAGGCCGATCAGCCACAGAAACCCGCACAGCAACCCAAAGTAGACTTCACCGTCAACTATGCCGTGGAGAGCAACTACAACACCGCGGACCTGCGCAAGCAGCTCTTCGACAAGAAAGACACCACCGTGATGGTCGTCTCCCATCGTGGCGACTGGCATGGCACGGCCGAGAACTCGCTCCACGCCATACAGAAAGCCATAGAGAAAGGTTGTGCTGCCGTGGCGGTCGACGTGAGAAAGACCAAGGACGACTCACTCGTGCTCATGGCCGACGAGACCGTGGAACGCATGACCAATGGCAAAGGCCGTGTGGCAGACCTTACATTGGCTGAGGTCAGGGCGCTCACCTTGAAAGAATATCACGGCAACCCTACGCCCCTGCGGGTTCCTACCTTGGAAGAGGCCCTGCGCTTCTGCAAAGGGAAGATTCTCATCACGGTCAGCAACTACAACGACTATAAAAAGGATATTGACGCTTTGGTGAAGCAGACGGATACCGGGACCGAATTTTTCCGGTTGGATAAAGTTCCAAGAAAGACCGCTGCCACCTGGAAGATGGCCATTGAGCATGAGCAGGTGCCGCATGACAGCGTCTACGCCGTCTATGGCAGATTGCGGGCCAAGGGCGTTACCGTGTTTGTCACCGACGCGCCCAAGGCTTTCAACGGTTTTCTGAACATCAGCCATGTCATGGCTTCCAAGTCGGTGAGCCGCGTCTACGGCGACGGGCAGAAAGTAGACTATATCCTCGTGCGTTACGACCACGCCATCGACGGCGCTACCGTGAACAAGAACACCTATGAGGTGGAGAACCATGAGGTGGCAGACGCCTTCACGAGCAGCACGGAGACCCCCGACGGAAGGGCTGCCCAAGGCAACAATGTCATCATTGTGCTGAAGAACACGCTCTACCTCGACAACACAAACACTTCGGCAAAGAGCACCACTCTAGCCACGGACACCGCCAAGAATGAGACGCGCGACGAGCAGCAGCATGCCATCCCCACGATCACTGCCGGCAGCAAGCCCGAGCGTAAGGACAATCCCTACCCCACCACCGTGGTGTTCCGTCAGACTGCGCCGGTGAAGACTACGGACGGCAAGACCTACACCGAGCGGCTGCTGCTCAGAAACACGATGGCGGGCACACTGGTCGTCGACGATTTCAAACAGAAGGTATACCGCGACAGTAAGACGGGCGACTCGCTGCGCTACAACATCTTTGTACCGTCGAAGGAAACCGATGCTTCGCGGAAATATCCGCTGGTCGTCTTCCTGCACGATGCCAGCTGCGCCGGTCAGGAAGACACCTACACGCTTCGTCAGGGCCTCGGCGCTGTGGTCTGGGCTACGCCTGAGGAGCAGGCCAAGCACCCGTGTATCGTCGTGGCACCGCAGTTTGACGAAGTGGTTGTTGACGACGACTATCATCAGACATCAGCTGCTGAGACTACGGCCGACCTTATCAGGGATATACTCTCACAATATCCTGTAGACACTGCGCGCGTCTACATAACTGGGCAGTCGATGGGTTGCATGATGACCTACCTGCTCATGTCTAAGCATCCCTCGCTCTTTGCCGCCGGCTATCTCGTTGCCGGACACTGGCGTGCCAGCGACCTCGCACCGATGTCGACGAAACCACTGTGGCTCGTCTCTAGCGCGGGCAAGTCGAAGGAGGGAGCTGAGGAAGCCATTGCCGAGTGGCAGCAGCATGGTGGAGTAGCCGCCACAGCCGAATGGCCATTAACGGCAACCGACGAGGAACGTGATGCTGAGACCGAGGCGCTGCTCGCTCAAGGCGGTAATATCCATTATTCACATCTGACGTCAGGCTCTCATTTTGATACATGGCGTGTTGCCTATGGTTTCCGGGCAGTGCGCGAGTGGCTGTTCAGTCAGCATAAATAAGTAATACATGATTTTAATCCCGGGGGCAACGCTCTCGGGATTTCGGCTCAAGGGGGATTGTCCGTGGCGGGCAGATGCCGCTGCCTAACCAAAGACAGTAACACATCTATAGAAAAAGAAGGGTATATCCCTTATTCCCTTCAGGCATGACCTAAAGGCTTTCATCT
>Ga0256406_1007193_pt1 | contig 10721 bp, 8 predicted proteins | sample RumenRJG_03DNA_FD_185986 | JGI IMG/M metagenome (GOLD analysis project Ga0256406, IMG submission 185986) | Bovine rumen microbial communities from Lethbridge, Alberta, Canada - RJG_03 | ecosystem: Host-associated > Mammals > Digestive system > Stomach > Rumen | place: Canada: Alberta | collected...
CAAGGGCGACGCACATCGAGGCGACGTGCTTCTTCAAGAGGAAGAACTCGCTGCCGTAGAGCGACTTCGACTCCATCACCGACGCCGAGGCTATGAGCACCACGCTTACGAGCATGAGCAGCGCCGCAGCGCAAAAGAGCGCGCGGTCGTAGCCAGGTCCGCTCCTTTGGGCCATCATCAGCGCCCTGCTCCCTCGAGGCGCCTTACCATCCCCACGAAGATCTCCCCGCGCTCCTCGAAGCCTTTGAACTGGTCGAACGAGGCGCAGGCGGGCGAGAGCAGCACCGCCTGCCCGGGCCTGGCCTTGGCGCGGGCGTCGTTGAGCGCCTGGCGCATGTTCATGACGCTGTGGCAGCGCTCCTGGTCAAGTGCGAGGATCTGCGAGGCGTCGCGGCCGAAGCAGTAGACGTCGGTCACTTCCTTGCCGATGTAGCGGCGCAGCGGGCTGAAGTCCTGCCCCTTGCCAAGGCCGCCTGCCAAAAGCAGGATCCCATCGGGGTGCGCCCCGGCTAGCCCTTCGATGGCCGCCTGGGCCGAGGCGACGTTCGTCGCCTTGGAGTCGTTGTAGTAGGAGACGCCGTCGATGACGGAGACTAGCTGGCAGCGGTGCGGCAGCCCGGTGAAGTCGTCCAGCGCCTCAAGCTGGGCCTTGCGCGAGATCCCCGCCGCATCGCAGAGGGCCATGCACGCAAGCGCGTTCTGGTGGTTGTGGGCGCCGTAGATGTGCATGCGCGCGGTGTCGTAGACGGGCTTGCCCTTGACGCACAGCCAGGTCCGGCCGCCGTTTTCGACCATGATCCCGTAGTCGCGCATGTCGCTGCCGAACGAGGCGAAGACCTCGTGGGAGTCCTTGGGCAGGGTGCGCGGATCGTCGCGGTTGACCACGGCCTTCTCGCAGTTGCGGTAGATGCGCTGCTTGGCCTGCGCGTACTCCTCGATGGAGCCGTGGTAGCGGTCGAGGTGGTCCTCGGAGACGTTCAGGATGGTGCCGGCCTTGAGCTTCAAGCTCGAGGTGGTCTCAAGCTCGAAGCTCGAGAGCTCGAGCACGTAGAGGTCCACTCCGCTCTTGAGCGCGTCGAACACCGGGATCCCGATGTTCGCGCCCATCGCGGCGTTCACTCCGTCCTTGCGCGCCATGAGCGCGGTGAGCGTGGTCACGGTGGACTTGCCGTTGGAGCCAGTGATCCCGATGACCGGCACGCGCACCTCGCGCGCGAAGAGCTCGACGTCGCCGACCACCTCGGCGCCGTGGCGCGCGGCCTCCTCGACCTCGGGAGTGCTCGAGCTTATGCCCGGGCCCAGCACCAGCATGTCGTAGCCTGAGAGCGCCTTTGACGAGAACTCGCCCAGGCGCACATCTACGCCCGAGGGGATCTCGGAGATGCGCGGCGGCTTCTGGCGGCTGTCGAACACCGTCAGGGCCTTGAGATCATGCTTTATGAGGTAGCGCAGCGCCGACATGTTCGACACGCCGATGCCCAGCACGGCTATCTTCTTGCCGTTGAGGAGCTTGTTCATCCTTCCTGTCCTTCCTTCGTGTCAGCGCAGCTTGAGCGTGATGAGGCCGATGAGGACCAGCACGAGCGTGATGATCCAGAAGCGGCACATGACGCGCGGCTCAGGCCAGCCGCCTTTTTCAAAATGGTGGTGCAGCGGGGCCATCCTGAAGATCCTGCGCCCGCGCAGCTTGTAGGAGCCCACCTGGAGTATCACCGAGAGCGTCTCCATCACGAAGATCCCGCCCATGATGAAGAGCAGGAACTCCTCCCGGATCAAAACCGAGATGACGCCAAGCCCGGCGCCCAATGCCAGCGATCCGACATCGCCCATGAACATCTCGGCGGGGTAGGTGTTGTACCACAGGAACCCCAGCCCCGCGCCCACGATGGCCGTGCAGACCATGGTCAGCTCCGCTGCCTTTGGCAGGTAGGGGATGTAGAGGTAGCTTGCGATGTTGACGTTCGAGGTCGCCCAGGCCACGATGCCAAGCCCTGCGGCCACGGTGATGGTCGTGATGATCGCAAGCCCGTCCAGGCCATCGGTGAGGTTCACCGCGTTTGACGATCCGGTGAGCACGAGGTAGCAAAGCGGGATTATGAGGAAGCCTATGTCGGGCATGAACTTCTTGAAGAAGGGCACCACGAGCGTGGTCTCGGCGGGGGTCGAGGCGGTGCCGTAGATAGCGCAGGCGATGCCCAGCGCGGCCACGGACTGCCAGAAGTACTTGTACTTGGCGCGAAGCCCGTGCGGATCGTGCCTGACCACCTTGAGGTAGTCGTCTGAAAAGCCGATCGCCGCGTAGACCGCGAGCGTGATGACCGCGTACCAGGCGTAGGGGTTGTCGAGGCGGCACCAGAGCAGCACCGTGACGATAATGGTGCCGATGATGAGCAGCCCGCCCATGGTCGGGGTGCCCTGCTTCTTAAGGTGGGTCTGGGGGCCATCGTTGCGCACCGGCTGGCCGAAGTGGAGGATGTGCAGCCAGTTGATGACCTTGGGGCCCAGCGCCAGCGAGATCGCCAGCGCCGTGAACAATGCCATGACGGCGCGGAACGTGAGGTAGCTGAAGACGCGGAACGAATCCACATAGTTGCTCAGCCACTCGGACAGCATTACCAGCATCAGAAACCTCCAGCGCGCCTTACCGCTTCATTCACCCTGTCCATGCCCATGGCGTGCGAGCCCTTGACGAGAAAGCACTTCCTGCCAGGCTCCGCGGCCAGGGCCGCTGCGCGCGAGGCGAGCGCCTCGACGCTGTCAAAATGCTCGGCCCCGGGGCCGAACGCCGCTGCCGCGGCCTTGGCCAGCGGGCCTGCGCACAAGAACGCGTCGCAGCGCCCGCGGGCGTGCTCGCCGACTTTGGCGTGCAGTTCTTCTGCCTCATTCCCAAGCTCGCCCATGTCGCCGAAGGCCATGATCCGCCTTCCCGGGATGCCCGAGAGCACGTCGAGCGCAGCGATGACCGCGTTGTAGCTTGCGTTGTACGCGTCGTCGATGAGGCTCACGTCCCCGTGCGACTGCAAAAAGAGCCGCCCCTTCATCGGGGCGCCGCGCTCAAGGCCCGCCTTCAGCGCCTCAAAGGGCGCCCCGGTAACGAGCGCGAGCGCGCAGGCCGCCGCGGCGTTCATCGCGTTGTGCGCCCCAAGAAGCGGCAGCGCGGCGTCAAATGACTTGCCGCAGGCGCTGATGGTGAACGAGATCCCCTCTGCTGATGCCTTGATGCCGGACACGCGCGCGAGATCGCCCTCGTGCGTGCCGAAGGTGAACATCCTGCCTTGGGAGAAGGCCGAGGCGAAGTCGGACTTCCAGCACTGCGTCCAGTTGCTGTCGGAGGGCACAACGCCGATGCCGCCGCGGCCCACCACGTCCTCAAGGATCTCGCTTTTGCCCTCGTAGACCCCGCGCAGCGAGCCAAAGCCCTCGATGTGGGCCGCGCCGGCGTTGTTGATGAGCGCGGTGCCGGCCTTTACAAACTCGCAGGTGCGCCTGATGTCGCCCAGGTGGCTTGCGCCCTGCTCGATGACCGCGTACTTGGTGCCTTCCTCAAGGCGCAGCAGCGTCAGGGGCACGCCGACGTCGTTGTTGAAGTTCCCCGAGGTCGCAATCGTGCTGCCGCACTGCGAGAGGATCGAGGAGCACAGCTCCTTCACGGTGGTCTTGCCGCATGAGCCCGTGAGCGAGGCCACCTTGGCCTTGCACTTGGACCTGACGAGGGCGCCGCACAGCCCCAGGCCCCGCAGCGTGTCGGTGCAGATGACACAAGGCACGCCGGGGGCTTCAACCGGCCTTGAGACGAGCAGCGCCTTAGCGCCGCCTGCGACGGCCTTGCCGATGAAGTCGTGGCCGTCGAATTTCCCGCCCTTGAGCGCCACGAAGAGCGCCCCCTTGCACTTGCGCGAATCGGTGGACACCGCATGCACCGCGGCGTCGCCGCCCACGAGGGTGCCGCCTGATATGGCGGCAAGCTCCTTCAGGGTGAAATCAATCAAGCTCCACCCCCTGGATCTTGGCCGCAATCTCGCGGTCCGAGAAATGGATCGTTTTGTCCTTGAAGATCTGGTAGTCCTCGTGGCCCTTGCCGCAGATCACCACGACGTCATCGGGGCCAGCCTTGGATACCGCATGCTCGATGGCCTTGCGGCGGTCGGTGATGCGCTCGACGTTCGCAGCCTGCCTCACCCCGAGCATCATGTCGTCGATGATGGTGTCCGGATCCTCGCCCCTGGGGTTGTCCGAGGTGAACACCGCCAGATCCGCCCCCACCGAGGCCTTGATGGCCATCAGCGGGCGCTTGCCGCTGTCGCGGTCGCCGCCGCAGCCCACGACCGCGATCACGCGGCCCTGCGGGTGGTGCTCGCGCGCAGCCTCGAGGGCCTTCTCCACCCCGTCGGGGGTGTGGGCGTAGTCGACCACGATGTCAGGATGCCCCTCCGCCCTAAAGCACTCCATGCGCCCGGTGACCGGAGCGCACTTGGGCAGCGCGGCGGCCAGCTCCTCTGGATCGTAGCCGCACCGCGCGAGCAGCGCGATGGCGCAGGCGATGTTCTCAAGGTTGAAGCGCCCAAGGAGCCTGGTCTCTACGCGCTTTATGACGCGCTCTCCCACCCTGAGGTCGAACTGCATGCCCCCGCGCAGGAACCTGGGCTGCTCGATGCGCACATAGCGCTCGGTGCCGCTGAAGGTGGTTGACTCGTCGGCGCTGTAGAGGAAGGCCGACTGGGGATCCTTGAGCGATCCCAGGATCCTGCGGCCCCACTCGTCAGATGCGTTGAGGGCGCAGGGCAGCCCCTGCATGAAGAGGCTCTTCTTGGCCTCGAAGTAGTTCTCCATCGTGCCGTGGTAGTCGAGGTGGTCGCGCGTGAGGTTCGTGAAGCCCACGCCCTCGAAGCTGATCCCCTTGACGCGGCCCTCGCTGATGCCGATGGAGGAGACCTCCATGGCCGCGGCCGCGGCGCCTTCGTCGAGCATGCGGCAAAGCGTGCGCTCAAGCTCGATGGGGCCCAGAGTGGTGTTGGTGGTCTTCCAGAGCTTTGGCAGAAAGCCGTTGCCCAGCGTGCCCAGCACGCCGCACTTGATGCCGCAGCGCGTCAGGAGCTGGGAGATGAGCCAGGCCGTGGTGCTCTTGCCGTTGGTGCCGGTGATCCCGAAGATCTTCAGCGACGAGGAGGGATCGCGGTAGAACCACTTGGCAAACTGCGCCGTGAACTCGGCATTGCAGCCCTTCATGCGGATGACCGGGATGGCGATCCCTTTGAAGGCCGAGTCTGGGACCTGGTCCTCGGCTTTTGCGAGTATGGCCGCGGCGCCGGCCTCCTGGGCCTTGTGCATGAACGAGTAGCCGTCGGCGTGCAGTCCTTTGACCGGGATGTAGAGCGCCCCCGGGCGCACCTCGCGGGAGTCGCGGCAGAGGTCTTGGATCTTGCGGTCCTCCCACTCCATCTTGACTCCAGCCATTTGGCAAATCTCTGATAACAAGCGCATTTAATTCTTTTCGTCCAGTTTCCTGTCGGGGGGTACATTATACAGTTGCAGTGCGCGCGACATGACATCGCGGAACACCGGGCCGGAGACCAGGCCGCCGTAGAACTTGCCGGCCTTGGGGTTCTTCATCACGACCACCAGCGCAAAGCGCGGCGCGGACAGCGGGGCGAACCCGGCGAACGTTCCGATGTAGCTGTTGCCGTAGCCGCCTGCCACCGCGATCTTCGCGGTGCCGGTCTTGCCGCCGACGCGGTAGCGGCTGATGGCGGCCTTGCCGCCGGTGCCTTCCGCGACCACAGTCTCAAGGGCCTGCTGCATGTAGGCAACCTGCCTGCGGTCGGCAACCTGCACGGCCTTGGGCGGCTTTGAGAGCCTCAAGATGGAGACGGGCAGGCGCGCGCCCAGGTTGGCGAGCGTCGCGTAGCAGGAGGCCAGCTGCAGGTTCGTCACGCTGATGCCGTAGCCAAATCCCAGTGTCGCGACGTCGATGTCGGCCCAGAACTTGCGCCCCTCGCCCAGCGTGCCGGCGTTCTCGCCCAAGATCCCCGACTCGGTGCGGCTGCCGAATCCAAAGCGCTTTAGGACCTCGACCGACTTCTGGGGTCCCAGGGCCATCGAGATGTGGGCCATGCCGGTGTTCGATGAGTACTTGATGATGTCCAATAGCGTGCCCGAGTCCATCATGTGGCTGTCGCGCACCACCTTGCCGTCGACCTTGAAGGGCCTGGTGTCGTAGACGTGGTTCCAGTCGGTGGCATGGCCTTCGAGCGCTGCGAGCGCGACCACCGGCTTGATGGTCGACCCCGGCTCGAAGATGTCGGTCACCGCGCGGTCCTGGGCGTTGGCGCTGTCGAACGACGATCTGACGTTGGGGTCGAACGAGGGGCAGGAAACCATGGCCAGCACCTCGCCGGTCCTCACGCTCATGAGCACCGCGGTGCCGCTGTCCGCGTCGTTCTCCTCGACAGCCTCCGAGAGGCGCTCGTAGGCGTAGCTCTGCAGCCTGCTATCGATGCTCAGCATCAGGTTGCCGCCGGCCGTGCCGGCCTTGACCACCTTGAGGTTCTCAATGATGCGGTCGAAGCGGTCCTTGTTGGCCACGCGCGCCGAGGCGCTCGAGGTCAGGTAGCGGTTGAAGCTCTGCTCGATGCCGTAGACGCCGTTGCCCTCGCCGTTGAGGATCCCCACCAGCGGGGCGCTCTCGGCGCCCGTGGGATAGAAACGGCGGTAGCTGTCGTTGAGGATGATCCCGTCGCCGCCGAGCTTTGAAAGCTCCTTGGCCTTCTCCTCCTCCAGGTAGTGCTTGAGGTGGACGAAGCGGCGAGTCGGATCCTTGACCTTGTCATAGAGGATCTTCGGGTCGAGCTCCAGGATCTGCGCGATGCGCGCCATCGCCTTCTGGTTGTCGTAGGTGCCGTTTTCATGGAGGAACTTGGGGTCGGCGTCGACGGTCTTGACCGGCACCGAGATCGCGAGGATCTTGCCGGAGCGGTCGGTGATGAGCCCGCGCGGAGGCTCGTAGTGATAGCTGCGCACGACGCGGGCGTTGCCCTCGGCGATGAGCTTCTCTGGATGGAGCACCTGGATCCACAAGAGCCTGCCTACGAGGAACGAGAGGCAGGCTGCGACCACGAGCCAGACTACGAACATGCGCAATCCGCCTGCCCGAAAGATCTTGGTGGTTGAGCTGATGTCGGGGATCATTTTCTAGCGGCTGAGGGTGACCACGATCTCGGCCTCGGTCTTTGGCTGGACCATTCCAAGCCTCTCCGTGGCCGCCTGGCGCACGAGGCCCTGGCGCTCGAGCTGCTGCTTGCGCGCCAGGAGTTCCAGCCAATCGTTGTTCAAGGCATCGTTGCGCTCGCTCACCGCGTTGAGCTCGGCAGTGAGCGATCGCGTGACCTGGACCTGGTAGGCCTTTCCCACCGCCAGCACGCAGGCTGCGAGCGCGAGGATCCAGACCAGGGAGTTCCTGGCCATGTCCTTCAGTATGCACGGCACGAGAGCCGGGTGCCTCACGGCCACCGGAGCGCCCTGCTCAAGCCCGGTTATGGGGGCGGTGCTGTCGGCTCCTGCGCCGATCTCGACCACCTTGCGCGCTTTCGCGCCTTCCTCAGGAGTGCTCTCTTCGCGCCCTTCGGATGATCCTGCCTGAATGCCGTCTTCATCGTCGAAGACGATCTCCCTGGCAGCTGCACTTTGCATTTTTTATTCTCTCAAAGCCGCCTGGCCACCCTCAGGGTGGCGCTTCTGGATCGGACGTTGGCCGCGCATTCCTCCAAAGAGGCTTTCACGCTCCCGCCCACCGGCTCCATGGTTGCTGTAGCAAGGCGCATTTTTTCCGCCGCCTCCGCAGTCACCGGGAGCCCCTTGGGGAACTCGGCACCGCGTGACGACTTTCTTATAAAATTCTTGACGATGCGATCCTCGAGCGAGTGGAAGCTGATCACGCACAGCCTCCCTCCGCTTGCAAGGACCCCGGCGCTCTGCTCAAGCGCCGACGAGAGCTCGTCGAGCTCCCCGTTGACCGCGATCCGCAAGGCCTGGAAGCAGCGGGTGGCCTTGTTCCGCCCGTTGCCCGGCCCCGGCACCACCCTCGAGATGAGGGAGGCGAGCTGAAGCGTCGTCTCAAACGGCGCCTTCTGCCGGTCATGCACTATGGCAGATGCGATCTTCGCGCTCATGCGCTCCTCGCCATAGTCGCGGAAGATCCGCTTCAATTCCTCGTAGCTTGCCGTATTGACGATGTCCGCAGCGGTCCTGCCGCCTTCCTGGTCCATCCTCATGTCCAAGGGGCCGTCGCGCTCGAACGAGAACCCCCTTGATGCATCGTCTATCTGCGGCGAGGAGACCCCGATGTCCATGAGGATCCCGTCTAGCCGCCCGGCGATGCCGAAGCCCTCGCAGACCTTCGTGAGATCCGCGAACTCGGCATGCGCGATGGCAAAGCGCGGATCGTTGATCTCCCTTGCGGCGGCCACGGCCTGAAGATCGCGATCGATGGCATAGAGCCGCCCCTTAGGCCCCAGGCGCTGCAGTATCCCGCGCGAATGGCCGCCGCGCCCGAAGGTCGCGTCAAGGTAGATGCCGTCCTCCTTGATCGCAAGGGCTTCCATGGCCTCGTTGAAGAGCACCGGTATGTGCGTGAACGCCATCAGAGCCTCAGGCTTCCCAAGCCCTCGTGGGATGGGAAGCTCTCCATTGCCTTCTTGAGCTCCTCCTCGTCGCGGCGCTGTTGCTCCTCGAAGGCCTCGCCGCCCCACAACTCGAACTTGTTGTTAAAGCCGATGAGCATGGCCTTGCGTCCGATCGCGCCCTTTGCGCGCAGCTCAGGAGGCAGCAGGTAGCGGCCCTGCGAGTCAGGATTGACCGCGACCGCGCTGCCCAGCACCACGCGCTGCACGATGCGGCAGAGCGGATCGGTGAGCGAGGGCAGCGCGCCCAAGTCATGAACTGCGCCATCCCATGAGCTCATCGGGTAGATCCAAAGGCAGGGATCGGTGAGCGAACGGGTGAACACCAGCTCGCCGTCGCCCTCGCGCTGCAGGATCTTGCGGAACCTCATGGGCATGGCAAAGCGGCCCTTGTCATCAAGGGCAACCTCGCTGGTGCCGCTCAAGAGGGGCGCTTGGGCCATCTCAACCTGCCTTGCACATTCCGCCACAATCTTCCACTTTATGCCTGTGAGTGTACAAAAACGTCATTTTTTATGCAATAACGCGCCCAGGTCTTAGAGCTTGCGGCAATGGCGGCGCAAAGTGCTGTCGCGCCAAGGGCGGGGATGCCCTGCAAGCGCTTGCGGAGTTTTGCCTAGGCGTGCGGGATTTTTTGCAAATGAGCGATTGGATCGCCTTTTGCCGCTGGGTTCTGGCGGGAATGAGGGAGTTTGCGCGCAAGCGTGTGCAAAAGCGTTAATGCGATCACGGAATTGGATTGCGCATACATGGAAAATGCGGGTTCGTGGCGCCTGCGCGCCTCCGGATCCTAATGGTTCTGAAGCTTTGAATCGGGGTTCGGGAACGCGGGCGGCGCCGCGACCGTTTCCTTTCTTAGAATGGATTGAGCCAGTCTGTAAGCCGAGTTCTGTGCTGCAAGCAGCGGCAGCCATTCCTCTAGGCCCTGGATCGCTCCAGGGCTCAAGCAATCAACCCGCCCCAGGCGCGGACCACGCCATATGAGGCCTATTTGATCTTGCTCCGGGCGGAGTTTTCCCTGCCCCATGCCATTGCTGGATGGGCGGTGCGCTCTTGCCGCACCTTTTCACCCTTGCCTGCAAGCAGGCGGTTTGTTTTCTGTGGCACTGTTCGTGGGCTTGCGCCCCCCAGGAGTTACCTGGCACCCTGTCCTATGGAGCTCGGACTTTCCTCCCCCGTCGACCGTATGCCCGAAGACACGCGTCCGCGGCAGCGGCTGCCCGACCGGCTCGCCGCCATTATACAGGCACACGGGGATTTTTAAGCACAACCGCGGTTTTTTAAAGGAACCCCTTAAGAGTCCTGCCCCCCATCCCCCGCCTTTGCGCCCTTGAGCGTCGAGGCGTACTCGTAGAGGTCGCGCCTGCGCGAGCCGGTGAGATCGGCGACGACCGATGAGACGGTCTTGGCAGTGGCCCCTTTCATCAGCGCGGCCACGGCCGCGCGCGCCTTCTCAAGCCCGGAGTCTGTCTGCTCCTCGGCCTTGCCCACCACCACCACGAACTCGCCGCGCTGGCGGTCGGGATCGGCATTGAGGAAGGCTGGAAGATCGCGAGCTGGCATCCTGTAGACCGACTCGAAGGCCTTGGTAAGCTCGCGGCAGACCGCCACGGGGTGATCGGGGATGATCTCTGCCATGACCTCGGAGCTCTTGAGGATGCGGCGCGGGGACTCGTAGAAGACCTCGGTGCAGTCCGAGGAGGCGAGTTTTCCCACGCGATCGCGCAACTCCTTGTCCTTGACCGGGAGGAAGCCGTTGAAGCGGAAGGCGTCGGTGGGCAGCCCCGCGCACTCGAGCGCCGTGATGGCCGCGCACGGCCCCGGGAGCGGCACGACCTTGACGCCTGCCTTGGCGCAGGCGGTCACCACGCGGTAGCCCGGATCGTTGATGAGCGGGGATCCCGCGTCAGATATGAGGGCGACGCTGCCGCCGCGCTGCACCTCATCGATGATCGCCTCCGCGCGCGCCTCCTCGGTCTGGTCATAGCAGCTGATCATGCGCGCAGGGGCGATCCCCAGACGGTCAAGCATCGCCTTTGAATGGCG
>Ga0256406_1007194_pt1 | contig 10719 bp, 8 predicted proteins | sample RumenRJG_03DNA_FD_185986 | JGI IMG/M metagenome (GOLD analysis project Ga0256406, IMG submission 185986) | Bovine rumen microbial communities from Lethbridge, Alberta, Canada - RJG_03 | ecosystem: Host-associated > Mammals > Digestive system > Stomach > Rumen | place: Canada: Alberta | collected...
CAGTGCGTCGGGTGGCGCTTTTGCTGCAGCAGCAAGAGTTATACTGTCCCAAGGTGGTGTCGTAGTAGGTGCAGCATACAATGATGATATGACGGTAAGCCACCACATTGTTGACGGCCTGAAAGATATGCCAAAATTACAGAGCTCAAAGTATGTACAAAGTAATACTGCCGGAACTTTTAAGGAAGTCAAGAAGATGTTGCGAGATGGCAGAACGGTGCTTTATAGTGGTACACCCTGCCAAATTGCCGGCTTGAAAGGTTTCCTTCGCAAGGATTATGATAATCTCTATACGATGGATGTTATCTGTCATGGTGTCGCAAGTCCTAAGTTGTTTGTAAAGTACTTGGAATGGTTGAGTGGCAAAATGGGAGGAAAGATAATATACTATAATTTCCGCGATAAGTCAACAGGATGGGGATTGGATTACATGACTAAGACTAAGACTAAGACTAAGACTATGCCTTGTAGTCTCGATCCTTACTATCATCATTTTCTTAAGGGCGATACTTATAGAGAGTGCTGCTATCATTGCTTATATGCACGTCAGGAACGGGTAAGTGATATCACTATCGGAGATTATTGGGGTATTGAGAAGGAGCATCCAGAATTCTATTCAACAAAAGGAGTATCTTGCCTGTTGGTTAATACAGAAAAGGGCAAGTTTCTTTGGAATCTGATTTCATCAGAGTTTATATCATTGGAAAGTACCTTTGACAAAGTGGCTCGAGCCAACCATAATTTAAAGGCACCAACACCTCGACCTGCGGTTAGAGATAATATATATAAGCAGATAGACGAGTTGCCTGTAAACGAATATTTCGCATCCTGTATGAAAGTACCATTCAATATTAAGGCAAGAATCAAGTCTATGCTGCCTGGATGGTTGAAAGTATTCATCAAAAAGCATAAGTAAGAATGTATATCTCCAAGGTTCATATCAAAGGCTTTCGGGCGTTCAAAGACACGACTATATCGTTTGCGGAAGGGATGAATGTCATCATTGGTCATAATAATGGCGGAAAATCTACGATAATAGATGCGATGAGACTTGTTCTTGACATTGACAAGAACCGTCGATTATCCACTTGGGACTTTTACCAAGGTGAAGACATTAAAGACCTTAAGAAAGCTCCTCCATCTGTAGAAATAAGTGTTTTCATCAAAGAATCAAAGGAAGAAGAAGCAGATTCTGATGATGTTGCATTGTTCTCGACCTATGCAGTTGAAGTAGAGCCAAAGTTGGAATCTTGTCTTACTTATAAGTTCTATTTACCAGAATCAGAGCAACAATCATATTGTAAAGAGGTTGTTGATGCAGATTCTGTAGTGTCTCTTTTACATATTATAGAGAAAAAGTATATTAGAAAATATGCATACAATATTTATGGTGGTAAGGCAGAACTGAATAAAGTCGCGGATTCAGTAGATTTACGCAAGATAGATTTCCAATTTGTCGGAGCTTTAAGAGATGTCGAAAGGGATATGTTCAGCGGTCGTGATGGTTTGCTTAAAGATGTACTTGGATATTTCTTAGACTATGATGTAACATCGAATGAGAAACTTACGAAAGAAGAGATAAAAGAAAAGAAATCAAATCGGGAAAAGCAATTCACTGACAAAACTAAGGATGTAATAAAGAACCTTCTAAAAAGAATAGAAAAAGGCAAGGACAGCATAATCACATATGCCAATGGAACAGGTGCCTTGTTGAACGACAGCAAAATTAATTTTGATGGTGAAATTTCAGAAAGTCAGTTGTTGCAGATATTGCAATTGTTTGTAGAATCAAACGGATTAGGCTTCTCTCTGCCTGTATCGAAGAATGGTCTCGGATACAATAACCTTATCTACATTTCAATGCTTTTGGCAAAGATGCAGTCAAGTACTAGTATTGAGTACATGGGTGAGGCGAATGTCAAATGCTTTCCAATATTGGCACTTGAAGAGCCGGAGGCACATTTGCATCCCGAACTACAATATCAGTTCTTGGAGTTTTTGCGAAAGAACTTAGAGGAGAACCATGTAAAACAGATATTTGTAACCACCCATTCATCTAGCCTTGCAGCAAAAGTAAAGTTAGATGAATTCACTTGCTTATTTAAGGATGACAAGGGCGTAATAACTCCTTATTACCCCAGAGAGATACTTGATGTTAAAGATAAGGCATCAAAAGACTATATACAAAGGTATCTCGACGCTACACGAGCTGATATGCTCTTTGCAGGCGGGATAATCTTTGTAGAAGGAATGGCGGAGCAGTTACTTTTCCCAGCTTTCGCCAAACGATTAGGACTTTATGACCAATGGATGCAAAAGCAGATAGTTGTCATTAACATTGGTGGCCGATATTTTGATCATTTCTTAAAATTATATGACGGCAGTGTGCCTGGAACATTGCCGATAAGAATCGCTTGTGTGACAGATAGAGACCCTGTGAAGAAGCAGAAGAATAAGAAATGTGCAAAATGGGAATCATGTTGGCCCATTGATTATCTTAGCGACACAAAAAACTATGATTATAAAAACCATTCTGAGGATATAGTAAAAGAATTCTCTAACCATAACAATATTCATTATTTTTCTCAATCAGAGAAAGGAAAAACCTTAGAATATGAGATAGCGAAATGTAATTCGTCTAACGAGGATATAATTGTTCCATCTTTAAGTAACATTGAAGAATTAAAGTTAATGATAAAATCCAAAACTTTTGAAGAAGCAATTAATGTTTGCAAGGACGAAGAATTAAATGCACTTTTCAACCGCCATACTACTTGGCTTGAGAAGGAGAAACGAGATGGCATTATTGCTTCACGGTATTTGGAATCAGTTAGTAAGGGTATTAATGCATTGGAACTGACGGAGAAATTGGAAGGGGATGAAAGTTCTATAACTGTTCCTAATTACATAGTTGATGCAATAAAATGGGTACTGGGGTGAAGACAATACATTCTGACGAGCCACAAGCTTTTAATTTCAATGTTAGAGTAATGGCAGGGCCGGGAGCTGGTAAGACCTACTGGCTAATTGGGCAATTAAGGCAGATACTTACCAATTCTTCAAAGTTGGGTAACTGCCGTAAGGTCGCTGTCATTACCTATACAAACAAGGCAACCGAGAATATATGCAAGCAGATTCAATTTGGAATGGACAGAATTGAAGTCTCAACGATCCATGCTTTCCTTTATACTAATGTGATTAAGCCTTATTTTCATCTTATAGCTGACAAGTTTAGGTTTGATTTGAGCAAGCTACAGGGCCACGATGATACCATTGTTACAAGTCCGGAGTTAATCAATTCACTTATAGGCAAGCAAAAAAAAGGTTGGTTGTTTAACGCATTAGAAAGAAAGCACAAACGTATTAACTACCCTGATGTAGGTAATTATATAGCTAGATACAGATGGGTTATTAACAATGATAAAGTTGGATTATTTCAACAAGGTAGAAAATACAAACTGTATGGAGCTATAGATGAAGACTTCGTAAATATGTACAAGAAGGACGTATGGAGTCAAAAGGGATTGATGCATGACGACGATGTTCTTTACTTTTCCTACCAGTTATTCAAACTCAGACCAAGAATAAAGAGACTCATCGCCTATAAATTTCCCTACATTCTCGTAGATGAATATCAAGACTCGTCTTCTATACAACACTATCTTATACAGCAGCTTTCCAATGCAGGCTGCTATATTACTGTGATAGGAGACGATGCTCAGTCAATATATAGTTTTGCCAATGGTAACATAAACTTTATAAAAGGAATCTCACTACCTGATTTACAAGACTATAATATTAAAGATAACCGGCGAAGTACAAAAGAAATAGTTGATTTCCTAAACATTATCAGACCTAAGTTGCATCAAGAAGCAATAAGAAAAGAACAGTCTATAAAACCTCTAATAGTGATAGGTCCTGCATTAGACGCGTACAGTTCTTGCAAACGATGTTGTCAAGATGAATCTTTAGTAACACTTTGCAGAAAAAATGAGACTGCTTATGATATAAGGTCAAAGATTCTGCCTAAATTCCAGACAGATCATCTGTTGGATGACATACTCTCTCTTGGCGATTCCCGAAGTAGAATGTTCGTTGCTTGTATAAACGCGGTTGAAAATGCTAAGCAAATGCTAATGAAAGATGCGGTTAAGGAAATAGCAAAAGCTTTTGGATATGATATACAAAAAATGACAGACAAGAAGAATGCGGTTGCTATTCTCCGAATTCTACTCGAAAAATATTGTGAATATAAGAGTGGTGATGGTAAAGTGTTGCTACATATAATCAAGAATGATATGCATCAGAATATTGCAGAAGTAAGATGCGGAATGCCGCAGAAATTATTCTCACATTCATATTCAGAATTTGCAAGAGAGGTAAGATATAAGGATGATAACTCAACTGATATGACCATTCATAAAGCAAAAGGTTTACAATTTAAGAATGTAATGGTAGTCTTCGAAGATGAACAGACTGCTGTTGATTTCTTACTAAGTAATGATTTGGACCAAGATACTCAAATAGCCGAAGAACACAGAATATATTATGTAGCATGCAGTCGTGCTCAAAACAGGTTGTTTCTGTCTATTCCTACATTGTCAGAAGGTAATAAGAAGAAGATAGAAAACAAATTCAAGGATAAATTGACAATTTCTATAGATATATGATGAATATAATAAGAGTTTTAAATAAGATACGTTTTCTAAAATCGGATTTTGACCATAAACGCTCCTTTCTAAAATATAAGGAAGCATTGATATTTACACTTGCTCCTTATACTCATAAGAGTAATGAAGAAAAACATCACAGAATTCTCAAGTATCTTGAACCATTGTTTTTGGACATGTTTCGTTCAGTACCCAATAAAGAGAGAGTTCAAGAGAGCATTTCTAATGAGTGCCCAATATGGGTATTGTGGTGGCAGGGGTTCGAGAATGCACCTTTGATTGTGCAACGGTGTGTAGAAAGTATTAAAAGAAATGGGGGGGGCATTCTTTACGTTTGTTGTCGAAAGACAATTTAGGAGAATATATCCAATTACCGGATTTTATTAAGCAAAAGGTTGATAATGGCGCAATAACACTGACCCATCTCAGCGACATCATCCGTATGGCGTTACTAGCTAAATATGGTGGGTTTTGGATTGACTCAACTGTATTCGTAACTAAGCCTATTAAAGGATATGACTTACCCTTTTATAGCATCAGACAACATTGCTCCAATCCAAGGTATGTCGATAATGGTAATGGTTGGACAGCCTATTTTATAGCTACCTGTCCGAACAGCATTGTCGCTGAAACCATTTATAAATTCTTCTTAGCTTACTGGAGGACACATGATGTGCTAATAGACTACTACCTCGTAGACTATGCGATTACATTATGCAAGATGCATATTCCCCAAATGAAGCAATGGTTAGAATCAATACCTTATGACAGTGACAAAGTGAATGATATGCGGTTAAATCTCAATTCCCCTTTCAGTGTTGAATTGTGGAGTAAATTGAGTAATAATAGATATAATAAACTGGGATGGCGATTTCCTCGATTTAAGGCAAATTCGATAGGGGATGCGATGGTTAAAGGATATGTTTAGTAGATTATAAACGCAGTGTATGGTTTACTTTTAATATCCTTACAATTTTACCTCGATCTTTGACATGATAGTGAAATCTTGATTTTATGTAAAATTCGAAAATGAATAACAACCCACTTATAAGTATTATAGTTCCTATATACAACGTTGAGAAATATCTACGGCGTTGTGTAGACAGTATTTTGTGTCAAAGTTATCACAATCTTGAAATATGGCTTGTTGATGATGGCTCGCCTGACGGATGTCCGGCAATATGTGACGAATATGCAGGGAAAGATAAACGAGTTAAGGTCATCCATAAGAAGAACGGAGGTCTGTCTGACGCACGTAATGTAGCTATCGATGTGGCTACGGGAGAATATATTTGCTTCGTAGACAGTGATGATTATGTTGCTTCTTTTTATGTTGAAACATTGTACGCTTTGATAGATAAATATCAGACTAAAGTTTCCATTATCAATCCTGTAGCCGTTGACGAATTCGGAAAACAAACACATTCCTTCCAGTCTGACGGACAAGAATACTGTTGGAATGCAGATAAGGCTCTTGAACAGATGTTCTATCAGGAGAAATTCGATACTACTGCTTGGGGAAAACTTTATCATCGTTCTCTCTTCGAGTCAGGAATACGTTATCCTAAGGGGCTTCTCTTTGAGGACCTGCCAACCACCTATCAGCTTTTCAAGAAGTGTGATAAGATAGCATTCAAGGCTGTAGAGTTATACTATTATCTTTTGCGTAGCGACAGTATTGAAGGTTCAGTCTTTAGTACAGTGAAGATGGATAGCGCGATGAAGATTTTCGATTCTTTTAAAGGACATGAAGACTTACTGACAGGTTGCAAGGATGCGTACTATTGTAGGATGCTCAGCTTCGCGTTTCACATATTGTTAGCTATGCCTGATGGCTATCCAAGAAAGAAGGATCTCTATGCAAAGGTAAGAGAATACCGTAGCAGAGTTCTGTTTAACTCTAAGGCAAGAAAGAAGACTCGTGTAGCAGCTCTCCTTTCGTATCTTGGACCTAACGCTGTAAAAAGTTGCTTCAAAATTGTCAGACATAGATAGTTGCATCATATGCGAGTAGTAAACGAAAATATCGTTCATTATCAGAAAGATGTATAATAGCGATATTTGTAAAGAGACAATCTGAAATTCAAATCTGGTTCATAAAAATGAAAATTTATCACTATACTTCTATCAGAAACCTTGCACTTATTTTGCACAGTAAAAAGATGAGGTTTAGTAGACTGGATATGGTGGATGATATAGAAGAGGCCGCTTATGGATCTGGCCAATATAGAATTAAACTTGGCCAATATTGTTTTGTTTCATGCTGGACTAAATCAAATAAGGAAAATCTTGCTTTATGGAACATGTATACAAATTATCGTGGCGTAAGAATAGGTATAGAATCTGTACCATTTGTTACATACAAGGTTAATGATAAGTTTTATAGTTTAATAGATAAAAAGAGACATTATGATGATGACTATATTATTAGCTGCATTTCCTGTCCTGCAAAATTATACGATATTAAATATGTGAAAGATCCAGAAGCTGAAATTTCTAAAATAGTGAAGCAAATAAGCAATAATGCATTATATGTAAAAAGGAATGAGATTGGTATATACAAAAGAGAGGAATGGAGAATTCAGGAAGAATCACGGTTCATAATTAATGTATCGCCCTTTGATAAGGATTTGGCATATAGATCTATCTCTGAGGATGACTATGACATTACACGTATAATGAAGCTCGATGAAACCGTTTATCCATCATTGGTAAGAAATAAAACCATAAAAAAGACTTTCTTTGATATGCCACTTGATCCAGTGAAATTAAATAATATTGAAATCATGTTGGGACCTATGACTGACGATGCAGATGAAATAATAGTTAGGTCTCTTCTTAAGGATTTTCCTAATGCGCAGATTAAGTTTAGCAAGTTTAAAGATAAGCTGAGGAATCACACATAAGGATTTCTATTGTTTGCTTCATAATTTTAAAATTAACAACAATGAAAATTACTCATATACTTGAATGCGCCGGCGGTGTTGAGCGCTATCTTGAGATGCTTGTACCGAGGCTGAAAAAGGAAGGAATTGAGCAGTCGATCGTTTGCTCTCATTCTGTCAATCTTGACAAACTGAAAGACAGTGCTGATGCCTGTTATGTTACAGATATGCGACAGACGTTCAATCCTTTGGCGGTGGTAAAAATTATCAGGCAGGTGCGAAAAGCTATAATAGCTTCTCATCCTGATATTGTTTATTGCCATAGCAGCTTTGCCGGGGTGTTCGGCCGCCTGGCAGCCATCGGAACCCATTGCAAGGTAGTCTACAATCCTCATGGCTGGGCATTCAACATGCGTAGTGCATCGGCTCAGAAGTTGATGGTCTTTCGGAAGATGGAACAAATATTTGCCCCTATGACGGATAAGATTGTGTGCATATCTGAGGCTGAACGTGAGTCGGCTATATATAATAATGTGGCACCGGAGGATAAACTTGCATTGATACCAAATGGGATTGATATTGATGCAGTAAGGTCAGCTATTCCTGTAAAACGCTCCGAGCTGGATATTGCTGATGACGCTTTCGTTGTCGGCATGGTAGGCAGGCTGTCTGCCCAGAAAGCTCCTGATGTATTCATTAGAGCTGCGGAGATGATCCATAAGAAGATACCGAACTCAGCATTCATTATTGTCGGGGATGGTGAGCAACGAGAGGAAATTGAAGAATATTCACGGGTACACGGACTTAATCTTGTAGTTACAGGATGGACAGACAATCCTTATAGCTATCTTAAAGACTTTGATGTAGCTATGCTCCTATCCCGTTGGGAGGGCTTTGGTCTGGCTATTGTCGAGTATATGGTAGCGGAGAAAAATGTTGTAGCTGCCAGGACCGATGCATTACCCTGTCTCGTAAATGACGGTGTTGACGGATTCTTAGTTGACGTTGACAACGCTGAACAAGCTTCTGACAAGGTACTGTGGCTTCATGCGCATCCAACAGAGGCAATGGATATGCGAAAGAAAGCCTTACATAAAGTTATGATGAAATATGATATCAATCGCGTGGTAAATCAACATATAGACATGTTTAATAAACTAATCCCAGTGGGGGGGGCAAAACAAAATAAGGCTCTGATTCTTACACCTGCCTTCCTCAGTAATAAAGAAAGGAGGGCAGCATGAAGATACTACACGTAGGCCAGATGATTGGAGGGTTGGATATTTATATACGAAATTCCATCGTCTACAACAAAGAAGATAATGACTACATAATTGTCTGTGGTGACGAGGATAAGCATAATCCCGTAATGAGAGGTGGTAAGGCTGTTCGGGAATATCACATCTCACTTTATCGTAGCCTCAATCCATTCAAGGATTTGAAAGCTCTTTTGCAAACTGTTAAGATCATCAAGAAGGAGAAGCCTGATGTTATCCACTGTCATAGTGCCAAGGGTGGTGTAATCGGTAGAACAGCCGGTTGGCTTACACATACACCTACATGCTATACACCCCATGCCTTCTCGTACTTGTGCACACCCTCGAAACTGAAAAGGAAAATATATCTTGTCATTGAGAAACTGACCAAATTCAAGACGTTCGTACTTGCTTGCTCTGAATCGGAGCAGCAAATGGCAAAGAAGGAAGTGGGTTATGATGAACGGCATGCATTGGTTTGGCACAATGCTGTCCCCGACGCATCATTGGAACAAGGCAAGAAGGTTGATCTGGATTTTCCTTATGCGTGTTACATTGGCAGACCCAGCTATCAAAAGAACGTACTATTCTTATTGGACGTTATCAAGGAAGCCAAGGACAGAGGATGCCGCTTGAAGTTTATACTGTTAGGCGTAGGATACCATTCTCCTGAATTGGCTGAAGTAAAACATAAGATACAAGAGTTGCACATAGCAGACAATATGACGTTAATGCCGTGGGTTAGTCATGCTGACTGCATGGAATATGTAAGGAAGTCCTCGTTTTACTTGTCGACGGCGATTTATGAAGGCTTACCATTGGCTGTTATTGAGGCTATGTCAGTTGGAAAGGCCATTGTTGCAAGCAATGTCGTAGGAAACAAGGATTGCGTGAAGAATGGCGTCAATGGTTATCTACTGCCAATGAACGTTAGCGATTTCGCTGACAAAATTGTGGAACTTGCACAAAATGACGAACTTCGAAACAAGATGGGCAAGGAATCGCGCGAGTTGTTCATCGAAGAGTTCTATATAGAGAATAGAATACATTTGTTACAAGAAAAGTATGAGGAGATCATTTCTCAGTGAATACATTATTTTCTTACGTTGGTGCCTGCATCCAACTGGTAATATTTCAGCCTACAACTCCACCATCAATTGGCAAGACCTTTTATCTTTTGCCAAGAAACAGACCATCGTCGGAATCTACTGGCAGGGGATTCAGAGGCTTGGAGATATAGCTAATAGGCCTTCTGAGGACGATGTCTTGGACTGGCTGGGAGCTTATACGAAGATTGTTCGGCGGAATATAAAAACTGACGATGCTGTTGCTAAGCTGACAAAGTTCATGCATGACAACGGCATCGCCTTTTTTGTTTTTAAGGGTCAGACTGTTGCGTCTTATTACCCTTCACCTGAAATACGGACGAGCGGTGATGTGGACTTCTACGTATTCAAGAAGGATTGGGCACGGGCTAAATCTTTATTGGAAAAGGATGTCGTCATGACAGATGATCACTCGGGCCAACACTGGGAGTTTACCAAGGATGGCATCCCCTTCGAGATGCACTATCATACGGCAGTGTTCGCAAGTGACAGCAGACAACGTTATTGGGATGAGCTCATAGACAGCTATTTCGATGAAATTCTCGACCATGTTGAGATAAATGGTGTTGAGGTGCCGACACTGCCCCCAACGCTCAATGCCATCTATCTGTTTGTTCACATTTACCATCATTTCCTGAAAGAAGGTATAGCCTTGCGACAGTTTATCGACTGGATGATGTTCTTTGAGGCAAAGCATAAGGAGATAGTTGTACCAGAGTTGACCGCTAAACTCAATAAACTTGGCTTACTGAGGGCTTTTAAGGCTTTCGGGGCTATTCTGACAGAAGTTCTCGGTATGGAT
>Ga0256406_1007195_pt1 | contig 10719 bp, 8 predicted proteins | sample RumenRJG_03DNA_FD_185986 | JGI IMG/M metagenome (GOLD analysis project Ga0256406, IMG submission 185986) | Bovine rumen microbial communities from Lethbridge, Alberta, Canada - RJG_03 | ecosystem: Host-associated > Mammals > Digestive system > Stomach > Rumen | place: Canada: Alberta | collected...
CCTGGTTATCGAATTCATCATGCGCAGGATCGAGAAGAGGATGGACTACTACCATGACTAAGCCCAAGCTGCGCGAGATGCCGCGCCCCGATATCAGCCTCACGTCCGCGCTGGGGCTGCCCGCCGTATACGTGAAGGACGCGCGCAAGTCCTTTGGCGACAAGGAGGTCCTGCGCGACGTCAGCCTCCAGATAGGCCAGGGCGAGGTCGTCTCGCTCATTGGCCCGTCCGGCGCCGGCAAGTCCACGATGCTGCGCTGCCTCGCCCTACTCGACACGTTCGACTCGGGCGAGCTCGCCTACGGCAACGTCCGCGTCTGCGCAAACGAGCCCGGGAGCGAGAAGACCACCTACGACAAGGCGGCCATGCGCCAGGCGCGCATGCGCTTTGGCATCGTGTTCCAGAACTACAACCTCTTCCCGCACTACACGGTGCTCAAGAACGTGATGGACGCCCCCATCGTCGTGCAGAAGCGCGACCCCAAGGAGGTGGAGGAGCAGGCCCGCAGGCTCCTGGAGCAGCTCGACATCGCGGACCACGCGGACAAGGTGCCGGACCAGCTCTCCGGCGGCCAGCAGCAGCGCGTCGCCATCGCCCGCGCCCTGTGCATGAACCCGCAGGTCATCTTCTTCGACGAGGCGACCTCGGCCCTCGACCCCAAGCTGACTCAGGACATGCACCGCCTTATCCGCAGCCTCGCGAAGGACGGCATGGCCGTGGGCATCGTCACGCACGAGATGGGCTTCGCGCGCGAGGTGTCAGACCGCATCGCGTTTTTGTTCGACGGGCAGATCGTGGAGGAGGGCACGCCCGACGAGGTGATCGGCAACCCGAGCGACCCCCGCACGAAGGCCTTCCTCGCAAACGCCGAGGACTGAGGATGGATTAGGCCCTTGTTCCAGTAATTCTCTCAGCAGCCATCACGTCGCCCCGTGCACACGAAAAGTGTGCACGGGGCGACTTCGTTGAACCTTTGAATCTGTAGTTTTCAGTCATCTATGAGTAGATCGACTCAGAGGCTACCGGATTCACTCTTAGACAAGGTCTATAAATGGGCCCACATCTGAACGCATTGCTCTGCAACGCACAATCGAAGCGGAGAGCTACAGCTACGCCCACACCAGGCTCAATGGCACATCTTGCTTCACCGCAACCTATAACAACTTCGGCTCAAACAGCGAAGTTCTCGGCTGGGACTACGGCACTGTCCCCAACTGCATCGACAACGGCTGGGCAGCTGAAAAGGCCGCTTACCTCAAGGCGCTGGCGGGCGAGGAGCACGGGGAGACGGCGCACTACACATTTCTCATAAATCCCGCGACAGTTGACTATGGGTTCGCGCAGGGCGGCGACATCGTCAACCTCGATTACGGCAAGGGCTTTGCGAAGATTGACACCAACACCACCCAGGCAGGAGAGGGTTCGAGTTCTGTCGCCACGACAGCAGATGAGACCCCACTCGCTTGGTTCGATGAGTATGAGTTCCCGGTAAACGTCACCGATAAAGACGTTGAGAAGGGCGTAAGCATCAATGCCCCAAAGGATATGACCGTGGACGAGAGCTTCTCCCCCATCGCGACCCTCAACTTCACTACCTATACCTTTGACTTCAACAAGCGCACCTACACGGTGAAAGGGGACTGGAGCTCTTCCAATACAAGTGTGCTCTCTGTAGGCGCGGACGGCGCTGTGAAAGCGGTCGGCCCGGGCACGGCAACCGTGACCGTCACATCACAGGGCAAGAGCTGGACCAGCAGCACTATTACCGTTACGCAGCCCCTGGACGCCGTCGCAGCAGTGTCCGGCCAACGCTAAACCGGCAGCGCAATAGAACCCGCACTCACTGTTGCGGCGGGTGGTAAGACGCTCGCCCAGGGCATGGAATACACCGTGACCTTTTCGAACAACACGTTACCGGGCTCCGCTGCCTTCACAGTGACGGGCACAGGTTTATACTCTGGCACGCTCACGGGGACTTTCTCCGTCTATGCAGACCTCTCTTAAGCAAAGATTTCTAAAGTCTCGGACCAGGTCTTTACAGGCAAGGTTATCGAACCCGGCATCACCGTCACTCTCTGCGGTAAGACGCTCAAACAAGGCGTGGACTACACCGTCTCCTACCAGAAAAACAATGCGGTAGGAACCGCGACGGCCACGCTGAGCGGCAATGGGGCAACCTTCCGCGCCTCCACCACCACTACGTTCCGCATCAGCGTAGAGGCTCTCCCCATATTTCGTCTCTACAACAGATGGTCCGGCGAGCACCTACTCACAATGGATAATGCGGAAGTCAAGAACCTCACCCCCCCTCGGGTGGACCTACGAGGGCGTCGCTTGGCAGACGCCGCCCTGGTCGGACACGCCGGTGTACCGTCTGTACAACCAGTGGAGCGGAGACCATTTCTACACCGCGAACTATGGGGAGTACGAACACCTCCATTCCCTGGGCTGGAGCCAGGAAGGCATCGCCTTCTTCTCCGCAGACAAGGACACGGGCGCCCCTATCTACCGTCTCTTCAACAGGTGGTTCGCGAGGGACACGCATCTCTTCACCACGGACAAAAGCGAGCATGACAACCTCGTCAAGATTGGTCGGAGCGGCGAGGGTATCGCCTTGCACGCCATGGAGTAAGTACTTGGTAGAGAAGCGCTCGACATAGACGCATCGAAAGACAGATGTGGCCCCGGTCGCACCATTCGACCGGGGCCAATTGAAAGCGTTCCGTCTAACTTAATACTGCGAACGATTGTCTACGTACAGTCATCATGCGCAATCGTTCATGTTATCCCACGGGAGGCTTGCAATCCTTACAGGCTGCGTATCCCTTACTTTTAGCCTGTGCCAGGGTCATTGCTATTGTGCTCTTGCCCGACGTAGCCGCGCAGCTACTGCGGTGGTAGCGCTTACCGTACCTTGTCACGTAGACGATGTACGTGTTCGGATTGACAGTCTCGGGACCGGATGGATTTGTGGGAGTGACGGGTTGTGGGTCGGTCTCAGGACCGGACGGATTTGTGGGAGTGACGGGTTGTGGGTCGGTCTCAGGAATTTTTCCCTCGCCAGACCCTGCACGGACGGCATAGAACGCCACACCCTCCGCACTCCACCCCAGCGTCTGAAGGGTGTTGTACTCGCCATAGGACGTGGTAAAGAGATGGGTTCCACAGGTTAGCCAACGGTTGAACAGGCGGTATATCGGCACGGAGTCGCTGTCCTGGTAATAGAAGATCGGACCTTCCCCTCTCCATCCCAGGCCCTGCAGATAGCTGTACTCCTCGAGGTCCCTCGTATAGTGATGGTCACCGGTATATGGATTGTAGAGACGGAAAACCTCGTGCCCCTCGGTGGATGACACCCACGCCTCGCCCTCTCCCCTCCATCCGATGGTGGGAAGATACTGGTACTCGTAAACGTCGGTAGTGTAGAGATGCTCCCCACTCCACTTGTTGTAGAGCCTGTATACGGGCATCTCACCGGCAAACGCCATCGCAGGCGTACACACCACGAAGGCAACGACGGCTGCGACAGCCAAGAAAAGCCGCTGCTTCCAGACCTCAGCCACTCGTTTGACGAACATGCAACCACCCCTTCACTTCTCCCCCTGAGAGGGCTTCTTCCTCATACATGGCATACATCGGCCCTCGTATGTTCTTAGTTTATCTTAAGACGAAAGGTCTCCCTCTCAGCTTCTGGCGAGAGATGCAGGGCAGTCTACGGGAATAACGTGCACCCAGACGGACAACCTCGTCTCAACCGTACGCGGCGAGATAGTGAACATAGATTGTGCATGCGGAAGCATGCTTCGGCGGCGCGCTAGTTTATCCGGCTATACCACGGTCATAACTATAGTGATACCTGAGGAGCTGGGCTTAATGGCACGTCCTGGGCGTTTTAGGACATATCGGAGATGACGCAGACAATCATCCTGTAGCCGAGGAAGTTCACAACGGCTACTCTGGGCTCCGCCACGTTATTGACAACCACAACGTCATCGGCAAGCTTCAGAAAGCCCACTCCGTAACCGGCATCGACGACGGTGACAACCGCGCTCCCCTCGGAGCACCGCTGGAGAGTCCACACTCTCCCCTGAACCCGCAGGTCGTCGAGGTACCGCTGCTCCCCCGCCATTGGGTCGTAGTCCAAGGCAGTCGCGACGTGGTAGATGAGGTTGGGCTGCGCGTAGACAACGCCGGGCGTGTGCTCGAGCTTGGCAACAGGCTGCAAGACGGTCGCATCGTCGGCTATGTCCACGACCGTGATGTCGTCAGAAATTGCCTTTCCGATGCCACCCCGCCATCGACCGTCGTCCTCTCCAACAGTGCCCCCGACGCTTCAGCCGCCTCATCCTCTCCCTCAGAACCGACAACGACCTCGCCGGAAACGCAGTCGATGCCCTCCACGAATGTGCTCGAGTTCGAAGCGGTGGCGCCCCAGTCCTTCTCCCACATTCCGTCTGCAGGGGCAATCCTGCACGGGAGCCGATAGCTCACCCGTCTGAGTAAGGACGCTGACAGGCACCATCCCACAGACAAGCGAGACGCTGAGCGTCAGCGTGGCAAGAAACGACGGGGCTTTCCTCGCCCCGTTGCCCAACCTTTCGGGTTGCCTTGCATCTAGCGACGCCGGCTCCGCCCTGTCTACAGTCATGCAATCATGCCCACGAAAACAACACGCATCGTAGGTCAGAAAACGGCGCCACACCAGTGCGTAGGCTCGTCTCGCAACCGCTGGCGAACAGCCGTTCATTGCTCCTGAATGAAAGCATAAAAAGAGATTAGAATCTACGCATGCACTTGACAGCCGATGCGTCCCACGGCGCATCCGAAAAGATGGAGACACTCATGACACCGACTGGACACACAAGGTATGAGAGTCGGCTCCTGCCCGCGCTCCTGATGTCATTGGCAGTAGCATTCGCGGCGATTCTCGCTGCGTCGCCAACACCTGTACTCGCCGAGGACGCCTCTGGGGACGTCACGGTCTGGCGCCTCTACAACCGGTGGTCGGGCGAGCACCTCTTCACGACCGACCAGGAGGAGTACCGCCGCTTGACCAGCATCGGCTGGAACGGCGAGGGCGAGGCGTGGCGGTCACCCGCCGAGAGCAACCACGCCGTGTGGCGCCTCTACAACCCTTACAGCGGGGACCACCACTACACTGCCGATGAGGCCGAGTACGATCGTCTGGGCAAAATCGGCTGGAACCAGGAGGGACGCGTGTTCTTCTCCGCTGACAAGGTCGGCGGTAGGCCGATATACCGCCTCTTCAACAGGTGGCTTACGCAGGGCACGCACCTCTTCACGACCGACGGAGACGAGTACAAGCACCTCGGGGAAATTGGCTGGAGCCCAGAAGGTGTCGCCTTCTACGCGCTGAGAGAGACCGGCGGGGGCGACGGCGGCCCCTACACCGTGAGGTTCGTCTCGTGGGACGACGAGAAGCGCGAGGAGGTCACAGTCCTCGAGGAGACGCTTGCGAAGGGGGAGGAGATAAAGCTTCCCCGCAAGCCCAGCCGCACCGACGCCGACTACGAGTTCAGGGGCTGGGAGGGCATTCGTGAAGGAATGAGGTGTACGGGAGACTACACCTCACGCGCCCTCTGGGCTCCAACCGCGCCAGCCAGCATCGAGGCGGGAGATGGCGTCGTTGTATCTGACCTGCGCTTCACCACCGGTGTCGCCTGCGCCGAGGGTCAGGTCGAGTGGCTCAGCGGGTCCGACGAGGCCGCTGCTGCCACCTCGGACCACGCCGAGGTTCGTGTCAGGATACCCAGCTGGAAGGCGGCGCAAGCTAAGCCCGGCGGGTTTCTCGTCGTGAACAGGAACGACCTGGTATACGGCGCTGCGCTCCTCGTGGAGGACGTCTCTCCGGCACCTGATAACCCATTCGAGTCTGTCATCACAGGCAGAGTCCCCGACGAGCTGACCGACGTGGTGGACAGCATCTCCATTGATGCGTGTTACGATTCGTCACAGCCTTTCGAGGTTTCTGGAAGGAGCGACGAGGGACTGACGTTCGAGATCGAGAACGAGAACGACGGACGCCTCGGCTTCAAGGCTGCGGTCGACTTCGACAAGCTCGGAACGTCTCCCAAGTGGGACGAGACCGTCATCGCTAGCTCGTTCCGGAGGATAGCAAGCATCCTCGACGGAAGGCATACCAAGGGAAGCGGGGATACCAGCCAAGACTGCAAGCTGTCGGTGGAAGGCAAGACGAAACCTGTCCTCAGCTTCAAGCTTCAGAGGGGCGAAGTGCCCGTGCGGACGATGGTCCTCGACGACCTCGACGCCAAGGTCACGGGTGTAGGAAAGGTCACGAGGGACGTCACCAAGCACGTCGGATACCTGAGAATCGGCCCCGTCATCGTCGACGTGGACCTGAGGGCTGACGTCGGAAACTCCTTTAACTTCGACGTCGGCATTGAGGGCGCGACACTAGGCTACGACCGCACCGGCAAGTACTCGGCAAGCATGGGTGACCAGTCCATCTTGGGCGAGAAGGTCACCGTTGATGCCAACTATGGCATCGATGTCGACGCCATAGTTGGCATATACGGCATCGTGTCCGCCGACGCCGATTTCAGCCCCAGGGTGAAGCTCGATGGAACGCTCGAGAATCACGCCGATCCCACCATGACGTGTGTCAATCTGAAGGTCGACCCGACCTTCCCTGCCACACTGACAGCGATGCAGTGGCACCAGGAGCTGAGTACCTCGAATGACGTAACCGACGGACTCGAGGGCGTGGACGCCAACTGGCACTGGGAGGATACCGGATCCGGCCTCTCACGAGTTCCAGATTGCACTTGGGGTCCGAAGGCCATCTTCGAGGACGGCGGCGGCAGGATCCTCAAAGCTGTCGCTCACAAGGAGGGCGACACTCTCCTGGACGGCGCCCCACATCCCACGAGGGACGGATACTTCCTTGCGGGATGGATAAAGAAGGGCGACTCTGCTGACGAGCCAGTGGGCGACGACGCCATATTCACCGGCAGGGTAACGCTCGTGCCGATGTGGCGGAAGCTGATGAGCTCTGGCACCTTCGGCAAGGGCTGCTCCTGGAACCTCACCGACGACGGCACCCTGACCGTCTTCCCGACTGACGGCAAGTCGGGAACCATGGGGAGACTCTGGGACGCGATTCGCGGCAATACGAAGGGAACGACCGTGAAGTCCATCTGCGTCAAGGCGGGCGTGAGGGCGCCTGAAAATTCGTTCTCTCTCTTCTGCGACGTGCCCGCAACCGCTATCGACGCCGCGGGGCTGGACGTGTCGGGCGTCAAGCACATGGAAGACATGTTCCGCGACTGCTCCTCCCTCAGGAACGTCTCCGGCCTCTCCGGGTGGGACACGTCCCACGTCACGGACATGTCCCAGATGTTCGACGGCTGCTCCTCCCTCTCGGACGTCTCGCCCCTCTCCGGGTGGGATACGTCCTCGGTCACGAAAATGTTCGGTATGTTCAAGGGCTGTGCCCACCTTGCAAGCCTCTCGCCGCTCTCCCGATGGGGCACGTCCTCAGTCACGGACATGAGGCAGATGTTCTACGACTGCACGTCACTTTCGAGCCTCTCGCCCATCTTAGGGTGGGACGTATCCTCCGTCACAGACATGAGTTTCATGTTCTCCGGCTGTAACTCACTCGTGGACGTCTCCGGCCTCTCCGGGTGGGACACTTCCTCGATCACAAACATGTCCTGGATGTTCTACTGCTGCACGTCCCTCTCGGACCTCTCGCCACTCTCCGGGTGGGACACGTCCTCCGTCACGGACATGGCCGGTATACTCAGCGGCTGCAAGTCCCTCTCGGACCTCTCGCCACTCTCCGGGTGGGACACGTCCTCCGTCACACACTTGCGTTGGATGTTCAGCGGCTGCAAGTCCCTCTCGAACCTCTCGCCACTCTCCGGGTGGGACGCGTCCTCCGTCACAGACATGACCCACATGTTCAGCAGCTGTACGTCCCTCTCGGACCTCTCGCCCCTCTCCGGATGGAATGTATCCTTCGCAACAGACATGAGTTCCATGTTCTTCGGCTGTAACTCACTCGTGGACGCCACCCCACTCGAAAGTTGGAAGGTTTCGTCGTCCACTAACAAGTCCTCCATGTTTCCCTCCGGCTGCAAGACGCCGTCCTGGTATACCGCATAGCGACTTCTTGCCCGCCCAATCTAGGCCACAGCCAGGTTGGACGGGCAAGCCTTTCTTAGCAAAGCGCTCCCCAATTTGCTAAGCCATCCATCGAGACGATTTCTGAACCAGCCGATCTAAGCCTGCCAAACCCGAGCATCCAGGTCACGGAGGCAGAGCCTCTGCGTTCTTACACATCACCAAATCCGCCCAACAGGCACCTGATGAAGGTCGGCCAACGGACTCGACTCCCTTACCGAACGTGATTTCCGGCAGCGGCAACCTCATCAGCCGGTCGGCTCGTGACGCATAAAAGGCTCTTCGCTGCTCCTAGTGGGTAACGTATGAGGTCGGGACTGTGCCGAGAAGTCCAGGCGCCCGAGCCCGAGGAATATCGTCGTTTCGAAGTACCCGGTGTTCCTGAAGCCCCTCGCCGCCCTCTTGATGGACTGGACGATCGAGTTGAGGCCCTCGAGGATCGCGTTTGTCGAGCCCCTCCACCACCAGTTGAGGACGCCCCCTCTCCTTGCGGAGCGTCCTTGCGACCACCCTCGTCTCCGGGACTTCGAGTGCATCATCCAGGAGCGGAGCTGGTCGAGGGCCACCGCCGCCGACTCGCGTTCGGGGAGCTCGTAGACGTCGCGCATCGCCTCGGCCATCTGGCACGCCCTCGCGGTCCTCAGGTACGAGCGCGCCGGGTCGAGCTCCTCCCTCTTCGCGAGCTGTCGCTCGGTGAGGCTGGACTCGCGCATGAGCCAGACGTACTTCGTGCCGGCGAGCATGGCGCGCTTCTCTCGGACTCCCGCTTCTCCCGGTGCCTCACTCCGTCCGTCGCCCTCGAGAAGAGCCGCGTCACGTAAAAGCGGTCGACGATCTGGGCCGCCTGCGGCATTTCGGCCGCTACGCCGAGGAAGTAGGCCTCGGCCATGTCCCTGGTGACCTCGAGAATGCGGGAGCGGTCGCAGCCGCGCTCCTCCAGCTGGTCTCACAGCCTGCCGACGGAGCCCTTGTCCCTTCCCTCGCAGACGGCGACGACTCTCCTGCCGTCGAGGTCCACCATGGTGCTCATGTAGCTCTGACCCCACCTCCTCGCGGTGCTGTCTGTGCCGACCCTCTCGATGTGTTTGACACTCGATGTGTTTGATAGCCTCCTAATTGCACAGAAAAGCAGAGCGGCTTTTCACTCGTGAGCATGAAAAAAGTTTCACAGATAAGCAGGAGGGACACGTCCTGGCACCGCACACATTGCCATGCTCGATTCGCAGGGCCCAACCCACGGATCTCGAGGCGGGAAAGGAAGATGCTAGACATGTCCCAGATAGAGGGGATACGCGACATGCTCGCTGATGGCTATACGCCGACGGAGGTGAAGGAGACCCTCGGCGTGTCGTACCCAACGATCAGGAAGTACGCTCAGGAAGACGACATCTCGCCCCAAAGGCCCAAGGCCTCGGAGCACCCGGGCAAGCTCGATCCCTGCAAGGACCTCATCGGCGAGATGCTCGAGGAGGACCGCCACTGCCACCACACGCGGCGCCACACGGCCAGGCGCGTCTTCGAGAGGCTGCGCGCGGAGCATGGCTTTGGTGGCAGCTACTCCACGGTGCGGCGCTACATGAGGGAGATTCGCTCCAAGGGGCCGGGGGGCGAGTCGGTGAGGCTCGGATGGGACCCGGGCGCCATGCAGGCCGACTTCGCGCGGGCCGGCTTCGATTATGCCTTCGGCGGCGGCAGGGCAAGGATGCACTACCTGCCGATGTCCTTCCCGTACTCCAACCACGAGGTGTGCGAGGTCTTCGCGGACGAGAAGGACGTCTGTGTCTGCCAGGGGCTCAAGGACTGCTTCGAGCGCATCGGGGGCGTCCCCCCGTCATCGTGCTCGGCAACGCCACCGAGGCCGGGAGGAGGAGGCGCGACGCGATCGCGGAGTCCGCCCTCTTCCGCCGGTCCAGGCCGCGCCACGGCTTCACGGCCCGCCTCTGCAACCCGAACGCCGGCGAGGGTAGGGAGACGTCGAGGGCAAGGTCGGCTACGCCAGGAGGAACCTCTTCGCGCCCGTGCCCGAGGTGGACGACCTTCAGGACCACAACCGAGGGCTTGCCGAGACGCTTGACGCCCATTCCGAAGAGCGGCCCCACCACGAGAGGGGACTCGGCCGGGCCGCCCTCTTCCAGGCTCGCAAGGCGCGTCCTCTGCCTCTTCCAAGAAAACCCTTCGACGTCGTCAAGTGGGCGTCGTGCACGACCGACGGCTACGGAAGGGTCACCTTGGACGGCTGCCATCGCTACCTGGCGTCACCCTCGCTCGCACGTGTTTCGCTCACGGTGGGCGTGCACCTTCACGGTGGAGATAGACGTCCCTGACGGGACGCCGCCAAGGACCTACCGCAGGCGCTCCGGCAAGCTCTTCACCTCCGACGAGGACCCGCTGGCACTGCTCGAACCGCTTTCGACGAAGACACACGCCTCCGCGCAGCCCGGCGCGTGCGCGCTGTTCGACGAGGATGTGAGGGACGCCTTCGGCTCCATGGCGACCGACGAGCCGAAAGGCCAGGTCAAGGTGATCTCGAGGCTCGCACAAGCCTATGGC
>Ga0256406_1007196_pt1 | contig 10719 bp, 7 predicted proteins | sample RumenRJG_03DNA_FD_185986 | JGI IMG/M metagenome (GOLD analysis project Ga0256406, IMG submission 185986) | Bovine rumen microbial communities from Lethbridge, Alberta, Canada - RJG_03 | ecosystem: Host-associated > Mammals > Digestive system > Stomach > Rumen | place: Canada: Alberta | collected...
CCAGTGCCTTGCGCTTGCAGCCGGTGCGTACATCGCGCCGTTCGATCACGACGACTACCTGCACCCCAGCGTCCTCTACTGGTACGCGAAGGCGATCAACGAGCAGAATGCGGATTTCCTCTACTGCGATGAGACGACCTTTAAGGAGTCGGACCTGAATCACTTCGTGACGATCCACTTCAAGCCGGACTACGCGATCGACAACCTGCGCGCGAACAACTACATCTGCCATCTCTCCTGCTTTGACCGGAAGCTCCTCGAGGGAGAGGAGCTCTACCGCTCGGAGTTTGACGGCAGCCAGGACCACGACATGATCCTGCGGCTCACCGACAAGGCAAAGCACATCGTGCACGTGCCGAAGCTCCTCTACTACTGGAGGAGCCATGCGGGATCCACGGCGGGGAACATCGCGGCCAAGACCTACGCAATCGATGCGGCCAAGGGGGCGGTGGCGGATCATCTGCGCCGCCACGGCTACAAGAACTTCAAGATTACCTCCACGAGGGCCTTTGAGACGATCTTCAAGATCACCTATGAGATCGAGGGCGAGCCCCTGATCTCGATCGTGATCCCCAGCCACGACCACGCGGAGGACTTGAAGCGGTGCCTCACCTCGATCTTTGAGAAATCCACCTGGGAGAACTACGAGATCATCATCGTGGAGAACGGGAGCACCGAACAGGGGGTATTAAATTATTATAAAGAGGTGACGAGCGGGCCGTACAGGGACAGGGTTCGTGTAGTAGAATACAGATATGCCCCCGGTGAGACATTCAACTACTCGAAGATCAACAACTTCGGCGTGCAGTACGCAAAGGGAGACTACGTGCTGCTCCTCAACAACGACACCGAAGTCATCTCCATCAACTGGATGGAGGAGCTTCTGATGTACGCCCAGAGGAAGGATGTCGCCTGTGTCGGGGCAAAGCTCTACTATCCGGACAAGACGATTCAGCACGCCGGTATTGTGATCGGCCTCGGCGCCCACAGGACGGCGGGCCACACCCACTACAAACAGCGCAGGGAGAACCTTGGCTACATGGGGCGCCTTTGCTATGCCCAGGACGTCTCTGCCGTCACCGGCGCCTGCCTCATGGTGAAGAAGTCCATCTATGAGGAGGTCGGCGGCCTCGACGAGTCTTTTGAGGTCTCGCTCAACGATGTGGACTTCTGCCTGAAGTGCCGGGAGAAGGGGTATCTCAACGTCTTCACCCCGTTTGCGGAGCTCTACCACTATGAGAGCGCCTCCCGCGGGACGGACCTTGCAGGGGAAAATGCCGAGCGCTACAACAAAGAGGCGGAGCACTTCCGCACGAAGTGGAAGAAGGTGCTCGATGCGGGAGATCCCTACTACAATCCGAATTTCACCCTGGACCGGAGCGACTATTCGCTCAAGGTGCAGGACTGAAAAGTGCCGCAAAGCGGCACTTTGCACGCCGTCACTTTCGTGAAAGACCGGTCTGTGTGAGAGGCCGGAAACCAGAAACCCTTGCATGGGGAGGAGTATCAAAACCATGGACAAGAGAGTCAGAGAGCAGTTTTCGTACTGGCTGAATGATCCCTACTTCGACGATAAGACGAAGCAGGAACTTCTCGCCATCCGGAACGATGAAAAGGAAGTGGAGGACCGGTTCTACAAGGACCTGACCTTCGGCACCGGCGGCCTTCGCGGCGTCATCGGCGCCGGCACAAACCGCATGAACCTGTACGTCGTCCGGAAGGCAACCCAGGGCCTTGCGAACTACATCATCAGGAACGGAGATCCGAAGAAGGGCGTTGCGATCTCCTACGATTCCAGACGGTACAGCGACGTCTTTGCGAAGGAGACGGCGCTCTGCCTTGCGGCAAACGGCATTAAGGCCTATCTCTCCGACAGGCTCCGTCCCGTCCCGGAGGAGTCCTTTGCCCTCCGCTACTTTCACTGCCAGGCGGGCGTGGAGATCACCGCATCCCACAATCCGCCGGAGTACAACGGCTACAAGGTCTACTGGGAGGACGGCGCCCAGATCACGCCGCCCCACGACTCCGGCATCATCGCCGATGTCAATGCAGTTGCCTCCTTCGATGAGGTGAAGACGATGTCCGAGCAGGATGCCCTGGCACAGGGACTCCTCGTCTATTTCGGGCAGGAGATCGACGATGCCTACATGGAGGCCCTGAAAAAGCAGATCATCCATCCGGAGGTCATCAGGGAGATGGCGGATGACATCCGCATCGTCTACACGCCCTTCCACGGGGCAGGCCTTGTCCCGGTGACAAGGGTCCTGAAGGAGCTGGGCTTCCGGCACGTCTATGTCGTCCCGGAGCAGCGGGATCCTGATCCCGATTTCACGACCCTCGAGTATCCGAACCCGGAGGACCCGAAGGCATTTACGCTGGCTCTAAAGCTTGCAAAGGAGAAGGATGCGGACATCGTGCTCGCAACCGATCCCGATGCAGACCGTCTCGGTGTCTACTGCAGGGACACAAAGACCGGAGAGTACGTGGGCTTTACCGGAAACATGTCCGGCATCCTGATCGGAGAGTATATCTTAAGGGAGCGCACAAAGACCCACACGATGCCGGCAAATCCCGCCTTTGTCACAACCATCGTCACGACGAACCTTGCGCGGCGTGTTGCGGAAAAGTACGGCTGCCACTACGTGGAGACCCTGACGGGCTTTAAGTACATCGGCGAGCAGATCCACCGGTTTGAGGAGAACCACAGCTACAACTACGTATTCGGTCTCGAGGAGTCCTACGGGTGCCTCGCGGGAACCCACTCGAGAGACAAGGACGCACCGGTTGCGGTCATGATGCTCTGCGAGGCAGCGGCCTTCTACAAGAAGCAGGGCCTGACCCTCTGGGATCAGATGCAGAACATCTACCGCGAGTACGGCTGCTACAGGGAGACGCAGATCGCCGTCACGATGAAGGGCATCGAGGGCGCGGAGAAGATCAAAGCCATCATGGAGAAGATCCGCAAAAAACCGCCGAAGTCCTTTGCCCACTGGAAAGTGGAGGAGTTCCGCGACTACGAGACCGGCATTGCAAAGGATCTGGAGACCGGGACGGAGAAACCCACCGGCCTTCCGAAGTCAAACGTCCTTTACTTTGCCCTGGATGACGACGCGTGGTGCTGCGCAAGGCCCTCCGGCACGGAGCCCAAGATCAAGTTTTACCTGGGTGTTCGGGGGACGGACCTCTCCGATGCCGCTGCGAAGTGCGATGAGCTCACAGAGGCTGTCAGGGCCCTGATCTGAGGGGATATGTCGATATTTGAAGATATCTCGAAAACGATCCATTATGCGGGAAGAAACGGACTGCGGCAGACCTTTTATGCCGCGGGGGAGCGTCTCCACGAGAAGGTCGGTGCCTCCTACAGCTACGAGGCACCGGCCTTGGAGACTCTGCAGAATCAGAAAAGGGAGTGGGAGTCCCTCGAGGAGAGGGACACCCCGCTTCCTCTGATCTCCTTCCTCGTGCCCTGCTGGCAGCCGGACAGGGCGCTCTTTGCGTCCATGCTGGACTCGGTCCTGTCCCAGACCTACCAGAATTTCGAGATTGTGATCGCCGACGCAAGCCAGGGGCCGGAGGCGGAGGAGATCGTAACCTCCCGCCACTCGGAGAAGATCTCCTACCACAGGCTTCCGAAGAACCTGGGCATCTCCGGCAACACGAATGCCGCGGCGGCCTTTGCCGCGGGAAGCTACGTGGCGCTCCTGGACTACGATGATCTCCTCACCCCGGACTGCCTGTGCGAGGTCACGCGGGAGATCCGAAGGTCTCGGGCGGAGATCGTCTACTGTGACGAGGACAAGTGCGACGCCTCGGGGAAGCGGTTCTTTGAGCCGAACATCAAGCCGGACTTCAATCCGGACTACTTTCTTGCCAACAACTACGTCTGCCACCTGCTCGTGATGAAGCGGGAGCTGTTCCTTGCGCTGAAACTCAGGAGCGAGTACGACGGGGCGCAGGACTATGATCTGCTCCTTCGGGCCCCCTGGTCCGGCATCCGGCACATCCCGAAGGTCCTCTACCACTGGCGCATCCATGCGGGGTCGACCGCTGGGAACCCGGCGAGCAAGGATTATGCCTACGAGGCGGGGCTGCGCGCCCTGCAGGAGCACTTCCGCGTCTGTCACATCGATGCGCAGGTGACCCATGCAAAGCACCGGGGCTTCTACCGGGTGGTCTACCGCCCGGACATCTTCACGGCGCGGGATGACATCGGCGTTGTGGGCGGCAAGGTCGTCGACAGGAGGACGAAGCGGATCGTGGGGGGACCCATGGACGCGGAGGGAAATGTCCTGTTCGAGGGCCTTCGGGAGACGGACTCCGGCCCGATGCACCGGGCGGACACCGTCCAGGATGTGCCCTGCGTCGATGCGAGGTGCATGGAGATCCGGGAGGAGCTGCAGTCCCTCTATCGGACGGTATTTCACGCGGACTATGACACCCACGTGATGAAGCCCGAGGAGGACTTAAAGAAGCGCAGCGTCCAGTTCTGCCAGGCGGCGCGGGAGATGGGATATCTTGTTTTCTATGATCCGGAGCAGGTGAAGTATGACACAGAGGGATTTGCGAAATAAGGTGACGGTGGTGATCCCGAACTACAACGGGATTGCGTACATTCGGGAGTGTCTCTCCTCCCTGTATGCCGGCACCGCCCTTCCCCGGGTGATCGTCGTGGACAACCATTCCACAGATGGTTCCATGGAACTCGTGGAGCGGGAGTTTCCCCAGATCCTTCTCCACAGAATCCGCGCGAACACCGGCTTCTGCCATGCGGTGAACTGCGGCCTGCACCTCGTGCAGACCAAGTATGCGATCCTGCTGAACAATGATACGAAGGCGGATCCCGCCTTTGTGGAGGAGCTCATCTCTGCGATCTCCCAGAGCGGAAAAATCTTCTCGGTCCAGGCAAAGATGCTGACGATGAACGATCCGTCTGTTCTGGACGATGCGGGGGACTGCTACAGCGCCCTCGGCTGGGCCTTTGCCAGGGGCAAGGGGCAGCGGGCCGAGAAGTTTGACAAAAAGGGCACCATCTTCTCCGCCTGTGCCGGCGCGGCCATCTACCGGATGTCGGTCTTTGATGAGATCGGATGGTTTGATGAGCGGCACTACTGCTACCTCGAGGACGTGGACATCGGGTACCGGGCGCAGATCTACGGCTACCGGAACCTGTACGCGCCAAAAGCCGTCGTGTACCACGCGGGGTCTGCGGCAACGGGCTCCCGGCACAACGCCTTCAAGGAGACGATGACCGCGGGAAATGCCGCCTATCTTCGCTGGAAGAACCAGCCGGCGCTCCAGTACGGCCTGAATGCCCTGCCTGCCCTTGTGGGAACGAAGATCAAGCGGCGGTACTTTCAGAAGAAGGGCCTCGGAGAGGCCTATGACCGGGGCATTGCAAGGGGAAAGGTTCTCATCGCGGAGGCGCAGGACCAGGCCTATCTCAACGACGCCGTCGGGTACTACCGCAAGGAGTCCATCCCGGACGAGGCCTGCATCGAGGGGAAGGAGGAGGAACTGAAGGAGATCCTCCCGATCTACCTCGGGGGAAAGGTCCCCTTCTCCCTCCGGCACCTCGGGAATTACGTGAAGATCCAGGGAGAGCTGCTCTCCGGTACGTTTTTGCGACTTATGAACTGATTTTTGGCCAGAGATGATCAGAGACAATCAGATCTTTTTCAACCGAATGCACGTCGTGCTGGACGGCATCGTGGTGGCGGCAAGCTATACCGCGGCATGGGCGATCAAGTTCCTGTCGCCGATGGCGGAGACCACCCCCGGTGTCACCGCACTCTCTGCAGAGTCGTATTTCTCGGCTCTGTATTTTCTCATACCCGGATATCTGATTCTTTACGCTGCATACAATCTCTACTCCTCCAAGCGCTCGACCAGGGTCCGCACGGAGGTGGGCGGCATTATCAAGGCGAACACCGTTGGCATCGTCGGTGTCATGGTGGTCTTCTTCCTGATGAGTACCCGCAACGCCAACTTCGTCAACTTCTCCCGATCCTTTCTGATCCTGTTCTACATCCTGAACACGGTCATCACGATCCTCTACCGGTACCTGATCCGCAAGGTTCTCTACTACTTTCGGCGAAACGGACACAACTTAAAGCACATCCTGCTCGTCGGCTACTCGCGGGCGGCGGAGGCCTATCTCGACAGGATTCTGACGAATCCGGAGTGGGGATATGAGGTCCACGGCATCCTCGATGATGCGGTTCCTGTGGGCACGAAGTACCGCGGGGTTCAGGTCCTGGGACCGCTGAACATGCTGCAGGAGATCCTGGATGACAACGACCTCGACGAGATCGCGATCACCCTCTCCCTGCAGGACTATGATTACCTGGAGCACATCGTGGATGAGTGCGAGCAGTCCGGCGTGCACACGAAGTTCATCCCGGACTACAACTCCCTGTTCCCCTCCAAGCCCTACACCGAGGACCTGATGGGCCTTCCCGTCATCAACATTCGCTATGTCCCGCTCTCCAACACCTGGAATGCGCTGGTCAAGCGCGTGATGGACATCGTGGGTGCCCTGTTCTGCATCGTGCTCTTCTCCCCGGTCATGCTGGTCGCAGCAATCGGGACGAAGCTCTCGAGCCCCGGTCCCATCATCTTCCGGCAGACGAGGATCGGCCTTCACTCCAAGCCCTTTACGATGTACAAGTTCCGGACGATGCGGGTGCAGACCGCGGAGGAGGAGAAAAAGGGCTGGACCCACCGGGGCGACTCCCGGGTAACAAAGTTCGGGAGCTTTCTGCGCAAGACCTCGATCGACGAGATGCCCCAGTTCTTCAACGTGCTGCAGGGCAGCATGAGCCTTGTGGGTCCCCGCCCGGAAAGACCCCAGTTTGTGGAGAAGTTCCGCCAGGAGATCCCAAGGTACATGGTCAAGCACCAGGTCCGGCCGGGCATCACGGGCTGGGCACAGATCAACGGCTACAGGGGCGACACGTCGATCCGAAAGCGCATCGAGTACGATATCTTCTATATTGAAAACTGGAGCTTCGGCCTGGACATCAGGATCCTGTTTCTGACCATCTTCAAGGGCTTTATCAACAAAAATGCCTATTGAAGTCCCGGGGAAAGGGGAAAATTGGCCCCATCCCGGCGGGGAAAAAAGGTTGCGGCGGCTTTCGAGATGATGTACTCTCTAAAAAGGCCCGGAGCAGAGAGTACTCTGCCCTTTTTTGTGTTGATTTTTCAGGGAGAACGGAAGCGCCGGAGGGAGTCCGCGCACCGTTCCGGAGGATGGAATGGCAGGAAGAGACAGCAGATATCAGAACGGGTATGGCGGCAGCCGGTATCCGCAGAACTACGGTCCGGAGGACGGGTACCAGGGTGATCCCTATTCCGACGGATACAGCCAGGATGGGAATTCCCAGTATGGGAATTATCAGGACGGCAGCTATCAGAATGATGGCTATCAGGATGAACCTTATCAGAACGATCCTTACCAGGACGATGGGAACTACCAGGACGATGGCAGTTATCAGAATGATACCTACCAGGACGGCAGCTACCAGGAGGATGGCTATTACCAGGACGACGGCTACTATCAGGAGGAAAATCCCCAGTATGGCGATTCCCAGTATGGAGATTCCCAGTACGGGGAGTACCAGGAGGACGGCTATTATCCGGACGATGGCTACGGGGAGGAGCCGGAGGACTACGGGGATGGCAGAAGTTCCCGGAAATCCCGGAAGGAGAGCGTAAAAAAGCAGAGCAGAGGAAGCAGCCGAGGCAATGGCTCTCAGCGCGGCGGCAAAAAGAAGAGCAATACCAAACGCATCGTGCTCCTTGTGGTGGAGATCGCAGCACTCCTTGTCGTCATCGGCATCCTGTACCTGGTGACGAGGGTTGAGAAGGTTGGAAAGGCAGACCTGTCCGAGAGCGATCTCGAGAGCAACATCTCCGATGCGGTCAAGCAGGACGAGACGAGCGGCGCCATGAAGGGCTACCGCCAGATCGTGTTCTTCGGCGTCGACTCCACGGAGGGACAGCTGGATCAGAAGACGAGGTCTGATGCCATCATCATCGCCTCCATCAACCAGACAAGCGGCGAGGTCAAGCTGGTCTCCGTCTACCGCGACACGCTGATGAACCTCTCCGATGATACTTACAACAAGTGCAACGCCGCCTATGCAAAGGGCGGCCCGGAGCAGGCCATCAACATGCTCAACATGAACATGGACCTGAACATCTCCGACTTCGTGACGATCGGCTTCGGCGGCCTGACCGATGTCATCAACGCCCTGGGCGGTGTGGAGATTGACGTCGACGAGAATGAGATCACCCACCTCAACAATTACCAGTCCACGATGGCAAAGGAGCTGGGCATCGACTACACCGAGGTGACCCAGCCCGGCCTCCAGACGCTGAACGGCCTGCAGGCAACCGCATACTGCCGCATCCGCTACACCTACGGCTGGGACTACATGCGCGCCGCCCGCCAGAGAGAGGTCCTCTACCAGGTCATCAAGAAGGCTCAGGCTGCCGATGTGAGCACCCTGACCCAGATCGCGACGGATGCCTTTGATGAGATCTACACGTCCTACGAACTGAACAATCTCATCTCGGATGTCACCAGCATCGCGAAATACTCCGTGGTGGAGGAGTCCGATCCGACGCAGATGCAGAACGGCTTCCCGCAGGCGGACTACCGCATCCAGGCGAACCTCTCGAATTCCCTGGGTGACTGCGTCGTGCCCAGAACGCTGACCGAAAACGTGCAGTGGCTGCACCAGTTCCTGTTCGATGACAGCAGCTACCAGCCCTCGAGCCAGGTACAGACAATCAGCGACGACATCGATGAGCTGACAAAGGATGCGGTTCCGGAGGATCTGACGACGGAAGACCACGCCTGAGCGGCCACAGAGCAGAAAATCAGTCACGGGACGGGGAGAGCACGCCGGCAGAAAGCTGCTGGCGCAGTCTCCCCGTCTGTGTTTTTGGGGGGAAAGCGATGCGGATCGAAGCGGTGATCCCGGTCTACCAGCCGGATGAAAAGCTCCTTGCCCTTCTGGAGGGACTCTCCCGGCAGAGGGTTCCGGTGGCTGCCATCCACCTCGTGAATACGCAGAGAGACCTGTTTGCGGACTTCCTGCGGGCACAGGGGATGACAGAGGAGGCGTTTGCAGCGCGGTTTCCCGCCGTCGACCTCTGCCACATCGAGAAGAAGGACTTTGACCACGGGGCGACGAGAAACCTGGGAGCAAAGCGCTGCAGCGAGGGCACCGACGTGCTCCTGTGCATGACCCAGGATGCGGTGCCGGCGGATGAGAACCTGACGGCAAACCTGACGGAGCCTTTTGAGAGTGATGCCCTGCTTGCCGCCTGCTGTGCAAGGCAGCTGGCAGCCCCGGGGGCAGACGCCGCAGAGCGCCTCTCCCGGCAGTTCAACTATCCGGATGCTTCCAGGACCAAGAGCCAGGAGGACTTTCCGGAGCTTGGCATCAAGACCTACTTCTGCTCGAACGTGTGCGCCGCCTACCGGATGACGCTGTTTTACAGGCTCGGCGGCTTTCCGGCGCCCATGATCTTCAACGAGGACATGGTCTTTGCGGGGAGGGCCCTGCAGGCGGGGTACCGGGTCCGGTACTGCGCAGACGCGAGGGTGGTTCACTCCCACAATTACGGACCCATACAGCAGTTCCACCGGAACTTTGACCTCGGCGTCTCCCAGGCCCAGCACCCGGAGATCTTTGCGGGGGCAAAGAGCGAGGGAGAAGGGGTGCGTTATGTGAAGGCGGTCCTTCACGTCATGCAGAAAGAACACTGCCTTCGCGAGGTACCGTCCTTTCTTGTGGGCTGCGCCTTCCGATACCTTGGCTACCGGGAGGGGAAGAACTACAGAAAACTTTCCCAAAAGAAGATCCTCCGGTACACGGGAAACCGGGGGTTCTGGGACAACTGGTGGAGGCAGCATTCACAGGACCAGGGATAACAGGGGTATCAGAACCGATATGGAAATGAAGGTAGAGGGAGAGGGCGTTGACAGCTACGAGGAGATCATGCTGATCTACCGTGCCGCCCTGCAGCAGATCGGCACGAAGCTGGAGATCCTGAACGAGGAGTTCCAGCATGTGCACAAGTACAATCCAATCGAGCACATCAAGTCGAGGCTCAAGACGCCGGAGTCGATCTCCAAGAAGCTCCGCCGCCATGGATATGAGGTCACCCTCCAAAACATGGTCCGCTACTGCAACGACATCGCGGGCATCCGGGTGATCTGTGACTTCACGAGCGACATCTACAAGATCGCGGACATGATCTCGAACCAGAGCGACATCCGGGTTCTTGCGATCAAGGACTATCTGCAGAATCCAAAGCCCAGCGGCTACAAGAGCTACCACATGATCGTGACCGTGCCGGTGTATCTCTCCGACCGGATTGTGGACACGAAGGTCGAGATTCAGATCCGCACGATCGCGATGGACTTCTGGGCGTCCCTCGAGCACAAGATCCAGTACAAGTTTCCGGGAGAGGTGCCGGAGGGGATCGCAAAAGAGCTGCGGGAGTGCGCGGACATGGTCTCGGAGCTGGATGAAAAGATGCTCACGCTCAACAATGAGATCCAGGAGATCTCGGAGGAAGAGGGCTTTCTGTAACTTTCAGGGGGTGCTCTTGCCGCAGAGAGACCCCTGTCGTTGAAAAGAAAAAGCCCAGATGATAAGATCATTCCGAATGATCCATCCGGCGGAAGACCGCCTGAGGAGG
>Ga0256406_1007197_pt1 | contig 10718 bp, 8 predicted proteins | sample RumenRJG_03DNA_FD_185986 | JGI IMG/M metagenome (GOLD analysis project Ga0256406, IMG submission 185986) | Bovine rumen microbial communities from Lethbridge, Alberta, Canada - RJG_03 | ecosystem: Host-associated > Mammals > Digestive system > Stomach > Rumen | place: Canada: Alberta | collected...
CAGGCTTTCGGATCCTGGTTGTATTGTCAACGTGCTCCGGTGCCTTGAAATCCGGATCCTGAAGCTCTTTGATCCCAGCTGCTATCGTGTTCCTGTGCATTCCGGATACTTCGCTGACCTCTTTAATGCCTCCTCGTCCAAGTGAGATCGCCTCCGTTGCAAGGTACAGTCTGCGCTGTGACTCATTGAGATAACCAATGTTTGTTTTTATGCGTTTTGTAGTGGCTTCGTCCATGCATTAAGTATATCACATGGAATGCACGTTATGCACAAGATATTTATCTTCCATTCCTGAGCTTTCCCTCGACATGGAACAGAGCCTCTGTGTGGTTTTCGGAAATCTTCTGGAGAATGCCTGCGAGGCCGTGGAGAGAATGGAAGGCGAAGAAGGCACCGGCCGGTTTATCCGCCTTTCCGCCGTGGAGCACATGGGCAATCTGATCATCCACATGGAAAACAGCATGGACGGCAAAATCCGCAAGTGGGGAAAGTTCTATCTGTCCAGCAAGCGTCAGGAGGTCGGCATCGGTCTCAGCAGCATCTCCAATATCGCCCAGATGCACGGCGGAGATGTGCAGTTCCACGGAGAGAACGGCGTGTTTGTATCGGATGTGTACCTGGAGCTTTATGCCGGGGCACCGGATGAGGACACGGCCCATGCATGAGCATGCAGGTCCCGGAAGCAGATGCGCGGCAGGCAGAACCGAATACAAAGCCGATCAGACTGTTGTCTCCGATCCGCAGGAAAGATACGAAAGGCGGTCACCCATGACACCCCTCATCACACCATAGGCTCTCTCCCCGGTGCAGTGACAGGTGAGGTAGGTCGTCGGATATGAAAGAAGATCCTTCGCCGCCCTTACAAGAACTCCGTCGTCCTCCACGTGCATGAAGTGGAATCCCCCGATGAGGATATCCGGCCGGAACTTTGCGGCGATGTTCAGAATGCCCCTGTGGGAGCAGCCGGAGATCAGGACCCTTTTTCCGTTCTTAGTAAGAAGCAGATACTGCTCATGATGGAAAGTGTCCGCCACCCGGTCTCCGTCCATGATCGTCGTCATGCCGTCCGTATCCACGGGAGTGATGCAGTCCCTCTCCTTCAGGGTGCACAGATCAATCCCGGGAAACAGCTGTGCGTCCTCCTCCAGCACCTCAAAGCGCGGATTTCCTGAAAGGGCAGGATCGAGACCGATGTACTTTCCCTTTCCGTTAAAGTGCGGTGCAAAGGCGCTCTTCTGCACAAAGACAGGGGCATGGTCGTTCTCTTCAAAGAACCGGACAAGTCCTCCGCCGTGATCGTAGTGACCGTGGGAGAGCACCGAAAGATCCACGCCGGAGAGGTCGATGCCAAGAACTTTCGCATTGTCCGCAAAGGCCCCGTCCGGTCCCGTATCAAACAGGATCCGATGCCCCATGGCTTCGATGTACAGAGACAGACCGTGCTCTGCTGTCAGGTCCTCCCGCTTTGTCGTGTTCTCCATCAGCGATACGATGCGCATCTCATCTCCAAAAAACACCCGGCATCGATTCAGGATGCCGGGTGTACGTTGCTATTACATGAAGTTTTTTACTTGCTCTCGAACTGGAAGATCAGTCCGCCGTAGGCCGGCAGATCGAAGGCGATGTACTGCGGCTTCCAGTCGCAGTCGCCCTTCTTTGCCTTGATGGACTTCGGGATGTTCGATCCTCCCGGGCCGCCCCACTTCTCATCGGTGCTGTTGAGAAGCAGCTTGTAGGTGGTCATCTCCGGCACACCGACGCGGTAATCCTTGTACTCCACCGGCGTCATGTTCAGGATGAACATCAGCTTCACCGGGCTGTCATCGGTCTTGCGGAAGAAGCTGTAGATGCTGCGGTCCTTGTCGTCCGCATTGATCCACTCAAAGCCTGCCCAGGAATCGTCGATCTCGTACATGCAGGGATACTTGCGGTAGATCTTCAGGAGTTCTGCGACATACTTCTGCATGCCGGCGTTCAGCGGATTCTGGAGCAGGAACCAGTCGAGCTCTCTTGCCTCGGACCACTCGCGGTGCTGGCCGAATTCCTGGCCCATGAAGAGCAGCTTCTTGCCGGCGTGGCCGATCCAGTACTCGTAGCCAAGACGAAGGTTTGCGAACTTGTCGACCTCGTAGCCAGGCATCTTCTCGACCATCGAACACTTCAGATGGACAACCTCATCGTGGGAGAGCGGCAGGATGTACTTCTCGGCATCGTTGTAGCTCATCGCGAAGGTCATGTTGTAATGGGAGCCCTTGCGCATGACCGGATCGAGCTTCATGTACTCGAGGAAGTCGTGCATCCAACCCATGTTCCACTTGAAAGTAAAGCCAAGGCCGTCCGTGCCGATCGGGCTCGTGACCTTCGGCCATGCCGTGGACTCCTCGGCGATCGTGATGAAGCCGGGATAGGAACCGCGGACAACGGAATTCAGGTGCTGGAAGAAGGTGATGGCATCGAGGTTCTGGTTTCCGCCGAACTTGTTCGGCAGCCACTCGCCGTTCTTCTTGCCGTAATCGAGATAGAGCATCGAAGCCACCGCGTCGACACGGATGCCGTCGATGTGATACTCGCGGATCCAGTAGAGGACGTTGGCGATGAGGAAGTTCTTGACCTCGGGCTTTGCCAGGTTGAAGATCTTCGTGCCCCACTCCGGATGCTCACCGCGGCGCGGATCCGGATCCTCATAGATGCACTGGCCGTCAAAGCGCGCAAGGCCGTGTGCGTCCGGGCAGAAGTGTGCCGGGACCCAGTCGAGAATGACGCCGATGCCTGCCTTGTGCAGCTCATCGATCAGATACATGAAATCCTTCGGCGTGCCGTAGCGGGAAGTCGGTGCATAGTAGCCGGTCACCTGATAGCCCCAGGAGGCATCGAGCGGGTGCTCCAGAATACCCATCAGCTCGATGTGCGTGTAGGGCAGTTCCTTTAAGTAGGGCACGATCCGGTCCGCAAATTCGCGGTAGGTGTAGAAGCCGTCGCCGCCGTCCGGATGTTTCATCCAGGAACCGATGTGGCACTCGTAGATGGCCATGGGCTGACGGAAGACGTCCTTCTTGTCGCGCGCGTTCATCCATCTGGCATCGCCCCACTTGTAGCCCTCGATGTCATAGGTTCTTGATGCCGTGCCGGGGCGAAGCTCCGCATAGTTTGCATACGGATCTGCCTTGTAGATCTTGTTGCCCTCCGGCGTATAGATCAGGTACTTGTACAGCTCGCCCTCGCCGACGTTCGGGATGAAGATGGTCCAGATCCCGACCTCGCCGGCCTTGGTCATCGCATACTGATCCTCGTTCCAGCCGTTGAACGTGCCGATCACGTGCACGGCTGCGGCATTGGGTGCCCAGACGGCAAAGAACATGCCCTTCTGCCCGTTCTGCTCTGTCGGGTGGGAACCGAGCTTCTTGTAGATATCGTAGTGCGTGCCCTGTCCGAACAGGTAGCAGTCAACATCAGTGACTTCCACCGGCTCCTTCGGTGCCGGCTTGACTGCTGTTTTGGATGTTGTCTTTTTTGCTGCCATATTGTTTACCTTCTTCTCCCGCAAAACAGATTTCCTGCCCCACGGGCTGAATATAAATTAAGCGTAACCCGCTCATCTATTATAACAGTTCACAGCAAAATGCAGTACTCATTCCGGATTTTTTTCGACATGTATTGCCATTTGTCCAGAAATATGACATGTGCCCAGGTTTTCTCCCGTCAACATGCCCATCTGTTCCAAAACCATGTGCGGAATGAAACATAGATGTTCATCTTCCTGCCGCAGGATACGGTACTCAGGTTTTCCCGTTCTGCCTCCTATTCGTTGAGGGTCAGCGGAATCGAGCAGAATTCCGTGACCACGCCGTTCTCCACCGTGAGAATCACACTGGTAAGAAGCGTGCCGTTGATCCGGATCGTGTCGTCCTTTGTGCTCTCCACGGTGCCGTGATCCTGCATGTAGCAGGTGTAGACGCACGAATCGGAGAGCGGCATGATGTAGGTCAGCCGATCCTGCACCGGGCCGTAGCCTGTGATCCCCCCGGTTGTCACGTCCCGGTAAATCTCCTGCACGGAGCCGGTAAAGATCAGACTGCTGTCCTGAATCATGAACTCATCGGTGACCGGCCGCCCGGAGAGGAGGCTGCTTTGTGCCTTCGAAGCATCCGATGCAACGTTGTATGTGTAGTACGTGCCGTCCTGCAGGATGAAGGAGAGATCCGCCTGCTGAATCGAGGTCTGCTGCAGGGCGCTGATGTCCGCGTCCGGTGCATAGGGAAGTCTCCCTTCCGCCTTTCCGTTGTACAGGTAGTGCGCGTACAGGGCCTTCGTATCGCTGCTTCCGATGTTCGCCACGACGTCCGGGTTCTGCTGTGCGTAGTACTCGGGATCAAAGATCCCGCCGTCGAGCATCTTCTGCGGGGCCGCAAGAACCGCCGTGCCGGGCAGCAGGACACTCATCATCAGGGCAAGGAGTGCCGTGCCCGCTTTCTGCCATCGTTTCATGGTCACCTTCTTTCTTCCGATCATGTCCGGAATACAAAAAATCCGGGGAGAATCTCAGCTCCCCGGACCTGTGCTTTCCAAAAGTTTAAGCGTAATGCTGGAAATCCTTCTCGCGGATGATGATGCGGTCATCTGCATCATACCGCTTCTTCGTCAGAACCGCCCAGAGGGTCTTCAGGCTCTTGCGCGATGCGTAGCGGATGGCCTCGTCCACGATGTCCCGCACCTCACGCGTCGAGACGTGATGGTCTCTCGTCTGCAGCGCCGCGATGCGCGATGCCAGTGCCATGCGCCCGAACTCATCAATGCTGTAGTCTCTTGCCATGGCATACTCGACGCCGTAGGAAACCAGTGCCTTGTCGTTCAGGGGCTTCACATCGACGGTAATCGTAAAGCTTGAGAGGAATGCCTCGTTGACCTTGATGAAATCCCGCATGGCCTTGCGGTTGTCCATGAGGATCACGATGAGGCCCCGATTCTCCTGCTCGAGCTCCCTGTGCAGGCGCTCCATGGTGTCGCGCTTGAGGCCCGTCGCCTCGGAGATCAGAAGCGCACCGTTGCTGATCTGATCGAGGGTCGCATGCATGCGTTCCGCACTCAGATGGTTGATGGCAGCGGCATTGGCCTTTGCGATCTTGCCGGTGAAGTTGCGGTCGCTGTGCTTGGTCATCTCCAGGATGCCCTTGGCGACTCTTCTCGTGGTATTCTCGGAGCCCGTGACGATGATGTTGCCGGTGTTGGACGCAAGGTCCACGCGGTCAAGCGCATCGGCGATCTGCAGGCGGTTCTCCCGAACCACACAGACCGGTCCGAACAGACGGCGCTCCTCCTCGGAAAGCTCGTGATCCTTCTGGCGGGGTGCTGCAAGGGAAGCGCGCTCCCTCGCATCGTTCTCGTCGACCGGGACCTGTCTTCTGCGCTTCTTCGGCGTCTGGCTTCTGACCGGTGCGGGAGCGGGAGTGCCCTCCTCCTCTTCAACCGGCTGTTCCTCTTCCGGAGTCTCTTCCTCTGCAGGTGCTGCTTCCTGCTCCGGCTGTCCGTCCACAGGTACGTACGTATCCTCCCCGTAGCCGGTCTCGTCCTCGTAGGGCTGTTCCTCTTCGGGCTCCTCCTCATAAGGCTGCTCTTCTTCGGCGGGAGCTTCCTCTTCCGGTACTTCCTCGGCAGGCTCTTCCCCGACAGGTGCCTCCTCCGGAGCTTCCTCCTGAGGCTCTTCCTCAACCGAAGCTTCCTCTGCAGGTGCTTCCTCCTCTGCAGGCATCTCTTCAGCCGGTGCTTCCTCTGCAGGTGCTTCTTCGACAGAAGCCTCCTCCGCAGGGATCTCCTCTGCAGGAGCTTCCTCAACCGGTGCTTCTTCTGCAGGGACTTCTTCCGTCAGCGGCTCGCCGGCCGGGACCTCCTCGATCGGAGCCTCCGGAGTCTTTGCCTCTTTTGTTTCCTCTGTCTGAAGATCCTCTTCCTTTGCCTTTCTTGCCGCCTCGGCGATCTTAGCGTTCTCCTCTGCCTCCATCGCCGCAAGCTGCTCTTCCTGCGCCTTCATCACGCGGCGAAGGGCTCTTGCATTCCAGCGTCTTGTGGAGTGGTCATCCTCGAAGGGAACCTCTTCTTCCTCCGGCTCCTCTTCTGCCGCAGTACCGAAGGAGTGCGGCTCTGCAGGATCTGCTGCAGGTGCCTGCTCCGTTCCGGCATCCTCTGCCTTGGGCGCTTCCTCTGCCGCCGGTGCCTCTTCCGGTGCCGGTGTCTCGCCGTCGAGCGGCGGGAGCTTCTCATAGCTGCTGCGGTCAAAGTTCAGCGGCATGTTCGAGGTGACATCGGGCTCTGCAAGGTACTGCTCGGTGCGGGCAGGTGCCGGCCCTACGCCCTCTTCCGGTGCTTCCTCTGTCTCCTCTGCAGGAGTCTCTTCCGCCGGTGCTTCTTCCGGCACTTCCTCTGCTGTCTCCGGTGCGGCCTGTTCTGCCTCAGTGCCTTCCTCCGGTGCCGCCTGCATCTCCTCATACGGCTGCTCATAGGCGTTTTCGTCCGTCACAGGCTGTTCCTCATAGGGGGCCTGTTCCGGAGCCTGCTCTTCGTAGCAGCCGTCCTGTCCTTCCGGATACTCCTGCTGCTCCGGATAGCCGTTGTCCTGTCCGTAGTAGGACTGGTCCTGGGGCTCGTCCTGGCCCTGCTCTTCCGGGGGCATGTTGTCGCCGCCGTGGTAGCCGATCTGGTTCTCATAGTCGAGCGGCTCATACTGCACCTGCTGCTGCGGGCGGCCGGTGCGGATGGCTCCGGTATTTTTCATATAGCCGTTATCCCCGTAGGTAAGACCTGCCGGGATATACGTATCGCCTCTTCGGATGGCGCGCTGCTTTGCGTCCACCTCGCGCTCCACGTCCTCAAAGATGCCGTGCTTTGCCGTCTCGTCGAACTGGGCAATGATCTCGCTCGTATCGTTCAGGAGCTCATGGCGGCGGCGCTCATTGTTGCTGCGGCGGACGTCGTTGCGGATGCGCTCCCACTCCTGCATGACCTCGCTGATGGAGCGCTGGGATGCGGTCTCCTTCGGAGCTGCTGCAGGATCAATAGCAGCACTTCCCTGGTTCTCGACCTGAAGGGAAGGTGCCTGCTGCTCAGGCTGCTCTGCCTGCCCGGCAGTTTTCTCCTCTTCGGGTGCCGCTGCATCATCGGAAGGCGCGCTCTCCTCCTGTGCAGGAGCAGCCGTTTTCTCCTCTTCCCCTGCTGCCGGTGCCGTGTGATAGCCGATGTGCGTATCCTGATCCTGGGCCGGCACAGAATCCTCTTTGTTCTCCTGCACGGGGGCGCTCTGCTTCATGGCGTCCTCCTGTGCCTGCTCTTTCTTCAGAAGCTCCGAGATCTCGGACTCGTGCACCTTCGCATAGTCCTGGGCTGCCATCTCCTCGCGAAGTCTCTGCTCCACCGGGCTCTCCGCCTCAGGCTCTGAAGGACGCACGTTCTCTTCAAAGTTTCCGCCTGACATGGTCGGGATCTCGACCGTTGTCCTCTCCTTCGGCGCCTGTTCCTCTTCCTTCGGAGCCTTCGTCTCGCTGTCCGTATCCGTTCCGAACGAAGGATCATATGCCATGTCTGCAATCAGCTGCTGCGAGCGCTGACCGTATCTTCCGCCAAAGCGCGCGATAACAGACTGTGCCTCTGCAATGGCGTCATCCTTTCGTCCTGCACTCCGGTATTCCTTTGCAAGTTCAAAGCCGTACTTTGCAGTGTAATGCTCCTTCTTGAGCTGCTCGAGTACGGCGATCTTCTCCTCCGCGCTCACCGGTGTCACCAGGTAGAGCTTGTACTGCAGCACCAGACGGCGGGGATTGCCCGGCTCCATCGCCTCGTAGGTCTGCTTCAGCTGCATGGCCTGCATGAAGTCCGCCTGAGAACCGTTTCTTCCATAAAGAAAGATCGTGATCTCGCACAGGGAGAAGACGATATCGGAGTTCTGCGGGTCTCTCGAATTGGCCAGTGCCAGAATCCTGCGGCTGTCCTCATAGCGCTTCACGCGCTTGTAGATCTCTCCGACCATGCAGAGGGTCTCCACCGATTTGACTCGGCTCCAGTCAATGTCGTCACAGATGCGCGCCGCGTCATCGAAGCGCTTCTCCTGTACGGCATCCCGGATCTCCTTCAGGCTCATCTTGTATTCGTACCTATCCAACGTCTACACCTCTCCCGGCAGTACGGTTCTATCCGCATGAAAACGTTCCCGAGTCTTCTTTCTCCAAAAGGACTAAGGAACGAGTAGGGTCGTTCTGTTCGATTTCATTACTTATCTGGAAATAAATCTTTACAAGTTTAGCATACGCCTCTACCAGTGTCAAAGCGACCGAGCCGGTTAATGGGCGCAATTTTCCCGTATTTTACCGGCTTTTCCGGCCTCTCTTCCATCAATCTGCAAGGAGGCGTGACAGGGCTGCGAAGTCTTCCAGAGAGAGCTTCTCGCCGCGGACATCCTCCGGAAGATTCAGCTGCCGGAGAGCCCCTGTCACCTCGTCCCTTGTCAGGGTGCGCCCGTTGATCATGCAGCCGTGGGAGAGGGCGTTCGCAAGGGTCTTGCGTCTCTGATTGAAGGACGCCCGGATCAGGGTAAAGAGAACGTCCGGATCTGCTTCGACCGGGGGCGTGTCATAGGCCTTCAGGTAGAGCACTGCCGAGTCGACTCCGGGACGCGGCATGAAGCAGTGCGGCGGGACGATCATCTCGCACTTCGGGTCCGCATAGTACTGCACCGCAAGGGAGAGTGCCCCGTAGTCCTTGGAGCCGGGTCCTGCGATGATCCGCTCTGCCACCTCCTTCTGCACCATGACCGTGATGGAATCAAAGCAGTGTTCCTCACGGAAGAGCTGGAGCAGGATCGGTGTCGTGATGTAATAGGGGAGGTTGGCGACGCACTTGAGTCTCTTCCCGTTGTTGTAGGTTTCCCGGATCTTGTTGAGATCCGTCTTCAGGATATCCTGGAAGAGCACCGTGGTGTTCGTGCAGGCATCGAGGGTCTCCGACAGGACGTCCCGCAGGGACTCGTCGATCTCCACCGCCACCACCTTTCCCGCCTCGAGGGCGAGGTACTGGGTCATGGTGCCGATGCCGGGGCCGATCTCGAGGACGCAGTCATCCTTTGTGATCTTTGATGCCCTGATGATCCCCGTCACGATGTCCGCATCGATGAGGAAGTTCTGGCCGTATTTTTTCTTCGCGTGGAGGCCGTACTTGTCCAGGATTCTCCTGGTGCAGCCGGGGTTCGTGAGGAATTCACTCATAGGTTTTCTCCTGTTTCGTTCATCATGTAGAGAAGGTGTGCGTTCTTCCAGGTCTGTTCGATGACCTCGTCCGCCGTGGTGCCCTTGAGCTCGGCAATCTGCCTCGCCACGATCGGAAGATAGAGGGAGGAGTTCCGCTCTCCCCGGTGCGGAGTCGGTGCCATGTAGGGGCAGTCGGTCTCGAGGACGATCTTCTCGAGAGGGATCCCCGCGACCACCTCCTTCACCTTTCTCGCGTTCTTGAAGGTCACGACGCCGCCAATCCCGATGAAGAAGCCCATGCGGATAAATTCGCGGGCCATCTCGAGACTGTAGGAAAAGCAGTGGATCACTCCGCCGGTGCGCCCGGCCCTGCACTTCTTCATGATCTCCATGGTATCCTGTGCCGCATCGCGCGAGTGCACGATGATCGGCTTTTTCACCTCCTGGGCAAGAAGGATCTGTTTCTCAAACCATTCCTTCTGCAGATCCCTATCCGGGGTGTCCCAGTGGTAGTCCAGCCCGATCTCGCCGATCGCCACCACCTTCGGATCTGCACAAAGATCCCGGATCCTGTCCAGCTGCTCCCCTGTCATCGGCTCGCACTCGGACGGGTGGACGCCGATCGCGGCGACGATGAAGTCATGGGCGTGGGCAATATCGAGGACGGCGTCGATTGACGGGATCGTCGAGGCGACATCGCAGACCATGCCGATCCCCGCGTGGGGGAAGCGTGCAAAGATTTCTTCGCGGTCTTCGTCGAAAGCTGCGTCATCATAGTGCGCATGCGTGTCAAATATCATAAAACTTGCTCCATAACCGTGAAAAGTTTGTCAGGGAAATCGAAAATTTGGTGTTGCATTTCCCGAGGACGCCCTATATAATACACCTTGTGCTTGAGCAAAGGAACCGCACAGGCCGAAAAGAATACGAGATGCGCTTTTAGCTCAGCTGGTAGAGCACCTGACTCTTAATCAGGGTGTCCAGGGTTCGAGTCCCTGAAGGCGCACGCGGGAGCACTGTTTTTGTGGCACATAGCCATGGGGATGGTGTTCTTTTTTTATATCTTCTGAGACTGAAAAACGGCGGATCGTTTTGGATCCGCCGTTTTGGTCTCCTCTTATAAAGTCTGCTCTCCTGATGCCGCCCGCAGTCAGAACGTAATCGTCCTCGGCTCTGCGGTGAAGCTGCAGATGGTTGCCGTTGCGTTCTTCAGATAGAACACGGCTGTGTTTCCGTCGCCTGCCGTGTACATTTTCTTCAGTTCCGGCATGGTGTCCAGCATTGCCTTCTGGGCTTCGATCGACGGGTCGTGGATGGCCTCTGCTGTCAGGCGGATCCACTCGCCCTTCTTGTTCATCGCACTGAGGAACGACACCAAAATAAATGAAACATTTTCTCATGCAAGATTCAGTGTGAACTACTGTTCACTCTGAATCTACTTGTTGCTTGATTTTTACTCATCGGCGATGATATAGGAAGTTCAAAGAAGAG
>Ga0256406_1007198_pt1 | contig 10716 bp, 7 predicted proteins | sample RumenRJG_03DNA_FD_185986 | JGI IMG/M metagenome (GOLD analysis project Ga0256406, IMG submission 185986) | Bovine rumen microbial communities from Lethbridge, Alberta, Canada - RJG_03 | ecosystem: Host-associated > Mammals > Digestive system > Stomach > Rumen | place: Canada: Alberta | collected...
CAGATAGGAACAAGCAGCATCAGCAGGAGCTGCAAGCCGACGCAATAGGCGTATCCTGTCATGTCGCTCTGTGTGCCCACGAGTTGCGAACACGTCAGGAGTATGGCTGCGAACGCAAGGCAAGCCAGGATGATTCGATACCATGATGGGCGGCGTGTATGCACGGTAGCGTTGGTTTGTCTGGCAGCTTTCCCGTCGATATGCTCGCCGGCATGCGATTCACCATTGTCCAATGTTGAGTCCCCTCCATCGCCACACTGCCTGGACGCGATTGTCGACATGGAGCTTGCGCATCGCGCTCTGCATATGCTTGCGAACCGTGGCGGGCGTTATCGCCAGCCGTCGGGCGATAACGTCGTCGGTAAGCCCCTCCGCAACGAGATCCATGACCTGCAGTTCCCGATCGGACACCGTCTCGTCCCATGCCAATCGGCTGGAGGCGATACGGAAGCCTGCCAAGTTCGCAGATTCGAATCCGTACGGGCCATACGTGCCGCCATCCGCTACACAACGTAGCCCTGTGGCGATATCGCGTTCGTCGTTCTTGTCGACGATGCCTTGGGCGCCGGCTTGCGCGGCGATATCGCCGAACGCATCGCGGCTGAATGAGGTCATGGCGAGCAGCGCCATTGTGTCGTTGACGCGGCGTATCCGCCTGATGACGGTTTTCCCGGGAATCAGCTCCATGGACATATCGACCATGAGGACATCCGGAACCGCGAGCTGGCGGTCTTCGCCGCATGCCGCACGAATCGCTTGCAAGCCGTCGTCGACCGCCCACACCATCGTTGCTTCAGACACAAGATCGTGCACCAGGCTTCGCAGCGAGATCAGGGATTGCCGGTCGTTGTCGACCATGGCGAGCGCGAACGGGGTCCGATCACACCCGCCGCCAGCAGCGCTGAACTGTCGGCTCACCGCTGATCCATGGGCACGTAGTCGCGCTTAGGCTCTCCGGTGTAGACCTGACGGGGACGGCCGATCTTGGTCATCGGATCATCCAGCATCTCGCGGTACTGCGCGATCCAGCCGGGGATGCGGCCGAGCGCGAACAGCGTGGTGAACATGGCCGGGTCGAAACCGATGGCGCGGTAAATCAGGCCAGTATAGAAGTCGACGTTCGGGTACAGGTGGCGCGAGACGAAATAGTCATCGCTCAGCGCGATCTGTTCGAGTTCAGTGGCCACGTCGAACAGGGCGCGCTCATCCTGCGGCAGCTTCGACGTAGCTTCATGTTCCATGATCTTGGTCAGGTAGGTCTTGGCGATGGCCGCACGCGGATCATACGACTTGTAGACGCGATGGCCGAGGCCGGCGATACGCTTGCCGTTGTCCTTGGACCATTCGACGAATTCCTTGACGGTCTTGCCGGAATCGCGGATGGCTTTGAGCTGACGCAGCACCGCCTCGTTCGCGCCGCCATGCAGCGGACCGGACAGCGCGTTGATGCCGGCGGCGACCGCGGAATACAGGTTCGCATGCGCGCTGCCTGCGATACGCACTACGGAAGTTGAGCAGTTCTGCTCATGGTCGGCGTGAATAATGAGCAGCCGACCCAGCGCATGCACGTACAGCTGATCGGATTCGAACGGCTCGTACGGCACGGCGAAGCACATGCGCAGGAAATCATCGACATAGCCGCGTGAGACATCCGGGTAGAGCATCGGCTCATCGCGACGGCGCCGGAAGATGTAGCTGACGATGGTGCGTGCCTTCGCCATGATGATTTCGGCGGCCTCGTCAAGCTGATCGGAATCGTTGACATCCGTGGTGTCCGGATAGAACGCCGCGAGCGCGTTGACGGCGGATGCGAGCACGCTCATCGGGTGTGAGGAGCGCGGGAATGACCCCATGAAGGTACGGAAATCCTCACCCACCATGGTGCGGTGGTTGATGTCGGAGCAGAACTTGTCGTATTGCTGGCGGGTGGGCAGTTCGCCATGGCGCAGCAACCACGCGACTTCAAGAAAATCGGATTGTTCGCACAGTTGCTCGATCGGGTAACCACGATACCGCAGAATCGAGTTATTGCCGTCGATGAATGTGATTTTGGATTCGCATTGTGCGGTTGTCAGGAAGCCCGGGTCGAGCGTGACCCAGCCGTCGTTGCGCAGGCTGGACACGACGATGCCGTCCGGCCCCGAGGTCGCTTTGACCAGTGGGAGGTCATACTGTTCGGAATCGACTTTCAGCTCGGCTGTCGCCATCAGCTCCCCTTTCGTTTCGATACCCGGTTGCCTGTCAGTCGCATGGCATCACATGCCGTGGATGCGACGACGGTCGCGTATACGTGTTTGGAGTGTGTTCATCATAACAGACCGCGTCACAGGCGCGATGGAAGCGTCTTGCACAATGGTCGTCTGTTGTTGTCGTGGACTGAATTACCGTAACCAAGCGATAGGGGCGGAACGAAAAACCGTCCGCCCCTGTCCGACTGTCCGATACGCACGTGGGTGCGACGCGTCGATTCGATCACTCGTCGCGGGCGGTGAGAATCACCGGGCCGTTTTCGGTGATGGCGATGGTGTGTTCGCTGTGCGCACCACGCGAACCGTCAGCGGAACGCAGCGTCCAGCCGTCCTTCGGATCCTGGTAGATTTCATCAGTGGTCTTCATGAACCACGGTTCGATTGCGATGACCAGGCCCGGGCGCAGCTTATAGCCGTGATGCGCCTTGCCATCGTTGGCGACATGCGGGTCGCCGTGCATGATATGCCCTACACCGTGGCCGCCGAACTCGAGGTTCACGGTGTAGCCCTGCTCGTGTGCGACATCGCCGATAGCGGCGGAAATATCGCCGAGACGGTTGCCCGGTTGCGCTTGGGCGATACCGGCAGCAAGCGCGTCTTCGGTGCATTTGATCAGGCGCAGGTCCTCCGGATCCTTGTTCTTGCCGACGACGAAGCTGATGGCGGAGTCTCCGACCCAGCCGTCGACGTTGATGGCGAGGTCGAGACTGACCAAATCGCCGTCTTTCAGGTCGTAGTCGTAGGGGACGCCGTGCAGTACGGCATCGTTGACGGAAATGCAGATGTAGTGTTTGAACGGGCCGGTGCCGAAGTCCGGGGCGTAATCCACGTAGCAGGATTCTGCGCCTTTGCGGCTTTCGATGCGGCGGCGGACGTAATCGTCGATGTCAAGCAGATTGGTACCGACGCCGGTGTGGGCGCGCAGTTCCTTGAGAATGCTGCCGACAAAATGGCCGGCAGGCTTCATTGCTTCGATTTCCTGAGGTGTTTTCAGTTCGATCATAGTTGTAACCCTACTTCGTGCGGCTTACAATGCAAGCTTTCGTGCGACAGCGCGGATAAGCGACGGGCCGCTTGCCGATTGTGGCAAGCGGCCCGCATGCAGTCAACGTTCAGCGGTCTTCAGTGTTTACTGGGTTTACCAAAAGTGAACGCGCGCACAATCGCGCTGATGCCGAGCACGATGAGCGTGATACCGCCGAACACCATCAAGGTGAGCGCCGACGGACCCGGCCAGAACAGAATCGCAATGCCGGCGATGATCGAGATGATGGCGTAGAAAATCGCCCATCCCTGATTCGGCAGCATCCAGGATTCCGTCAACGCCATAATGCCTTCGACAATCCAGCAGATGCCGACGGTCAGCGTGATGACGATGAGCAGCGTTTGTGCGGACAAGGCCGTGTATTTGAACATGACGATGCCGCCTACGGTGAGCAGCAGGCCGACGATGATATCCAACACTCGCCACCCGGCGGGCAAACCGAGTTCAACAATGGCGCTGACGATGCGGATGACACCGGAGATGACGAAGAACACGCCCAGTGCGATGGCGGCGACGACCAAGGTCTTGCCCGGCCAAACCAGCAGCGCGATACCGAGGATGAGGGCGACGATACCGATCAGTCCGTACGCTCCGCGGATGGTGTTTTTCGCCCGCTGGGGCAGCATTTCTTCGACAAGCCGGAACGGGTTGAACGAGTAAGGGTTCTGCCCTTGCAGGTCTGGATTCTGCCCGGCGTTGGGATTCGGGTTGTTGGCATACGGGCCATAAGGATTCTGATTCATATTCTGATCAGTCATGGCTACTCCTTTCCTTACAGGTACCGAAGTTGTGCCTACACGGTGATTGTAGGCAGGGTCGATCGCGAAATGGGGGAACAACATGCGCGATATTGTCTGGTTTTACGCACACCCGGCACCTATGCGCTGAGAGGATGCCGCCGTCGGCGCAATCCGCGGGTATTGTCACCGAATCTGGCTAGGGTGAAGTTATGAGTAACGCTTTGATTTCAGGCCTTGACCCGGCTTCTTTCTCTTCTGTGATCAAGCCTGTCGATGATTTGTTCCGGTATGTGAACGGTCCGTGGATTGACACGTATCGTCTTCCTGATGACCGTTCCCGGTATGGTTCTTTCGACAAGCTCGCCGAGGATGCGGAAAACCAGATCCGTGACATTCTGGAAGATGATGATTGCCCTGCGGTGAAATCCCGTGCGCTCTACCACGCGTTCTGCGATACCAACACCATCAATCAGGCCGGTATTACGCCGATTCGTGCTGATCTTGACGCCATTGATCAGGCAGCGGACAAAACAAGTCTGACGCGTGTGCTCGGCTCGCTCAACCCGACCGGCGGCCCCGACCTGTTCGCCATGGCGGTGTACGGCGACCCTGGCGACCCTGAGCACAATATTGTGCATATTGAACAAGCCGGCATCGGTTTGCCGGATGAAGCGTATTACCGTGAAGATCATTACGCTCCGGTACACGAACAGTATGTGGCGATGGTCGCCAAGCAGCTGCGCCAAGCCGGGTACGGTGACGAGCTGCAGACCGAGGAGCAGGCTCATCGTTTCCTTGAGGTGGAGACGCGCATCGCTTCGCATCATTGGGATAATGTAGCCACCCGGGATTCGCAGAAAACGTATAATCCCACGGATTTCACCGCGTTGAGCGAGACACTCGCCCATTTCGATCTTGCCGCGTGGATCGGCGCATGGCAGGCCGCGTATGATGCTACTGCTGCCGGCACAGCGCAATCGCTTGATCTCAAGGCGATCATGCAGCATACGATCGTGCATGAGCCGAGCTTCCTGGCCGGTCTTGACGCATTCTGGGCGGCGAGTGAGCTTGACGATCTGAAACTGTGGGCTCGCGTCCACACGATCACCGGGTGGGCGGGTATGCTCAGCCGCGAGTTCGATGAAACGAACTTCGCGTTCTACGGCAAGGTGCTGTCCGGTGCGAAACAGCAGCGCGACCGTTGGAAACGCGGCGTTTCACTGGTCAACGGCGTATGCGGCGAGGATGTGGGCCGCGAGTATGTCAAGCGTCATTTCCCTGAAAGCTCCAAGCAGCGTATGGAGCAGCTGGTCGGCAACTTGATTGACGCCTATCGTGTGTCAATCAGCACCAGCGACTGGCTGGGTGAAGCGACCAAGACCAAGGCGCTGGAGAAGCTGTCGAAGTTCACCGCAAAAGTCGGATACACGAATCATTGGCGCGATTACGCGGCGCTTGACGTGCGCGATGACGCCGGGCTTGTGGATAATATGCGGGCCGCATCCCTGTATGAAAACGGTTATCAGCTGTCCAAAGCCGGCCAGCCGGTGGATCGTGACGAATGGTTGATGAACCCGCAGACAGTGAACGCCTACTATGAGCCCTCGCTCAACGTGATTGTCTTCCCTGCGGCGATTTTGCAGCCGCCGTTCTTCAATCCCGAGGCTGACGATGCGGCCAATTATGGTGGTATCGGCGCGGTTATCGGCCACGAGATCGGTCATGGTTTCGACGATCAGGGCAGCCAGTATGACGGTGACGGCAAGCTCAACAACTGGTGGACGGATGAAGATCGTGCACGTTTCGAACAACGTACGAAAGCGCTGATCGAACAGTACAACGGTTTTATCCCCCGCCAGCTTACCGAAAAGTACGCTGATGACCCCCAGAAAGCCCCCCACGTCAATGGCGCGTTGACCATCGGCGAGAATATCGGCGACTTGGGTGGCGTGAATATTGCGCTCAAAGCGTACGCTTTCGCGCTCGACGCCGCTTCAGGCAAACCGGAGGACGGCTCACCTGAAGCGATTCGAGCTGCTCTTGACGCTGCGCCTGATATTGACGGGTTCACCGGGTTGCAGCGGTTCTTCCTGAGTTACGCATCAATCTGGCGCACCAAGCAGCGTGACGAGCTGGCCGAACAGTATTTGCAAATTGACCCGCACTCCCCCGCGGAATTCCGCACCAACGGCATTGTGCGCAACGTCGATTTGTTCTATGCCGCGTTCGATGTCAAGCCTACGGACGCGATGTGGCTCGACCACGACCAGCGGGTGCGCATCTGGTAGCCGCCCGCCTGTGACACCACGGCAGACTGCGACATGAGGCTCCCATGGGTGGCCCGTCGCCGTATGTACTGGTGGGGTGAACGCTTCGGGCGGCACCCCACCAGTGCAGTATCACCGTGCCGATGCTGTTGCGAGGAATCACCTGACTGTCATATCTCGGCATCGGCGAACTCCTCCTCTTGGGCAGGATAGGTTTCGGCACTGTTGGTATTGCCGAACTGTTGTGGCTGTTGGCCGCCTTGCACACCGGCGGCCGCCTGTGCCGCGTATGGATCTGCTGGGAGCGCTTGCGCTGATGGCGCGGAGCCGGCAGGCGCAGCTCCCTGAGGCACCGTTTGTTGCGCGTCGCGCGAGGCGGCGTCAGCGGTAGCGCTTTTCTGCCGCGTGAATTGTGAGGTCCCCAAGCCCAGGTCGTGGCCGATTGCGGCAGCCTCGATTACTGTTCTCGAATGCGTTTCGCCGTCACGTTCCCACTGCTCGTTGGCCAGTGAGCCCGCCACCACAACCGGGTCGCCTTTGTGAACGCTTTTCAGCACGTTCTGTGCCAAGACGCGGAATGCTTTGACGGTAATCCAGATGGTCGGACGGTCCTTCCACTGTTTTGTCGCATTGTCGAAATAGCGGCGCGTACACCCTATCCTGAATGAGCAGGCGGGCGCGTCCTTGCCATAACTCGCCGGTTCAGAACCGACATAGCCGTTGATGGTGATCAGTCCTTGTTGCACCATTGCGTTCCCCTTCATTGATACCGATTGTGGACTGCAGGCGAGGCGGTGAACATCTGCCACGCAACGGAGTAAAGAGGCGGAGCATGTATCGTCACGCTGTCAGCGGTTCTTCCACCACGCCTGCGGTACTTCCCATTGTGCCGAAAACGCATAACGGTATGCCAGCTGAATCGCAATTGTGGTCAGAAGACGCGTCAGACACGGAAAAGCTTGGAATTCCAGACATTTCGGCAGTATCGTTCCTTGTGGATAACTTTGCTTTTTGCTTCTGCCGACGCTGAGTGACCGGTGAGTGTCGGCAGAAGCACAGCGTTGTACGCTAGCTCAAACACACAGCTCCGTATACGATGGACGGGCGTCACCAAACCTGAGGTGACGCCCGTCCATCGCGTGTTCCCTGCACCATGCCCGCCGGGAACGAAGCGGGTGTTTGCGTTACTTGCCCAACAAGGCGGCCAGACGGTCGGCGATGGTCTGCGCAGCCGTATCGGCGGCGACGGCCTCGGAGTTCGAACCGTCACGGTCACGCACCTCGATAGTGCCGTTGTTGACCGTGTCACGGCCGACGACGGCGACCAGCGGCACACCGATCAGCTCGGCATCCTTGAATTTGACGCCCGGGGAGACCTTCTTGCGGTCATCGTAGAGCACTTCGATTCCACGGTCTTCGAGCTCGGCGACCAGCTTCTCGGCGGCGTCGAACGCCTCGGCGTTCTTGCCGGTGGCGAGCACATGCACTTGGGCCGGGGCGATGACCGCAGGCCAGGCCAGACCTTTGTCGTCATGATGGGTTTCAGCAACGCAGGCGAGCACGCGGCTGACGCCGATGCCGTAGCAGCCCATCCATACCGGGACGGTCTTGCCATTCTGGTCGAGGACTTTCAAGCCGAGCGCGTTCGAATACTTGAGGCCGAGCTGGAAGACCTGGCCGATTTCCACGCCACGCTCGAAACTCAGCGGACCGGAGCCGTCCGGGCTCATATCGCCATGGCGGACCTCGACGGCCTCAACCGTGCCGTCGGCGGTGAAATCACGGCCGTACACGAGGTTGTAGTAATCCATCTCGGGTTCATCGGCACCCGTGAACCATGCGGAACCGTGGGCGATATGCGCATCCACAAAGTAACGAATCGGGTGTTCGGTACCGCGGGCTGCCGCCTGCGGGCCAAGCGCCATCGGACCGATGTAGCCGCGAACCAGTTCAGGATGCGCTTTCAGGTCATCCTCGGTTGCCTCCTCGATCTCGGCGGGGGTGAACTGGGCTTCCAGACGCTTCATGTCGACCACGCGGTCGCCGGGCACGCCCACAACTACGAGTTCACGCCACGGCTGGTCGTGCTCGTCATCCTCGGGATGTTTGACGGCGATCACCACGTTCTTGAGGATGTCGCTTGCCTGCCATGGACGGCCGTCCGCACGCGGATGGTCGGCGTTGGCGCGCTCGACCATGTTGTCGATGCTCATCGCGTCGGGGGTCGGCACCTTCTCGGCGGCCGGGGTGTCGGAATAGTCTTCGACCGGCGGTTCCGGCGTGGTCAGCGCCTCGACATTCCACGCCTTGCCGGACGGAGCGAGGGCGAAGGTGTCCTCGCCGATCGGCATCGGAGCGAGGAACTCCTCGGACGCGGAGCCGCCCATCGGGCCGGACATCGCGAACACCGGGACATACTTCAGGTCAAGACGGGTGAAGATGCGCTCGTAGGCGCCCCGCTCGTCCATATAGGCCTTGCGCATGCCTTCCTCGTCAACGGTGAAGGAGTAGGCGTCCTTCATGATGAACTCGCGGCCGCGGATCAAGCCGGCGCGTGGGCGGAACTCGTCACGGTACTTGGTCTGGATCTGGTAGAGGGTCACCGGCAGGTCCTTGTACGAGGAGTACATGTCCTTGACCAGAAGGGTGAACATCTCCTCATGCGTCGGGGCGAGCAGGTAATCCGCACCATGACGGTCCTTCAAACGGAAGATGTTCTCGCCGTACTCTTCCCAGCGGTGGGTCGCCTCGTACGGTTCACGGGGCAGCAGCGCCGGGAAATGCACTTCCTGGGCGCCGATGCCGTTGATTTCCTCACGGATGATTCCTTCGATCTTGTCGAGAACGCGCAGACCGAGCGGCAGCCAAGTCCAGATGCCGGGGGCGGCTTTGCGGATGTATCCGGCGCGTTGCAGCAGTTTCGCGGAATCGACATCCGCATCGGCAGGATCCTCGCGCAGCGTGCGCAGGAACAGCGTAGACATACGAAGTGCTTTGGAACTCATGAATCCCAAGGTATTCGCGTTATGGGACATTGAAGCGGTGGTGCAGACGAGTCCGATGGAAACTTGTCTGACACGGCTTTCTTTTGAGTGCCGCCACACGGCATCGACGCGTTTGAGGCTACGTCAACGATGGCATCGTTACCACTGAAAACGACACGCGTACAACGATGAACGCTTGACGTTAAACGTTTAATGTTTTACTATCCATCTTGTCGAAGGAGACCGACACCGACGTCCCGACAAGCCGCCAATGGCGACGCACGAAAAACCGGAACGCAGGAGCCGATTCCACGACACCATAACCATCAAAAATGAATGAAGGACAGAGAAAAGGCACGAAGAAGTGTACGGATGGCCATCGCGGCCATCGCAACGGCATCCATGCTCATCCCGCTCGCCGCATGCGGCGGAAGCGGCAAGGCGACCACCGATGCCAACGGCAAACCGATCGTCACCATCCAAGTCAGGCGCAACGTCACCGACAACCCGATGAAGAAAACCCAATTCTCCAAGGATCTCGAAGCCGCCTGCGACTGCACGATCAACTGGCAGGAAATCAGCGATAACGCATGGGGCCAGCAGAAGTCCGCCAAGATGGCTGCCGGCGACTTCCCCGACATCGGCCTGGCGTTGTACGACTCCACCGACGTCACCAAGTATTCCTCACAGTTCGAAGACATGTCCAAGGACCTGTCCAAGTTGCCGAACGTCCAGAAGTTCTTCAAGGCGCAGCCTGACGCCAAGAAGTTCGCAGAAGACAACGGCCACCTGTATCTGCTCCCCTCCGACCGCGGCAAAGGCTACCGCGTCTCCGCCACGCATATGTTCATCAACAAGACCTGGCTTGACAAGCTCGGCCTGCCGGTCCCGACCACTTGGGGCGAGCTGAAGACCACGCTTGAGGCCTTCAAGACCAAGGATCCGAACGGCAACGGCAAGGCCGATGAAGTCCCGATGAACATCCGCGGCCTCGGCTTCGGTCTGTGGAGCCCGCTGACGCTGATGAACTCCACCGGCCTGACCACAAGCTTCATGGGCGCCTCCGCATCCAGCCAAGGCTACTATGTCAAGAACGGCAAGGTCGCCAGCTACCTGACCTCCAATGAGCTCAAGGACACCATCAGCTACCTGCATTCGCTCATGGCCGAAGGACTGATCCCGAAGGACGCGCTGACCCGCGACGCCTCCAAGTACAACTCGCAGACCATCAGCGACGGCAAGACCGCCATCAGCGGTGTCACCTTCGGCTGGTCCAACTACTCGGAGTTCGGTGACAAGCTCGCCGATCAGTACATCACCCTCCCTCCGCTCAAGCAGAAGGCCTCCGACCCGGATTCCAAGGTCAAGTGGGATTACTCGCAGCCTGCAGCTGAATACGCCTACGTGCTCAGCCTCAACCCGAAGACCGCG
>Ga0256406_1007200_pt1 | contig 10713 bp, 6 predicted proteins | sample RumenRJG_03DNA_FD_185986 | JGI IMG/M metagenome (GOLD analysis project Ga0256406, IMG submission 185986) | Bovine rumen microbial communities from Lethbridge, Alberta, Canada - RJG_03 | ecosystem: Host-associated > Mammals > Digestive system > Stomach > Rumen | place: Canada: Alberta | collected...
TCTATCGTGATGTGCACCTGCCTTACAAGCCTACCGCAACCTTTGATGTCCCTGCTGACTTCGATCCCTGTGCCAAGGAGGATGATAGCGGTGGCGGCCTCTATGGTATCGACGAGGTATATGAATAGAATGCGGTGGACGGGTTATCCGTCCTCGTTTTTAATAAGAGAGTCAATATACTCAGGATACATAAGTACCGAGCGTATATAGGAATATTCTCTGAACTGGCAAACGTTAAGGTGATTTTTACAATTCCTCTGAAAAAATATCTGATTTCCTTTCTCAGGTAGGATATTTTTCGTAAATTTGCCCATGATAGGAAGCACGTAGTGCTGACTGTCATACTTTTGTGGGATAAATCGATAGCGATATCTGATTTCTGAAGGCTTCAACAACAAATCGTCCCTTCCAAACGATAATAATCAAAAAGAGCCCGAAGGATTGAGATACGCCTTATGTATAGGCGTATCCCTTTCCTTGCTTTCTTTTTGAGGCCTACTGTGGAAGGGACAGCCTGTTGTTGAGAGCGTAGGGAGGTGGATACGCTTTCTTTGTCTCCTGACTGATGAGAAAAAACAGTCCCTTCCACAATGACAACAAAATATGTTTTCTCTGGCCATGAGTCATTCTCCTGTAAACAGCTTTGGTTGAAGAAAGGCTATGACTTTTTGGTTCATGGTAATAACTTTAATGCTCCCGATGCCGTTATAGAGTTGGGGGTAGGAAAGAATATGGTTTCGTCTATTCGTTATTGGTTACGTGCCTTCATGTTGACTTCAAACGATCAGTTGACTCCAATTGCAGATTATATTTTCAATGACGAGAACGGCGTGGACCCTTATGTTGAAGATTTGGGCACGCTATGGTTGCTCCATTTCTTGTTAGTAACAGGTGGAGAAGCTACACTGTATAACTGGTTCTTCCTCCGTCTTCAAAAAGAGCGTAAAGAGTTCACGCGTCAACAAGTAATCAATACCATCCGTCGGTATATGGTTGAAGCTGACAAAATAAAGTCTTTCAACGAGAATACGACAAAGAAGGATGTTGCTGTGCTTATTCAAAACTATGTAGAACCCTCAAAAGCTCGCTCTTTTGAGGATTATACTTCGTTGCTTCTCGACCTTAACCTACTTCGAACACTTGATGAAGGTAAAAGTTATCAGTTCAACTTTGAGGGTAAACGTCAGCTGCCGCTTGAAATCTACCTTTATGCAGTCGTGAAGTGGAAAGAAGACACACAAAGTGTGGACTTCTCTACCCTTCAAGACATTGGGCTCGTGTTTTGTCTGAGTGACATGGAGACGATAGCTATGTTGCAGAAGGCGAGTGACACATATTCTGACCTTATGCACTATAGCGATGTTGCTGGCATCCGCCAGTTGCAGTTCACAAAAGAGGTGACTCCACTATACTTCCTTGACCTTTACTATAAGAATGAAAACGATTAGTTTATCTGCGAATATAGAGAATGGCTTCCCCAAAGGAGCCCAATATATAGCCACACCTAATGCGAAGAAGGTAGTGGCTGAAATCGTCAATGGATTCCAGTCGGGTATTCATTCCTATACTATTATTGGAACCTATGGAACCGGCAAGTCCAGTTTCCTGATTGCTTTGCAAGAAGATTTGAAGGGCTCAAACTCTAAGACGTATCTGATTGACAACAGAGAAGTGCTTGGCAGCAAACAATATGAGACGCTAAATATAGTTGGCGATTACGCTGACCTTTCATTGCTTCTTGCCAGGAAGTTGAATATAGAAGGCAATTCAGAGAGCGTGATAGACGCCCTTCGCGCTTATTACAACAAGCTCAACGCCAAAGGTAAGTTCTTGGTGATTGTCATCGATGAGTTTGGCAAGGTACTGGAACATGCCGCTAAGAAAGATCCCGAGCGTGAACTCTATTTCTTACAGAAGTTGTCGGACTTTGTTAGCGTTCCCACAAGAAAGATATTGCTCTTGACAACCTTGCATCAGAATTTTAGTGCTTATGCCAAGGGACTGTCTACATCTCAAAAGAATGAGTGGACAAAAGTGAAAGGTCGCTTCAAGGAAGTGGTCTTTGTGGAACCTGTGGAGCAGATACTTATGTTGGCTGCCAAACAGAACTCAACTTTGGCAAGAATTTCAACCCCCGAGCAAGATAAGAACATTTCGACTCTCTATAAACTTGCCAAGGAAACGAAGTTTGTCTCCAGCGATTTTACATTGGATACTGCCAAGAGTCTCTATCCTCTTGATCCATTCTCGGCTTATAGCATCACCCAAGCAATTCAACGATATGGGCAGAACGAGCGTTCGCTCTTCACCTTTCTTCAGGTACAAGGCGACAACTCTATCAATGCATTCGAGCCAGGCAGTCATTTGACCTACAATCTTCAGAATGTTTACGACTATATCGTCTACAATTTCTACTCTTATCTGAAGGATGCCAATACCGACTCCATGAATTGGAGTGCAATGAAAATCGCTATCGAGCGTGTGGAAGGATTGGAGTGGAAGAGTGGCAAGGAACTGACCAAAGCTGTCAAGATGGTGAAATCCATCGGTATGCTTAATCTGTTGGGTACGGCAGGATTCTCTATGACAAGAGAACAGTTTTGCGTCTATGTTCAGCAGTCTATGGCTATCGACAATCCTGCTGAAGTTCTTGAGATTTTGGAGCGTAAAAAAATTGTTCGCTATGCCGAGTATAAGCATCGGTTGATTCTCTTTGAGGGAACAGATGTGAATATTGAAGAGGAAATCTCAAAGGCAGGTCTTGTGGTGAGTCGCCCGGTCTCTTTCATTGATGAACTAAGTGGATTCTTCACTAAGAAAGTGGCTCCTGAAAAAGCATGCTACTATCACAGGGGAACGCCTCGTTTTTTTGAGTACGTGGTATTGGATTCCGCCATGAACATCATCCCGACAGGAGATGTGGACGGATACGTAGAGCTTATTTTCTCTTCTCAAAATAACTATCTTGAGGAGTTGAAGAAGATGAGTGCAGATTGCGACAATGCCATTATCTTTGCCTTCTTCAACAACACGGAGGAAGTCGTCGATCATCTTTACAACATCGACAAATACGACTACATTCTTCGTCATGTACTTATCGACAAGGCAGACCGGGTGGCGGTAAACGAAATCAATAACCTCATCGGCTACGAAAAGGTACAGTTGAATAAGTCCATCCAGGAGAGTCTGTTTGGCTACAATGGTAATGTGACTTGGGTCTTTAATGGAAAGAAAGTGGTTGTGAAGTCGCAAAGGGACTTCAACCGTCTCCTGTCAAAGGTGTGCAACGAAGTCTATTCGTTAACTCCTGTGATGAACAACGAGTTGTTCAATAAGAACAAGCTCAGCGGAACTATCTCTGGAGCCAAAGCAAAATATCTCCAAGCTTTGGTGAACAGCAGCGACCAAGTTGATTTAGGTTTTGATTCAGAGAAGTTTCCTCCTGAGAAGACCATCTACTATTCTTTGCTCAAAAATACTGGGTTGCATGTGGACGGGCACTTTGCTGACAAGCCGGCTAATGAAGGCTTTATGTCGCTATGGAATGCCTGTGAGGAATTTCTTCACACGACAGCAACAAAACCGAGGAAGATCTCGGAGCTGATTAAGAAACTTTCTGCTCAGCCCTATAAGTTAAAAGCAGGCTTCCTCGACTTCTGGATTCCCACCTATTTATATATAAAGCGGCAGGACTACTCGCTCTATGGCGACAATGGCGTTTATATTCCGGAAGTCAACATCGAGTTCTTTGAGTTGCTGCAGAAGCATCCGGCAGAATACCTTATCAAGGCGTTTGATGTGTCGGGTGTGAAGATGGAGTTCTTCAATCAGTATCGCAAGTTTGTCAATCTGCAAGAAGTGGGCGGCATCAAGAGCGACCAACTGATAGACACCATCAAGCCTTTCTTCTTCTTTTACAACAGACGATTGAACGATTATGCCAAGCACACTCGCAAGTTTGACCATGTTGAAACCTTGAAGTTTAGGGATATTCTTGCTCGTGCCAAAGACCCCGAGAAGACATTCTTAGAGGACTTGCCTGAAGCTTTGGGCTACGATCGTGATGCCAAGGACAGCGAAGCTTTTGCAAAACAATATGCTTACGTCATCAACAGAGCCGTGAAAGAGTTGCGTGGCTGTTACAACAAACTTATTGACAGAATAGAAACACGAGTGGTGGATGTCCTTGGGCTCTCATCCTACGAATATACTGATTATATCGAAGAGATTCGCCAAAGGCTGTCTGTAGTAAAGACTTATCTGCTGACAGACAGATTGAAAGAGTTCTACAACCATGCCATGGCTGAGTTTGACAACCGAACAGAATGGTATCAGTCCATCTGTTATGTGGCCCTTGACCAACCATTGGAACGGTTGCGTGACGAGCAGGAAGAAAAACTTATTGAAGAACTGATAGAACTCTTCTTGGAATGTGAGAAATATGCTGACATTTCCAAGGTTGATGACAAGAGCGGTGACGAGGTCTATTCTTTTGACATGGTCAGCAAAGACGGAACTGTGGTGAAGCCTCAGACTTACCGCTTGCTAGAGAAAGATAAAAAGGACTCTAATGAGTTGCAACGGAGCATTAACAGTCTCCTCGAAGGTCACGACGAGATTGCTGTGGCAACGTTGCTCAAAGTACTAAAAGAAAGAACAAGTAAATGAAAGTAAGATATATTCTCGGTATCTCAGGTGGAAAGGACAGCGCAGCACTCTCCATCTACCTAAAGCAGAAATACCCCAACCTGAAGATAGAGTATTACAACTCTGATACGGGTTGTGAGTTGGCAGAGACCGAACTGCTGATTGACCGCTTGGGTGCATACCTTGGTCATATCACTCGCTTACGGGCTGCAGAGGGGAGTCCTGAGCCTACACCCTTTGAGCACTTCCTAAAGTCGATGGGTGGTTTTCTCCCCTCGCCTCAGGCTCGCTGGTGCACCAAGAAGATGAAGCTGGACGAGTTTGAGCGCTTTGTCGGCGACGATATGGCTATCTCTTATGTGGGCATTCGTGGTGACGAGGACCGTGATGGGTATATCTCCTCGAAGTCAAATATTCAATCCATCTTTCCCTTCCGTCGAAATATTTGGAGCCTCGATGTCGTCAACAAGTTCCTCCACAATGAAAACCTTCAGCAGATTACGGATATCTACGACCATCTCTGCCCTGATGGCTTTATGAAGGAGGACCTCATGGAAGTGGTGAAGCGTCCTATCACCAAGCAGTTCTACTATTCTAAGAAGTTGAATGCGTTGCTCGATTTCGACGTGAAGATGTTCAACCACGCCGTGTTTAAGTTCCTTCATACCACCGATTATCCTGTGGGTCATCTGACGGAGGAAGAGTTTCCTTTGCTCGATAATGAGGATGTCATTGTGAAGGCAGATGTGTTCCGTTTGCTCCGTGAGAGTGGTGTCGGTGTACCCCAATACTATGAAGAGATACCGTTTGAGGTGGATGGCAAGACGGGAACTTATTGTCGCAGCCGCAGCGGTTGCTATTTCTGTTTCTATCAGCAGAAGATTGAATGGATATGGCTTTACGAGCAGCATCCCGACCTTTTCAAGAAGGCAATGTCCTTTGAGAAGGATGGCTACACTTGGAACCAAGGCGAAAGTCTTTCCGACCTTATCAATCCCGAGCGCATCCGCCAAATTAAGCTTGACGTAATCCGCCGCCAGGAAGAGAATAAGAAAAATAACAAAGGCACCACCCTCGCCGACATCTTCGGCGACGAGGTGATGTGCGCAAACTGCTTTATATAGAAAGCTAAAGATTATGGCTACAATCGAATTCGATAAACTTTTTGAACCCTCCAACAAGAGCGTGCTTGATTTCTATCAGCAAAGCGGTGTTGGACTTTACATTCCAGAGTATCAAAGAGGATATAGCTGGGATAAAGAAAATGTGTACCAATTATTGTCAGATATCTCTCAGGGTGTACAACACTTAGCTGATGTCAATAATGAAGATTCCGAGATTCACTTTCTAGGAACTCTTATCGTTGTTACTGATAAGGTCGGTCAAAATAAAGATCCCAAAGGAAAACCGACACGTACAGACATAATAATTGATGGTCAACAACGAATTACGACTATCTCTATTGTTGTGTCCATAATGATAAAGAAGTTGATAGAGCTTCTTAGTAAGATGAAGAAGGGTACTCCTTATTATGATTCTGTCAAGGAGATTGTTGATGCATGGGCTAGACGCATGATTAACTTCATTAGTTTTGATCTAATGCGTGGAGAGCCAAACCTAAAACCCAAGACCATCAGAGGTGGTGAAGATTACTGGACAATGTCTGATTCCATTCACAAGGCATATAAATCCAGACAAGCACTATATGAGGCCTTGTTTATTAAAGCTTACCTTGATTACAAAGAGGGAAATCTCAATCCGAATTTTCCGCAGTTTAACTCAGGGCAGGATGGCACTTTCGACGGCAATGGTAAATTTATTGACAAATGGATTAGGGAAAATATTCTTTGTGCGCATAAGACCGATTTAGATGAGTATCCTAATGCTGAGCAACTTTTGGATAAAGGATTGGAGGTGGAGCTATGGGATTATTCTCGACAAGAATTAACAGAACTTGTATCAGAATACAAACATGATGTAGAAAACAAGGATGCGTCATTGATGTGTTCTCTCGTTCAATTGCTTTCAGCAGGGTATTTCCTGTTGAACAGATGCTGTTTTTGCGTTATTAAGCCCGCAAATGAGGATTGGGCTTTTGACCTTTTCCAATCTCTAAACGCAACTGGTACTCCTTTAACTGCGTTCGAAACTTTTAAGCCTGCTGTAGTAAATTACTTGAAGTCGAATAATATTGAATATAAAGGTTCACAAGTAGAACGCGATTATAACATTATCGATTCTTATTTGAATAAACCGACTACAGCTTCAAAAAAGAAGTCGAGAACAAATGAATTTCTTGTGTCGTTCTTTGATGCCTATGATGGTAGAAAACTTGAAACACATTTCAGTTCTGAAAGAAAGGCACTTGTTGATACTTATGATAAATTAAAGACATCTGAAGAGAAAGACTGCTTTATTAGTCAGATGAGTCAATATGCTCAATTCTTTGTTAGATGGAATGAGTTCGACTCTGACCATGCTTTTTGTTATAGTGTGGCAGCCGATGAACAAGAAAAATTGAATCTTTGTATAGCTCTACTAAAGGCAACTAACCATAAGATGGCAGTCACAACTTTAGGAACTATTTATAGGGAAATTCTCCATGAAGAGAAGAATGCAGCTCAACATTTCATCGAAACTGCTAAGGCAACAACGGCTTTCTATTATTTTTGGAGAACTGCGTTTGGAAATAATGGCCTTGACATTGCTTATAGAAAATTCTTTAAAGATTGTAAAGATAAGAATGTAAGGATCACATCAGAATCAATTAAAGAATATTTTAGAAACACTTTAAAAAATAAGTCAATATTAGATAGAGATGACTGGAAGGGTAAGGCTTATGACAATCTGAAATACAAACAATCAAACACCGATTTGATCAGGTTTTCGCTGTTAGTTGCCTTTACGGATACCATTCCTGATAATGATAAAAAGGGAATGCTAAAGCAGTCGAAAGATGGTACGGTAGAGTATTTAACCTATACGAATTGGAATTCAGAAAGTTTGAGAACGATTGAACATATTGCACCTCAAACAAATACTGATGGAAGGTACGACCAGGAATTATATGACCCATCGACAAACCTTTACCAGTCTTTAGGAAACTTGACGCTGTTACCACAAGATATTAATTCTGTGGTAGGCAATAAGCCATTTAGCAATAAGGTGTTTTACTACAATTATGTTGCAGAGAATGATCTGGATAGAATCAACAAACTCGAGAATGATGCTATTTCCTTAGGCATTGTTCCAAATGAAGAAACAATCCAGAGACTAAAGAATTGCAAATATGGGGAGCATATGAAGTCGATTTGTGCCCTGGGTTACCATAAAGATTGGAATACCGACATAGTGAAGGGAAGAACAGAAGTGATGATGGACGCTATCTGGAGCAATCTACACAAATGGATTTTATGATTATGTTGAAGGACGAAATGATATTACCGTTGCACCGGCGCTTCAAGTCTGGTACGGAGTGGGAGCCTGTAGGCTTCTTCTCTAATGGCTTATGCTGTGCCAACAAGTTCGATCTGATGCTTGGCTTCTTTTCTTCAACAGCAATTAATGTCTTGTCTGATGGCTTTGCTTCATTCCTCTACCATGGTGGACAGATGCGAATGATTATCAACGACTTCTTATCGCAAGAGGACAAAAATGCTATTATGGTGGGCGAGGATGATCTTGCTCTGCCAGATATAGACATCAAGAACATTGGTGCTATTAGAGATACCCTTTCTCAGAGAGATAAGCATTTCTTTGAATGTTTGGCATGGCTGATAAGAAATGACAAAATTGAGATAAAGGTTGTCAGTCCAAAATATGATAGTGGTATATCCCATACAAAGACGGGAGTCTTTAGTGATGGAAAGAATAAGATCGCCTTTGAGGGTTCATGCAACTTCTCAAGAACGGCCCTGATAGATAATATTGAAAGCTTCACGGTATCTTGTGATTGGGATGGTGATGTTTCAATGGCAAACATCCATGAGATAGAGCGTGACTTTGAAGAGACGTTTGGCGGAAAGAATACTTCCGTTGATTACCTTCCCGTAGAGGAGATCAAAACTCGTATTACAGATGCCTTTGATAATAAGGATATTGTGGAACTGCTCAAAGATGAAAGACGAATCATTGGTGAGCAGAATGAAAATACAGAATCTGCATCAATAAAGAAGGCTTTGAGTTTCGCAAGAAAGAAAGTAGCGCAGGATATAGAAAAGTCAAATGACGTTTACTATCGTAGTTTTAACGATGGCAAGCCCCATTTTCCTTATTCCTCAGGTCCTCGTGATTATCAACAGCATGCTTTCGAGAACTGGCTGAATAATGGTCAGAAAGGACTTTTTGCTATGGCAACAGGAACTGGTAAGACTATCACAGCTCTCAATTGCTTGTTGGAAATTTATAAAAGGAAAGGCTATTATAAGAGTATCATCCTCGTTCCGACCGCAACGCTCGTTGACCAATGGGAAGAAGAGTGCCTGAAGTTCAGTTTCTCGAATGTCATCAAAGTGTATTCGAAAAATCCTACATGGACAGAAGAAGTCGACAGGTTGGTATTCAATGAGAAGTATGATAGTGAATCAAAGGGTAATATGTCCTTTATCATCATAGCGACTTACACATCTTTTTGTCGTGAGCGGACATTCAACATGCTCAATCAGTTTGACAGGCGAAGGACCTTGCTGATTGCCGACGAATGTCATAATATGGGCTCCACACGAATGCTCAAGCGTATGAAAGAGATATGCTATGGCAGAAGAATAGGTCTGTCGGCAACTCCAGAGAGGCAGTTTGACGATAAGGGTAACCATGCCATTCGTAAATTCTTCAACGTGACGGACAAGAACTACACCTTTGAGTATTCTATGAAGAAAGCCATTGAGAATGGTGTGCTCTGTAAGTACTTGTATTTCCCTCATCTTGTCAGGCTAAACGCAACAGAGATGGCGGAGTATGAGGATTTATCGCTTAAGATAGCCAAATACTTCAACTACGAGACGTGTGGGTTTAAGGATGCCGACGAGATTCTGAAAATGCTATTGCTCAAACGCAAAAGAATCATCCATAAGGCTATTGGAAAATTAGAAATTTTCAAGAGGATCATTTCTGACAGGTTTAAAGACAAAGGTAACTTGAAATACACACTCATCTATGTTCCGGAAGGCAACAAACCAGACTATATGCCAGATGAGGATGATTTCGACGTGAGCGATGTCATAGATGATGATGCTGAGGCCGACCATCTTATCAATCTCTATACCCGCGCAGTCTGTGATCTTGACCAATCGATAACGGTAAGAAAGTTTATTTCAGGTCAGAAAGATAGAGACGAAATTTTAGAGGACTTCGCTAATGGTAAAATACAGGTACTCACATCTATGAAGTGTCTGGATGAGGGTATCGATGTTCCAAGAAGCGAAATGGCTATATTCTGTTCCAGCACGGGTAACCCTCGTCAGTTTATCCAACGACGCGGGCGTGTGCTGAGGCAACATAAAGATAAGAAGATAGCTATCATTCATGACCTGGTCGTCGCTCCAATGATTGGCGAAACAAGTGCAAGTTATCGAATGGAGCAATCATTAGTTAGGAATGAACTGCTGAGAGTCAATAACTTTGCAAGCCTTTCAGAAAATCCATCTTTCTCGGAAATGGAGCTGAGGGAGGTAATAGACCATTATGGGTTAAGTTTAGAAAACAATAATCAGAACTATGACAACAAATAAAGAAAAAATGCTTCATGCTGTTCTTGATGATAAAGAGCTTCAAATCAAATACGATTACGACAAAAGCGAATATGAGGATATGTACATGGCCTTAAATTCCAATGTCGTCGTTGTCGGTGCCGTGGCCAGATTCATCAAGAACTTCAATGGCTTAGATGACAAGTCAGAGTATAGAAAAGTTTACCAAACCGTGTTCAACTATATAAACAGCTAAAGTTTCCCACCCCATATAAAGTGGGATAAAATAACAGTTTCTCGATAATTTTTAGTAACTTTGTAGTATCCAATTACATTGATTACCAATAAATTAAAGAGGAACTGTTATGGATACAAAATT